>JGI25406J46586_10000447_pt1 | contig 19124 bp, 13 predicted proteins | sample TabmetS4T2R2_FD_46586 | JGI IMG/M metagenome (IMG submission 46586) | reverse complement strand
ATATATCTAAGAAATACAAACAGAGGAGGTTGGTGATGATTTTGACAATATCATATTTTCAAAATATCATATAAAAAAATAAAAAAGAATTGTCCTAACTATTATAGTTAGTTGAAATACGAAATGACTTAAATAAGAAATGACTTATAGTTTACTTATAGTTTACTTATAGTTTAGTTTAAATAACAAATTAAACCTTGAAAACAAGGAGGTTTGCCATGACTTATCAATCTTTTAGACTAGGTAATCTAGTAGTATCCTTATGCATGAAGATAATCAATTCGGTCGTTGTGGTCGGGCTCTATTATGGATTTCTGACCACATTCTCCATAGGGACCTCTTATCTCCTCCTTCTCCGAGCTCTGGTTATGGAAGAAGGAACCGAGAAGATGGTATCAGCAACAACTGGTTTTATTATGGGACAGCTCATAATGTTCATATCGATCTATTATGCGCCTCTGCATCTAGCATTGGGTAGACCTCATACAATAACTGCCCTAGCTCTACCATATCTTTTGTTTCATTTCTTCTCGCACAATCACAAAGACGTTTTTGATTATGGATCTACTACCAGAAATTCAATGCGTAATTTCAGCATTCAATGTGTATTCCTGAATCATCTCATTTTTCCATTATTCAACCATTTCTTTTTACCAAGTTCAATGTTAGCCAGATTAGTAAACATTTATACGTATCGATGCAACAACAAGATGTTATTTGTAACAAGTGGTTTTGTTGGTTGGTTAATTGGTCACATTTTATTCATGAAATGGCTTGGATTCGTATTAGTCTGGATACGGCAAAATCAATTCAAATTGAAGAAATTGATTCGATTGAATAAGTACCTTGTATATACTATGTACTTTGTATTAGACTGGATAGATTCTATAGCTGCGGTCTTTAGTGTTCTCTTATTCGTTTTGTGCCTCTATGAGGCAGGCAAAATGCCGTCACCCATTCTGACAGTCAAAATGTATGAATGCTCAAAACTCCAAGAAAAGAAAGAAAAAGATGTAGAAATAGAAAAAGAAAGAGATGTAGAAATAGAAAAAGAAAGAGATGTAGAAATAGAAAAAGAAAGAGAGGTAGAAATAGAAAAAGAAAGAGAGGTAGAAATAGAAAAAGAAAGAGAGGTAGAAATAGAAAGAGCTTTCGAAATGAAGTGGACTAACCAGGAACAAGAGGGATTCACCGAAAAAGATCCTTTTCTTCCGAAAGAAAAGGCGGATCCGAACAAAATCGATGAAACGGAAGATGAATTCGACTTTCGATTCACAGAGACAGGCTATCAAAATAGACCCGTTTCTGATTCTGATTCTGAAGAGTCTTATCTCATGAATATGAATGAAAATCATGACAATTCAAGATTCAAAATCTTTGATGAAAATAAAGACCCTTTTTTCTTTAACAAACCTCTGACTCTTCTTTTCGATTTGAATCGATGGAATCAACCATTTCGCTACATAAAAAATAATCACTTTGAGTGGGCTGTCAGAAAGGAAATGTCACAATATTTTTTTGACATATGCCAAAGTGATGGAAAAGAAAGAATCTCTTTTACATATCCTCCTAGTTTATCCATTTTTTTGGAAATGATAAAAAGAAGGATATCCCCGCATACACTCGAAAAATCTTCATCTAATGAGCTCGACAACCCTTGGGTTTATACCAACAAACAAAAAGTGAAAAATTTCAACAATGAGTTGAGAAATCGAATTGAAGCTCTAGACAAAAAAAAAATATATAATTTGTTGGATATACTCGAAACAAGGACGAGATTGTGTAATGACGATTCTAAAAAAGAATACTTATCCCAAAGGTATGATCCTTTCTTGAACGGATCATATCGGAGAACAATCTACAAAAGCCTTTCACCGCTAAAAAATTTCATAGAGAATTTTGGGATAAATCGGATTCATGATCTCCTTCTTCCGGATACTGATTACCACGAATTTGAACAGAAAATAAATAGATTTGATAAAGAACCATTATCAACAGAAATTGGAACTGATGCTAATGGTCAAAAAATTAGCATAAAATCGATTAGACTAGAAGAAATCAGTAAAAAAGTCCCTCGATGGTCATACAAATTAATCAGCGATATACAACTAGAATTAGACGATTGTGACGGAGAGGTACGAGACGACTATGACATTCGTGGAAGAAGAGCCGTACCTGAAATAGTTTTTACTGCTAACGAGCAGGATTTCGATCCTACTATTGTGAATCCTAGTGCGGCCTCTGAACCAGAGGAAGTGTTTTTCATGCGTTATATATTCGTATCAGACTTTCGGCGAGGTTTAGTCAAAGGTTCTATGCGGTCTCAACGGCGTAAAATAGGTAATCTTGGGCAATGGTATCAACCACATGCACATTCCCCTCTTTATTTGGACAGAATACGAAAATTCCCCTTTTTTATCTACGGGGCGGCTCGACGAATTCTTGGGGTGATTAAGCTAATTTTGAGAATTAGAAATTGGTTGCCGAAATGGGAAATATTGAAAACTTTCCGGACTCGCGACCGGCAACTAGACGAAAAAAACCAGGAGAAGGAACACAACGAGGAAATGCGAATAACGGCAGCAGAGTCCTGGGATTCCATCACATCTGGGCAGATAATAAGAAGTGGACTGTTATTAACTCAGGCTTATTTTAGAAAATATATTCTATTCCCTTCATTGATAATTGCGAAAAATATTGGACGTCTGCTCCTATCGCAACGTCCTGAATGGTCTGAGGATTTCCAGGAATGGAATAAAGAGATCCATGTTCTATGTACCTATAACGGTGTTCCATTATCCGAAAGCGAATTTCCGAGCTTTTGGTGGGCCCAAGGTTTGCAGATAAAGGTACTCTATCCTTTTCATTTGAAACCTTGGCACAAATCGAACCTAGAATCCTCTGAGAAAGATCTAATGCAAAACAACAACGAAAAAGAGACTTTTGGGTTTTTAACAGTTTTCGGACTGCTTACTGACCGTCCTTTTGGTCTGTCCCAAAAATCACGTTCTTTCTTTTGGAAACCCATTTTCAAGGAACTCGTAAAAAAAATGATAAAATTACCAAAGCGAGCTCCTTTAGTTTTCAAAGAAAAAATCAAATTATTTCAACAAGTTTCAAAAGAAACAAAAAAATGGGTTCAAAAATGGGTTCAAAAATGGGTTCAAAAAAGTAGCAATCAGAGAATTCACGAATCATTTAATCAAATTCCATCTCCGAGTCGGAAAAACTCTTCAGTGACAGAAAATCAAATGACAGAAAAAGAAAAGAAAATGAAAGAAAAAGAAAAGAAAATCAAAGAAAAAGAAAAGAAAATCAAAGAAAAAATCAAAGAAAAAGAAAAGAAAATCAAGGATACCACTGATAGAACAAGTACAATTCGAAATCAAATAGAAAGAAATCAAATAGAAAGAATCAAAAAAGAGAAAAAAAAAGGAACTCCAAGAATAAATAATCTTAGTCCTAACAAAACAAGTTCTAATGCTAAAAGATTCGAAAAATGGGAAATATTAAAAAGAAGAACTGCTGGATTAATCGCTAAATTACCCCTGTTTTTCAAATCTTTCATTCAAAGAATATACACAGATATCTTTTTATCTATCATGAATATTCCCAGAATGAATACAGAACTTTGTCTTGAATCAACAAAAAAAGAATCCATTTATAATAATGAAGGAAAACAAGAAAGAATTCATAATTCTAATAATGAAGGAAAACAAGAAAGAATTCATAATTCTAATAATGAAGGAAAACAAGAAAAAATTCATAAAAAAAAGAAAAATCGAATTCCGTTTATTTCGACTATCAAAAAGACACTTCATTCTCTTAGTAAGAGTCAAATAATTTCATATCTTTTTTCTAACTTATCCTGCTTGTCACAAGCATATGTATTTTACAAATTATCACACCAACTTAGTAACTCGTCTAAATCTGTTCTTCAAGATCAAGGAAGCCCTTTTTTTCTTAAGCCTGAAATAAAGGCGCCTTTTGAAACACAAGGAATGGGTTATTCGGGTTATGAAATGAATCACTGGAAAACCTGCTTAAGAGGGATAAGAGGACATTATCAATACGACTTATCTCAGATCAGATGGTCTAGATTAATACCAGAAAAATGGCGAAATACAGTTCATCAGCGTGGTATAGCTGAAAATGAAAATTTTAGCAAATGTCATTCAAAAGACCAATTAATTGATTTCAAAAAACAAAAACAATTTGAAGTATATTCATTATCTAATCAAAAAGAGAATTTTCAAAAAAACTATAGATATGATCTTTTATCATATCAATTTCTTAATTTTGAAAATAAAAGGGAATGCTGTTTTTATAGATCTCCGTTTCAAGGAAATACGAACCAAGAGATTTCTTATAAAACGGCCGATAGAAAATATTTTGATCGGAAAATTCTCAATTTTGATCTTAGACAAAAAGTCGGTAGTAAGGCCTTGATCACGATCGATACCAATAGGAATCAAAAGACTCAAATTCGTACTAATAATTCTTTCATAATTCCTAAAAAAGATCTTCTGATTCCAGATAAAAAAGATCTTCTGCTTCTGATTCCAGATAAAAAAGATCTTCTGATTCCAGAAATCAATCCACCAAACTCCGACAAAGGATTTTTTGAATGGAATCGGGAACTTTGGTTCTTCCCAGAATTTGTGTTACTTTATAATGCATATAAAATGAAACCTTGGCTTATACCAAGCCAATTAATTCTTAAGAGTGAAAAAGGCAAAAAACAAAAGCTTTTCGCCGCGGAATCAGAACTAGATTCATTCCTGAAACGTTTTTTCATTTATCAAGTGGAACTCGACGAGACTCTGAATGACAAAATGATCGATAATCTCAAGCTCTTTTGTTTCCTGCTTAGACGGAAAAGTCTACCAGAAATGCTTGTATCCTTGCTTGAAAGGAGAAAATTCCATTTTGATGTCATGCCGATAGGTCTAGATGACGATGAATACACGGCCATGGAACTGAAAGACGGACTATTTTGTCTAGAATCAGAACCCTTGCCTCTGTCTGGAAAAAAAGATGGACAATTTCTTATGTATCAAACCATAGGTACTTCGTTGGTTGATAAGAGGAAGCAGCAAAGTAATCAAAAATACCAAGAGCAAAGATATCTTTTTAAGAATAATTTTGATGAAGCTATTTCAGCACATGACAGAATAAGTAGAAATAGAGACAAAAATCATTTTGATTTACTTGTTCCTGAAAATATTTTATCATTTAGACATCGTAGAAAATTCAGAATTCTAATTTCTTTGAATTCAAAGACTAGAAATGATGTAGATAGAAATCCAGTATTTTGGAACGGAAAGAACGTAAAAAAAAGCAGGCAAGTTTCACATGACAATAACCATCTTGATAGAGAGAAAAATCAATTCAAATTAATGAAATTAAAGCACTTTCTTTGGCCTAATTATCGATTCGAAGATTTAGCTTGTATGAATCGTTATTGGTTTGATACCAATAATGGCAGTCGTTTCAGTATGTTAAGAATACATCTTTATCCACGATTGAAAATTCCTTTCGAAATTCGTATTCGTAGATAATACACTTTTTCTATCTATCCTATACCCTATATATAATATAGGGTATCTGAAATAGGGTATAGGATAGATAGAAAATATAGGGTATCTGAAAGCACACAAACACACAGATCACATGTCTTGTCTCACATTTCATTCTAGTATCCAATACGAAATTGGATAATGTCTCAATTAGATCTCGAAATGAATCAACAGAACCTTCTTCATTTTAGGTCTAAATTCTTCGATGCGAAAATGTACCAATCCTTTTCTATTCCTATCTAAATCCAATTTGAAAGTGGATTGATTGATTTGAATTCAGAAAATTAGCAGTTCATAAAGAAATTCGGATTAGATTATTGTATATACCACATTTAAATTAATGGCATTATTATTACTGATCGGTAAAACCCATATCTGTAAAAAGGGAAAGGAGAATTTTTTTTATGGTCAAAAATTCATTCATTTCGGTTATTTCTCAAAAAGAAAACGAAGAAAACAGAGGGTCTGTTGAATTTCAAGTATTCAGTTTCACCACTAAGATAAGGAGACTTACTTCACATTTGGAATTGCACAAAAAAGACTTTTCATCTCAGAGAGGTTTGCGAAAAATTTTGGGAAAACGTCAACGACTGCTGGCCTATTTGTCAAAAAAAAATAGAGGACGCTATAAAGAATTAATTGGTAAGTTGGATATTCGAGAGATAAAAACTCTTGAAGCGTGATACCATTTGAGCTTAGTCCTTTACATTTTGATGAACTTCTTTTTACTTTCAGCAATGCATGGAAGAATGACTCGGGAAAAAACTTATGATTGCACCAACTACAAGAAAAGACCTCATGATAGTCAATATGGGCCCCCACCACCCATCAATGCATGGTGTTCTTCGACTGATTGTTACTCTCGATGGTGAAGATGTTATTGACTGTGAACCAATATTGGGTTATTTACATAGAGGGATGGAGAAAATTGCGGAAAATCGAACAATTATACAATATTTGCCTTATGTAACGCGTTGGGATTATTTAGCTACTATGTTCACAGAAGCAATAACCATAAATGGACCCGAACAGCTAGGGAATATTCAAGTACCTAAAAGGGCTAGCTATATCAGAGCTATTATGTTGGAGTTGAGTCGTATCGCTTCCCATTTGTTATGGCTTGGCCCTTTTATGGCAGATATTGGAGCACAGACCCCTTTCTTCTATATTTTTCGAGAACGAGAATTGATATATGACCTATTCGAAGCTGCTACCGGTATGCGCATGATGCATAATTATTTTCGTATCGGAGGAGTCGCTGCTGATTTACCTCATGGCTGGATAGATAAATGTTTGGATTTTTGCGATTATTTTTTAACCGGAGTTGCTGAATATCAAAAGCTTATTACACGGAATCCCATTTTTTTAGAACGAGTTGAAGGCGTAGGCATTATTGGCGCAGAAGAAGCACTAAATTGGGGTTTATCAGGGCCAATGCTACGAGCTTCCGGAATACAATGGGATCTTCGTAAAGTTGATCGTTATGAGTGTTACGACGAATTTGATTGGGAGATTCAATGGCAAAAAGAAGGGGATTCATTAGCTCGGTATTTAGTACGAATCAGTGAAATGACAGAATCCATAAAAATCATCCACCAGGCTCTGGAAGGCATTCCAGGGGGACCCTATGAGAATTTAGAAATCCGACGCTTTGATAGAATAAAAGATCCTGAGTGGAATGATTTTAACTATCGATTTATTAGTAAAAAACCTTCTCCAACTTTTGAATTGTCCAAGCAAGAACTTTATGTAAGAGTCGAAGCACCAAAAGGAGAATTGGGAATTTTTCTGATAGGAGATCAGAGTGTTTTTCCTTGGAGGTGGAAAATTCGACCACCGGGTTTTATCAACTTGCAAATTCTTCCTCAGTTAGTTAAAAGAATGAAATTGGCTGATATTATGACGATACTAGGTAGCATAGATATCATTATGGGAGAAGTTGATCGTTGAAATGATAATTGATACAACAGAAATACAAGCTATCAATTCTTTTTCCAGATTGGAATCCTTAAAAGAAGTCTATGGAATCATATGGATGCTTGTCCCTATTTTCACTCTTGTATTAGGAATCACACTAGGTGTACTAGTACTTGTTTGGCTAGAAAGAGAAATATCTGCAGGGATACAACAACGCATTGGACCCGAATACGCCGGGCCTTTGGGAATTCTTCAAGCTCTAGCAGATGGTACAAAACTACTTTTCAAAGAGAATCTTCTTCCATCTAGAGGAGATACTCGTTTATTCAGTATCGGTCCGTCCATAGCAGTCATATCCATTTTACTAAGTTATTCAGTCATTCCTTTTAGCTATCGCTTTATTCTAGCCGATCTTAGTATTGGTGTTTTTTTATGGATCGCCGTTTCAAGTCTTGCTCCCGTTGGACTTCTTATGTCGGGATATGGATCAAATAATAAATATTCCTTTTTAGGTGGATTAAGGGCTGCTGCTCAATCAATTAGTTATGAAATACCATTAACTCTATGTGTATTATCAATATCTCTACGTGCGATTCGCTGAGACATAAAAATTCCCCTATTTCTTTTCTTTCTAGAAAGTTTTCTTTCTAGAAAGAAAGTTAAATGAGTTGAATATCTATTGTTTTTTTATTCATCATTGGGGTTGATGAACTAAACCAGATAGTTATATGAGTGAAATAAAACGGCTTCCAAATTTGCTGTTAAAGGAATTCAATCTCATTTCCTATGTACAAGAATTAAGTGAAAGTAAACATAAGCAGTCGAGACTCTTTACCCCAAGTTACCCCAAGATTGGTTGATTAGTCATCATGGCTTGAAGCGGGTTCAAAAGATCAACTGTATGGGGGTTTTACTATCTATTAATATAGATATATTACCCTACCGAGAGATTCCAAAAAATGAGTGGATGGTTAGGAAGACCAAGATACACAAAGGATTAGTAATGGAGATTCTGTAAATTATCCACGAGGATATTTCTTTATAGAAAAGTAATTCGAATTGGGGCTTTAAGTTGGTAGAAATGATTAAGAAGTACTCCCGGCGATTTCGATCCAGAGTATGTTCCTATCCACCGATTAAGTAAATAACTATCAAGAACGAAGAAATCTTTTACTTTGGGTAATGTCCCTTTTTCTGAGAAAGGAGAATAGGAACGAAATAAAATGGAAAGACTAGAATTGCAAAAAGAGATCTTTTTTTTATTCATAACTATTTCTATTTTATTTAGAGAAATACAATTCTTGTTATGTAATGCAATGTCTAAGTCTTTTTCGTAATCGAAAATGATCGGTTGAAATATCTATGTGATATTCCTCGAAAAAGTCTTTTTTTTTTATTCAAGGCTAAAGTTATTAATCAACAAAGAAAAATAAAAATTCTTAAAAGATGAGATGAATTCAGAAGCACTTTTTTATTATAAATCTAGCAGACAGAATTCCATTGGTCTAATTCTAGACCTTAGGATAAGAGTTTGACTCTCTATCGATCCTACAAACACATCAAGAGAAATAATGTTGAAAGGTCCTTAGATTTCTTTTTGACCTATGAGGAGCCGTACGAGGTGAAAATCTCATGTACGGTTCTGTAATAGCGACGGGAACAGTGATGTTATCATCGACTATGATTATCTAACAGTTCAAGTACAGTTGATATAGTTGAAGCGCAGTCAAAATATGGTTTTTGGGGATGGAATTTGTGGCGTCAACCCATAGGGTTTATCGTTTTTCTAATTTCTTCTCTAGCCGAGTGTGAGAGATTACCTTTTGATTTACCAGAAGCAGAAGAAGAATTAGTAGCAGGTTATCAAACCGAATATTCAGGTATCAAATTTGGTTTATTTTACGTTGCTTCGTATCTAAATCTACTAGTTTCTTCATTATTTGTAACAGTTCTTTACTTGGGAGGTTGGAATCTTTCTATTCCCTACATATTTGTTCCGGAGCTTTTTGACATAAATAAAAGAAGTCAAGTTTTTGGAACAATAATCGGTATCTTTATTACATTAGCTAAAACTTATTTGTTCTTGTTCATTTCTATTGCAACAAGATGGACTTTACCGAGACTGAGAATGGACCAACTATTAAATCTTGGATGGAAATTTCTTTTACCTATTTCCTTAGGTAATCTATTATTAACAACTTCGTCCCAACTTCTTTCACTGTAAAGGAATAGAATATTCTATCTTCACAACTTGTCTCAAACAAGAGAAAGAAACAAGTAAAATTCTTTATAAATATCCAGATATGTTCCCTATGCTAACTCAGTTCTTCAATTCTGGTCAACAAACAATACGAGCTGCCAGGTACATTGGTCAAGGTTTCATGATTACCTTGTCCCACGCGAATCGTTTACCTGTAACTATTCAATACCCCTACGAAAAATTGATCACATCGGAACGTTTTAGAGGGCGAATCCACTTTGAATTTGATAAATGCATTGCTTGTGAAGTATGTGTTCGTGTATGTCCTATAGATCTACCGGTTGTTGATTGGAAATTGGAAACTGATATTCGAAAGAAACGATTACTTAATTACAGTATTGATTTTGGAATCTGTATATTTTGTGGTAATTGCGTTGAGTATTGTCCAACAAATTGTTTATCAATGACTGAAGAATATGAACTTTCTACTTATGATCGTCACGAATTGAATTATAATCAAATTGCTTTAGGTCGATTACCGGTGTCAATAATTGACGATTACACAATTCGAACAATTTCTTCGAATTCACCTCAAATAAAAAATGTATAAAACCCTTGATTCAAAAAACATTTACAAATTTCAAATTCAAATAGCTTTTGTTTTGGATTTAAAGGAATGAGGTTTTTGCTTGGTCAATACAAAAGAACGGTTGGTTGGCGAGAATCGTGGCTTTATTTTATTTTGATTGATTGAAAATCGATTTCTAGTCGAATAATGATTTCAAACTATATAGTTTCAACCTCTGCTTTCGAGAATAAAAGTAGCCCACTAATTGTATCTACATCAATCCACACCACCCCCATTCAAATTTCATTCAATTAAGAAGTATCATATTTTTTAGGATAACTTCTTTTTTCCTGGTCAGGTCAACAAAGGCATGAAATATTTCGATTTATTTTTTCTATAAAATCAAATGGATTTACCTGGACCAATACATGATTTTATTTTAGTCTTTCTGGGATCGGGTCTTATATTAGGAAGTCTCGCAGTAGTATTACTTGCGAATCCAATTTATTCGGCCTTTTCATTGGGATTGGTTCTTTTTTGTATATCCTTATTCTATATTCTATCGAACTCGTATTTTGTAGCTGCTGCGCAGCTCCTTATTTATGTAGGAGCTATAAATGTTTTAATCATTTTTGCTGTGATGTTCATGAATGGTTCAGAATATTCCAAAGATTTTCATCTTTGGACCGTTGGGGATGGAGTTACTTCAATGGTTTGTACAAGTCTTTTTATTTCACTAATTACTACTATTCCAGATACGTCCTGGTATGGGATCATTTGGACGACAAAATCCAATCAGATTCTAGAGCAAGATTTGATAAGTAATAGTCAACAAATTGGAATTCATTTATCAACAGAGTTTTTTCTTCCATTTGAACTCATTTCAATAATTCTTTTATTCGCTTTAATAGGTGCAATTGCTATAGCTCGTCAATAATAAATCTTTAAAACGAGTAATTCAAATAGAATCAACGGCAAAGGAATGTTATAATCCTTTAATTGGAATTCCTGTCTAAAATAGAATAGAAAGACTTTAGTTTTCTATCGATCTATTTCCAATCTATTCCCTTGTTCCATACTTGTTAGAATCGAATCGATTGAATTATTGTTCAGATTGAAATGAATCAAGATTGATAAGGAGTTGATTAATGATGCTCGAACATATACTTGTTTTGAGTGCCTATTTATTTTCTATTGGTATCTATGGATTGATCACAAGTCGAAATATGGTTAGAGCCCTTATGTGTCTTGAACTTATATTAAATTCAGTTAATATCAATTTTGTAACATTTTCTGATATTTTTGATAATCGTCAATTAAGAGGAGACATTTTCGCAATTTTTGTTATAGCTATTGCAGCCGCTGAAGCAGCTATTGGATCGGCTATTGTTTCATCAATTTATCGTAACAGAAAATCAACTCGTATTAACCAATCCAATTTGTTGAATAAATAGTATTAATCATATAAATGGAAATTTGAATATTCATAAATTAATTCAAATTATCAGGTTTGATACGGGTAAGGGATGATCGTGATTGCAAAAACATAAGAAATCAAAGTATTTTGGCCCTGGCTCATAAACCAATTCGGAAGTAGATTGATTCTGATCACTCATTGATTCGTCTGGTATCTAAATATAGGATTCATTTATAAGTTAGTTTACTAGACCGAAAATTTATGACGTTCAAAAATGTATAGATCCAATGTCACATTCAGTAAAGATTTATGATACATGTATAGGATGTACTCAATGTGTCCGAGCGTGCCCCACCGATGTATTAGAAATGATACCCTGGGACGGATGTAAAGCTAAACAAATTGCTTCTGCTCCAAGGACCGAGGACTGTGTTGGTTGTAAGAGATGTGAATCTGCCTGTCCAACGGATTTCTTGAGTGTTCGAGTTTATTTATGGCATGAAACAACTCGCAGTATGGGTCTAGCTTATTGATACGTTCCATAAAACTCTACTTGAATCCATTTTCTTTTTTTTTTTACCGACAAAACCCGTGCTCAAAATCAAATTCAAATATTTTGAGCACGGATTTTTATGGCCCAAGTGTATCTTGTCTTTACCACGAATCATTTTCCTTGGTTAACAATAATTGTAGTTTTGCCAATATTTGCGGGTTCCTTAATTTTCTTTTTTCCACATAGAGGAAATAGAGGAATCCGTTGGTATACTATATGTATATGCATCTTAGAACTTCTTCTAACCACTTATGCATTCTGTTATCATTTCCAATCGGATGATCCATTAATCCAACTAGGGGAGGATTATAAATGGATTCATTTTTTTGATTTCCATTGGAGATTAGGAATAGATGGACTCTCTATAGGACCCATTTTACTGACGGGATTCATCACTACTTTAGCTACTTTAGCGGCTTGGCCAGTTACTCGCCATTCTCAATTATTTCATTTCCTGATGTTAGCAATGTACAGTGGCCAAATAGGATTATTTTCTTCTCAGGACCTTTTACTTTTTTTCCTCATGTGGGAGTTAGAATTAATTCCCGTTTATCTACTTGTATCCATGTGGGGAGGAAAAAAACGTCTGTACTCAGCTACAAAATTTATTTTGTACACGGCGGGAGGTTCTGTTTTTCTTTTACTGGGAATTCTGGGTATCGGTTTATATGGTTCTACTGAACCAACATTCAATTTTGAAATATTAGCCAATCAGTCCTATCCTGTGGCCTTGGAAATACTATTATATATTGGATTTTTTATTTCTTTTGCTGTCAAATTGCCAATCATACCCCTACATACATGGTTACCAGATACCCATGGAGAAGCGCATTATAGTACTTGTATGCTTCTAGCCGGAATCTTATTAAAAATGGGAGCATATGGATTAGTTCGGATCAATATGGAATTATTCCCTCATGCTCATTCTATATTTTCTCCTTGGTTGATGATGGTAGGCGCAATGCAAATAATTTATGCAGCTTCAACATCTCTCGGTCAACGGAATTTAAAAAAAAGAATAGCCTATTCCTCTGTATCTCATATGGGTTTCATACTTATAGGAATTGGTTCTATCACCGATATTGGACTCAACGGAGCCCTTTTACAAATAATCTCTCATGGATTTATTGGTGCTGCACTTTTTTTCTTGGCCGGAACGACTTATGATAGAATACGTCTTGTTTATCTTGACGAAATGGGTGGAATAGCTATCCCAATGCCAAAAATATTCACGATGTTCAGTAGTTTTGCGATGGCTTCCCTTGCATTACCAGGTATGAGTGGTTTTGTTGCCGAATTAATAGTCTTTTTTGGACTAATTACTAGTCAAAAATATCTTTTAATGACAAAACTCCTAATTACTTTTGTAATGGCAATTGGAATGATATTAACTCCTATTTATTTATTATCTATGTTACGCCAGATGTTCTATGGATACAAGATCTTTAATGTTCCAAACTCTTATTTTTTTGATTCTGGACCACGAGAGTTATTTCTTTCGATCTCTATTTTTTTACCCGTACTAGGTATTGGTATGTATCCTGATTTCGTTCTTTCACTATCGGTTGAAAAGGTTGAAGTTATTCTATCTAATTCTTTTTATAGATAGTTTTTTTTCATAAAAAAAAAGAAAAATACAAATTTAAAAAAATGTTCTTCTTTGTACAATGACAAAAAGAAGGCTTTTTCTTCTTCTCTTACGTTAAGTAAAAAAATGAATTTGAATTGGCGAGAACCCGGTGAATCTTGTAGTGATTCACCGGGTTCTCGCCAGTTCACACAAAGTTTTTTTATCTGATATGCGCTGTACACTTTTCTATTTCTATTCGTAAGAACCCCTTTTTGAATTCAATTAGATGTTAATGTAAATGAACCATAACTATGTAGTCCTATTCCTAATAGATTGACCCCAAAATAGCATATCCAAATTATAAGAAATCCAATAGACGCCACAATTGCTGAATTTGTACCCTTCAATTTTCTATTTGTTCGAGTATGTAAATAAATTGCGAATACGATCCAAGTAATAAAAGCCCAAGTTTCTTTTGGGTCCCAACCCCAATAGGATCCCCATGCTTCGTTAGCCCATACTGCTCCAGAAAGAATTCCTATGGTTAAAAAGATAAATCCTAGACTAATAACCCGATAACTCCAATAATCCAATTGTTGAATCAATTGCAACCTGTAATAATTTTTTGGAGAAAAAAAAGAAGTATTTTGGAAAACATTACTTCGTTCATTTATGTATTCGATTTCACCAAAGAAAAATGACTCATTTAAATTGACTAAATGATTACTCGTAGAAAAAACCTTTCTCTTTTTTCTAACTGTAATGACTAGAAGTGATACTGATAATAATGATCCACATAAAAGGGCCGCATAGCCTAATATCATCATACTTACGTGCATTATTAGCCACTCGGATTGAAGAGCGGGCACTAATATTGTGGATTCGTGTATTTCAGTTAAAAGACCTGAAGTAGCAAAGCCCTGGATAAAAATAGCACTTGGTCCAATTATTGTGCTTAGAAGATTTGGATTTTTTTTGAAATACGGAACTATATGAATAAGGGAAAAACTCCATGAAAGAAAGATTAACGATTCATATAAATCACTTAGTGGAAAATGTCGCGAATAAATCCAACGAGTAATTAATAATCCTGTTATACAGAAAAAAGTCATTATTATGCCTTTTTCGGATGAATCAGATAGTTTTACGATTTCATCGACTAAAAAGGTTATCAAATGAATTGTAATTATAATTGAAACGATCGAAAAAGAAATATGCGTTAATATATGCTCTAAGGTTGACAATATCATAAAAAAAAAGAGTCCCTTAATTCTAAAATCGAAATCGGCAATTGAATTCATTATAGGATCTATTTACTTTTTTTAGGAGATGACATGCCGCCACTCGGACTCGAACCGAGATGCTCTAGCACTGCTTCCTAAGAGCAGCGTGTCTACCAATTTCACCATAGCGGCTTGTCTTGAACTCATAATAGCCCTTGAACTCATAATAGCCTATGAATAAGCAATCGTCTAGATTTAAGAATTCAATTGGGTGCAATATTTTTTAGGAAAGATTCAAATTGATGAATAAAAATCCGTTCAAATAGGTATTTGAAGGTTCATTATTTTAGCTTAGGGTCTTATTTTTATTGTGTATTTTATACTCTCTTCGACTTGAACTCTTGTAAAACGGGATCGTCCTACTATGAATTAAGGGATAGAACTCCCCCCCAAAAAACATTTTTCTTTTAATGAACTGTTTTTGATTTATTTGAGTTCAAAAAGTGAAACAAAAAAATCAATTTTATCAATGAACATAAAAAAAGAACCTATTTTGGATCATTCAAAATTGACACATATTTATTCAGAATATTTTGACTAAGGGTTTTTGCCTGGATTGATCGCGAGAGATATATGGGTGTTTATAGAAGACTTCAGAGAAAATTCAAAAGTCAGAAAGTTGCACAAAAAGGTTTAGAATTGTAATCAATTAGTTTCAATGATTTTAGTAACGAAAGATTTTCTATCCGCCCTTATATACAAGAAAAAGTGGATCTATAGAAAAAAGAAACCTTATATTAGTGTAACAAATAAAATAGGTTGATGGGGAAAATAAGACTCCTCAGCTTGGAAATGATAAAATATACTAAAAAGAAAATTGAGTATCTTGTGTTTTTTTGTCAACAAAAAGAAAGTATTCTTTTTTTTTTTCGAATTCGGTAAGGTAAACAGAAGAATTCTTCTTCTACATATTCTAAGAGCGGAACGAATTCCATTTCCTATTGATTAGCTCAACAGGGAATGGAATTCGGGAATTTGATTTTCGAAATGAAATGAGTCAATTTTTGAGTCAGGCCGGTTCAGATTATTCCAACGTGTTATGTTTTATTACTTATTTTATTTGTTTGTCGCACAAAAAAACTTTTTGAATTCCCGGTAGAAAGAGATTTCCCTAAGGAAAATCCTTTTAACGCTGCCCAATACCCCTTCTTTTTCCAAAAATTTTTACGAATACGTTTTTTTGATGCAGAAGTACGTTTTTTTGGAACTGCCATTTAAATGAAAATTAAGAGATTACTCATTGGTATAGCTGGATGTGAAAGACATCTATTGTTCAAAAAAAAAAAGTCTGCGCTTTTCTAATTCATTATATATTTCTTTTCTAGATAATATTTTTTTCGAAAAATCTAAAAGAATAGATAAGATGGGTGAAAAATATGCCTAATTTGACTCGAGTTTTCAAATTCGAAGGAGACTAGTAATTAATCTCTTTCTTTCATATGATTTGACCAATTGTAACTTCTTGATTTGAATATTTGAAGTATTTAGCAGAAACTCAGAAAGAATAAGTAAAAAGAAAAAAATTCTATTTAAGTTAGTTTAAGTTAGTGCATATCTTCATTTTTTTATTGATTCCTTTCAAAAGAGGTAAGGTCCGGTGAATCGGAAACAATTAATATTAATTAAGAATTAAAAAACTTTTTTATGGAACAGACATATCAATATGCGTGGATCATACCTTTCCTTCCACTTACAGTTCCTATGTTAATAGGAGTGGGACTTCTTCTTTTTCCGACAGCAACAAAAAATCTTCGCCGTATGTGGGCTTTTCCGAGTATTTTATTGTTAAGTATAGTCATGATTTTTGCAACTAATTTGTCTATTCAGCAAATAAATACCAGTTCTATCTATCAATATGTATGGTCTTGGACCCTCGATAATGATTTTTCTTTAGAATTTGGCTACTTGATTGATCCACTTACTTCTATTATGTCAATGTTAATCACTACTGTTGGAATTATGGTTCTTATTTATAGTGATAATTATATGGCTCACGATCAAGGATACTTGAGATTTTTTGCTTATATGAGTTTTTTCAGTACTTCCATGTTGGGATTAGTTACTAGTTCGAATTTGATACAAATTTATATTTTTTGGGAATTGGTTGGAATGTGTTCCTATCTATTAATAGGGTTTTGGTTCACACGACCTCTTGCGGCAAATGCTTGTCAAAAAGCGTTTGTAACTAATCGTGTAGGGGATTTTGGTTTATTATTAGGAATTTTTGGTTTTTATTGGATAACAGGTAGTTTTGAATTTCGGGATTTATTCGAAATATTCAATAACTTGATTTCTAATAATGAAGTAAATTCTCCATTTGTGATTTTGTGTGCTGCTCTATTATTTGCCGGTGCAGTTGCTAAATCGGCACAATTTCCCCTTCATGTATGGTTACCTGATGCTATGGAGGGACCGACTCCTATTTCGGCTCTTATACATGCTGCTACTATGGTAGCAGCGGGGATTTTTCTTGTAGCTCGCCTTCTTCCTCTTTTCATAGTTATACCTTATATAATGAATTTCATTTCCTTGATAGGCCTAATCACAGTCTTATTAGGAGCTACTTTAGCTCTTGCTCAAAAAGACATTAAGAGGGGTTTAGCCTATTCGACAATGTCTCAATTGGGTTATATGATGTTAGCACTAGGAATGGGTTCTTATCGAAGTGCTTTATTTCATTTGATTACTCATGCTTATTCCAAAGCATTATTATTTTTAGGGTCTGGATCCGTTATTCATTCAATGGAAACTATTGTTGGCTATTCTCCGGATAAAAGTCAGAATATGGTTCTTATGGGCGGTTTAACAAAACATGTACCGATTACCAAAACCTCTTTTTTATTAGGTACACTTTCTCTTTGTGGTATTCCGCCTCTTGCTTGTTTTTGGTCAAAAGATGAAATTCTTAATGATAGTTGGTTGTATTCGCCGATTTTCGCAATAATAGCTTGGGCCACAGCAGGATTAACCGCATTTTATATGTTTCGGATCTATTTACTTACTTTTGAGGGGCATTTAAACGTTCATTTTCAAAATTACAGTGGCAGCCAAAATACCTCTTTATATTCAATATCTCTATGGGGTAAGGGGTGTTCACAAAGAATTAACAAAAATTTTCGTTTATTAAGAATGAATAATAATGAAAGTTCTTCTTTTTTTTCGAAAAAGACATATCGAAGTGATGAGACTGTAAGAAAAACAAATAAGGGGCGTCCTTTTATTAATATTGTTCATTTTGATACTAAAAAGCCCTTTTCCTATCCTTATGAATCCGACAATACGATGTTATTTCCTTTACTTATATTAGTCCTATTTACTTTGTTTGTTGGATCTCTAGGAATTCCTTTTAATCAAGAAGGAACAGATTTGGATATATTATCAAAATGGTTAGCTCCGTCTATTAACCTTTTATATCAAAAGTCAAAGGATTCGACAGATTGGTATGAATTTTTGAAAGATGCAATTTTTTCCGTCAGTATAGCTTATTTCGGAATATTGCTAGCGTCCTTTTTATATAAACCCATTTATTCCTCTTTCAAAAATTTCGACTTAATTAATTTATTTGTTAAAAAAGGGCCGAAGAGGAGTCGTTGGGACAAAATTCTAAATGTCCTATATATTTGGTCATATAATCGTGCTTATATAGATGCTTTTTATACAACATCCTTTACTGAGGCGATAAGAGGATTGGCGCAATTAACTCATTTTTTTGATAGACGAGTAATTGATGGAATTACAAATGGGGTTGGTATTATGAGTTTCTTTGTAGGAGAAGGTATTAAATATGTAGGTGGTGGCCGCATTTCTTTTTATCTTTTCTTCTATTTCTCTTGTGTATCAATTTTTTTATTCGTTTATTACTTTATACTTTTTGATATGACTTTTGAACCATTTATTTAGGTTTTAATCAAAAAAAATTCAAAAGATAATTCTTTATCTTTATAGCGTCCTCTATTTTTTTTTGACAAATAGGCCAGCAGTCGTTGACGTTTTCCCAAAATTTTTCGCAAACCTCTCTGAGATGAAAAGTCTTTTTT
>JGI25406J46586_10000426_pt1 | contig 19440 bp, 20 predicted proteins | sample TabmetS4T2R2_FD_46586 | JGI IMG/M metagenome (IMG submission 46586) | reverse complement strand
GCCGGCTCGCTGGCCGGCGCCGCGTTCGTCCCGATCGCGCTCGCGCTGACCCTGCGCGCGCGAGCGCGGGAGCGCCGGTGAGCAGCCACGCGGCCGCCGTACGCCGCACCGGTGTGCTCGGGGCGCTGGGCACCCTGTGGCGGTTCTCGCGCCCGCACACGCTGATCGGGACGTTCGTCAGCGCGACCGGCCTGTACCTGATCGCCGTGCACGAGCTGCCCGGCGCGGGCCTGGACCATCTGCTGTGGGTGATCGTCGCCGGCGCGGGCGTGAACCTCGCGATCGTCGGCGTCAACCAGATCACCGACGTCGAGATCGACCGCATCAACAAGCCGCACCTGCCGCTGGCCGCGGGCGAGCTCACCCGCGANGGGGCGTGGCGGATCGTCGCCGTCGCCGCTGCGCTGCCGCTCGTGCTCGGCCTCACGCAGGGGCCGCTCGAGACCGGAGCGGTGGTCGCGGCGCTGGCCGTGGGCGCGGCCTACTCCGTGCCGCCCGTGCGGCTCAAGCGCTTCCCGATCGCCGCCGCGCTGTGCATCTCCGGCGTGCGCTCGGCCGTCGTGAACCTCGGCATGTACGGCCACTTCAGCCTCGCCTTCGGCGGCGGCGCGCTGACCATCGCGCCGTCCGTGTGGGCGCTGACCGCGTTCGTGCTGCCGTTCTCGTTCGCGATCGCCGTGCTCAAGGACGTCCCGGACATGGAGGGCGACCGCCGGTACCGGATCGCCACCCTGACGGTGCGCCTGGGCCCGCGCCGCGCCGCCCGCCTGGGCCTCGCCGCGCTCGCGCTGGCCTACGCCGGGATGGCGATCGCGGGCCCGCTGCTCGTCGGCGACGCGGACCCGGTCGTCATGTCGGCCGGCCACACCGCCGCGCTCGTGCTCCTGCTGACGTGGGCGCGACGCGCCGATCCGGCCGATCCGGCCGCCTTCACCGCGTTCTACATGCGGGTGTGGGGGTTGTTCTTCCTCGAGTACGCGCTGGTGCCCGCCGCCGTGCTCGCAGGCTGACAACTGGGGAATACGTTTTCCGCCTGGAATGTTGGACCGGTGGGTGTAGATCGGGTTTGTTCGGTGGACACTTTGTAGTGGACTTGGCGCGTTCTGGGGAGTAATGTGCCCCGGGATGTCGCTGGCTTATGACGCCGAGCGGCGGGGTCCGACGGTCCCGGGCACATCGCCGCAGACCGCTGGCCGCTTCGGGCGGTCGGTCCGGTCCGCCGCCGCCAACACGATCACCGCCAGCCAGGCGCGCGCCGCACGCCAGCGCGAGGCGCGCCGGGACGAGCAGGCCGTCGCGGCCTGGCTCCGCGAGCTGGCCGGGCGTCCTCGCTGAGAGCGCCCGGCCAGACCGCTCTCCACCGTCGTTTCACGTGCCGAGCCCCCGGGCACGGTTTCATGTAGGGACGACACGAATTTCAAGGAGAGCCATGACCCCGCTGAAGCAGCTGGCCGACGAGGGCCAGAGCGTGTGGATCGACTACCTGTCGCGCCCGTTCATCCAGGGCGGCGACCTCGCCGGCCTCGTGGACGACGGCGTGGTGGGCGTCACGTCCAACCCGACGATCTTCCAGGGCGCCATCGCCGAGGGCGACGCCTACGACGAGCAGATCAAGGAGCTCAGCCAGACCGAGAGCGAGCCGAAGGAGATCTTCATCGCGCTGGCCCGCGACGACATCCGCGCCGCATGTGACGTGCTCCGCCCCGCGTTCGACGCCGACAGGGACGGCTGGGTCTCGCTCGAGGTCGACCCCAATCTGGCGCACGACGCCCAGGCGACGATCGACGAGGCCAAGCGCCTCCACGCACTGGTCGAGCGCCCGAACCTGTTCATCAAGATCCCCGCCACCCAGGAGGGGCTCACGGCGATCGAGGAGACGATCGCGGCCGGCATCCCGGTGAACGTCACGCTGATCTTCTCGCTCCAGCGCCACCGCGAGGTGGCCGAGGCGTACGTCCGCGGCGTCCGGCGCCTCGTCGAGTCCGGCGGCGACCCGTCGACGATCGCCTCCGTGGCCTCGTTCTTCGTCTCGCGCGTCGATACCGAGGCGGACCGGCGGCTCGACGAGATCGGCGGGCACGACGAGCTCAAGGGCACGCTGGCCATCGCCAACGCCAAGCTCGCCTACGAGACGTACGCGGAGGTCTTCTCGGGCGCCGAGTGGGACGAGCTGGCGGCACACGGCGCGACGCCGCAGCGCTGCCTGTGGGCGTCGACGTCGACGAAGAACCCGGACTACCGCGACGTGCTCTACGTCGAGGAGCTGATCGGCCCCGACACCGTGAACACGATGCCGCGCGAGACGGTCGAGGCGTTCCAGGACCACGGGAACGTCGAGCGCACGCTGGACCGCGACGTGGACGGCGCGCGCCGCGTGCTCGAGCTGTTCGCGGAGGCCGGCGTGGACTACGACGACGTCGTCGAGACGCTCGAGCGCGAGGGCGTGGAGAAGTTCGCCAAGTCGTTCCGCGACCTGTTCGCCGACCTCGAGTCCAAGCGCGACGCGCTCGTGGCTGCATGAGCGAGCGCAGCGACTTCCGGCGCGAGTTGGGGCAGCAGCTCCGCGTGGACTCGGTCCGCGCGAGCGCCGCCGCCGGCTCCGGCCACCCCACCTCCTCGATGTCCGCGGCCGACCTGATGGCCGTGCTGCTCGACGGGCACCTGCGCCTGCGACTGGACGACCCGTCCTCCGACCACCTGATCTTCTCCAAGGGCCACGCGTCGCCGCTCTACTACGCGGTGCTCAAGGCCGCGGGACTGATCGACGACGCCGAGCTGCTCACGTTCCGCAAGCTCGGCTCGCGGCTCGAGGGCCATCCGACGCCGCGCATCCCGCCGACCGACGTCGCGACCGGCTCGCTCGGCCAGGGCCTGCCGATCGCGGCCGGCGTGGCGATCGCGGGCGCGCGGCTCGACCGCCTGCCCTACCGCGTGTGGTGTCTGTGCGGCGACTCCGAGATGGCCGAGGGATCGATGTGGGAGGCCTTCCAGCACGCCGGCTGGGAGGGCCTGGACAACCTCGTCGCGATCATCGACGTCAACCGGCTCGGCCAGACCCGCGAGACCATGCTCGGCTGGGACCTCGACGGCTACGTGCGCCGCATCGAGGCGTTCGGCTGGCACGCGATCGCCATCGACGGCCACGACGTGGACGCGATCGAGGCGGCCTACGCCGAGGCCGAGGCCACCGAGGGCCGGCCGACCGCGATCGTCGCGCGCACCAAGAAGGGCAAAGGCGTCAAGGCGGTCGAGGACCAGCCCGGCAAGCACGGCAAGCCGCTCGACGACCCCGAGGAGGCGATCCAGGAGCTGGGCGGCGAGCGCGACCTGTCGGTGCAGCTCGCGGAGCCGCCCGGCGGCAGCCCGCACCGGTTCGATGTGCGCGGCGGCGACCTCCCGACGTACGAGGTCGGCGCCGAGGTCGCCACGCGCAAGGCGTATGGCGAGGCGCTGGCCGCGCTCGGCGGCATGCGCGGCGACGTCGTGGCGCTCGACGGCGAGGTCTCCAACTCGACCCACTCGGAGGACTTCCGCGCGGCCCACGAGGACCGCTACTTCGAGATGTTCATCGCCGAGCAGCAGATGCTCGCCGCCGCGGTCGGCTTCCAGGTCCGCGGCTGGGTGCCGTTCGCGTCCACGTTCGCGGCGTTCCTCAGCCGCGCGTACGACTTCATCCGCATGGCCGCGATCTCCCGCGCGAACCTGCGCCTGGCCGGCTCGCACGCCGGCGTCTCGATCGGCGAGGACGGCCCGTCGCAGATGGCGCTCGAGGACATCGCCTCGCTGCGCGCGATCACCGGCTCGACGTCCTGCACCCGAGCGACGCCAACCAGACCGCCCAGCTCGTCGCCGCCATGGCCGACCGCCCCGGCATCGTGTTCATGCGCACGCTGCGCGGCAAGACGCCGGTCCGCACGCCGGCCGACGAGGAGGTCCGCATCGGCGGCAGCCGCGTGGCTCACGAGGGCGACGACGTCGCGATCGCGGCCTGCGGCATCACCGTCGACGAGGCCGTCAAGGCCGCCGAGGCGCTGGCCGGCGAGGGCATCCAGGTGCGCGTGCTCGACTGCTACTCGGTCAAGCCGATCGACGCCGACGCGGTGCGCGCCGCGGCGCACGACTGCGGCGCGATCGTGACCGTCGAGGACCACGCGCCCGAGGGCGGGCTCGGCGACGCGGTGCTCGAGGCGCTCGCGGACGCCGAAGACCGGCCGCCGGTGACCAAGCTCGCGGTTCGCGAGCTGCCGGGCTCCGGCACGCCGGAGGAGCTGCTCGCAGGCGCGGGGATCGACGCGGAGGCGATCGCCGCCGCGGCGCGCGCCGTCAGTCCGATTCGTCGCTGACGATGTCGTCCGCCGGGAGCTCCTCGGCGGCGTGGACGCTGCACAGGAACGGGCCGCCCGCCTCGCGGGCGGCCTCGATCTCCGGCTTGGTGAGGTGGGCGCCGCAGACCGTGCAGGTCTTCTCGAGTGTGTCTTCGAGGGTGCGCTCTTCGAGGTCCATGGGCGCGTTATAGCGAGTTCGGCAGCTCCTGTCGCAGCTCGATCACCGGCGCGAACAGGTCGCCGTGCTCGGCGACCCGCTCCAGCACGTCCGCCGACGTGAAGACGAGGTCGTCGGGATCGCGGGAGGCCGTCACATTCTCGACCTCGTCCCAGGTCAGCGGCGTCGACACCGTCGGCTCCGGCCGGGCGCGCAGCGAGTACACGCAGACCGTCGTCTTGAAGTCCGTGTTCTGGCTCCAGTCGACGAAGACCTTGCCGCCGCGCACGGACTTCTTCATCTCGGAGACCACGAGGTCGGGGTGCCGGCGCTCGAGCAGCTCGGCGAGCCCGCGCGCGAAAGGCCGCGTCCGGTCGTAGCTCGACGGCGTGTTGAGCGGGACGTAGACCTGCATCCCCTTTGATCCCGAGGTCTTCGGGAACGCCTGCATGCCGAGATGCTCGAAGATCATCCGCAGCTCGAGCGCGACCTCGGCGCACTCGACGACCGTGGCCGGCGGGCCGGGGTCCAGGTCGAACGCGATCACCGTCGGGCTGCGGTAGTCGGAGGCGACGGCGAGCGACGTGTGCAGCTCGAGGTCGGCGAGGTTGGCCAGCCACACGAGCGTCGGCAGGTCGTTGGCCAGGCAGAAGTCGATCTTGCCGTCGCGCGCGCGGCTGCTGTCGACCCGCGTCGTCTGCACCCAGTCCGGAGCGTGCGACGGGCACTGCTTCTCGTAGAAATGGCCGCCGTCGACGCCGTTGGGATAGCGCTTGAGCGTGAGCGGCCGGTCGCGCAGGTGCCCGAGCACGGCCGGAGCCACGCGCGTGTAGTAGTCGATGACGTGGCCCTTCGTGAAGCCCGCCTCGGGATAGAGGACCTTGTCGAGGTTGGAGAGCGACAACCGCCGGCCGTCGATCTCGACCTCGAGGCGCTTGGCGGGCGGCACGGCTCAGTATCTAGCAGTCCATCTCGAACCAGACGGCGGTGGGACGGCCGTCGCGCACGCCCCAGCGGCTGGCCAGGCGATCGACGAGGTGCAGGCCGATCCCGCCGCCACCGGTGAGATCGGGCCGGCGCGGCGCCACGAGGCGCCCCGCGCGGTCGGCGTTGACCACCTCGACGCGCAGGCCCGGCGTGCGGCCCAGCAGCAGCAGGTGCAGCGACCCGCCGGAACCGCCCCCGCCGTGGCGGACCCCGTTGGCGACCAGCTCGGTCACGAGCAGGCAGACGTCGGCGAGCAGGTCACCGGACATCCGGTCGGCCAGCTCGTGTTCGACCAGCCGGCGGGCCCGCGCGGCGGCATGAGGGCCGCCGGGCACGTCGGCCTCGACGGAGAACGCCTCCACAGCCCTCGCGTTCCCGTCATGCGTCTGACCGTAGCGCCGACATTCATGATCGTGTCCGGGTCCTGACGCACTAGGCTTCGCTGTCGCGGCGGGGAAGAGAGAGACGGACGCGTGACCGAGCACCGGATCGCACCGCTGCTGGACCTGGACCCGGATCTGGGCCAGCTGCTCGAAGGGGATCGCCTCACGGCGGCGCGGCAGGAGCTGCGCGTGGTCATCCACACGCTCGAGGCCGGTCCTTGGGAGGCCGACAAGCTCTCGGGCGCGAGCCCCGAGCACATCGGCCTGCTCGTCGTCGACGGGGTCCTCGCCCGTGAGGTCCTCGTGTCCGACACCGTCAGCACCGAGTTGCTCGGTCCCGGCGACGTCGTGCGGCCGTGGCGCCTCGCGGACGCCGAGAGCCTGCTGCGCCACGCGGTCCGCTGGAACGTGCTGAGCCGCAGCCGGATCGCGCTGCTCGACCGCCGCTTCGCGGCCCAGCTCGGCGGGTTCCCGGAGGTCAACGCCGCGATCATCGACCGCGTGAACGAGCGGGCGCTCCGCCTCGCGGTCACGCAGGCGATCTCACAGCTCAACCGCGTCGATCGCCGCCTGCTCGCGCTGTTCTGGCACCTGGCCGAGCGCTGGGGCCGGATGACGAAGGACGGCGTCTCCCTGCCGATGACGCTCTCCCACCGCATGCTGGGCCAGCTGATCGGGGCCCGCCGCCCGACGGTCTCCACCGCACTCGGCGAGCTCGCCAGGGAGGGCGAGATCGTGCGCCGCGACGACGGGACGTGGCTGCTGACGGGCACGCCCGTCGGCGTGCCCGAGCCGGACGTCGAGCGCGTCATCCCGATGCGCCGCCGGCTGCTGCCCCCGGACCGACCCGGCGCCCCGGCGCCGGTGGTCACGATCGCGCGCGCAACGCCTCCGCCGCTCGAGGCGGTGAGGATCCACACGGTCGACTTGCACGCCGTGCTCGAGCGGCTGCGCGCCGAGTGCCGGACCCAGGTCGAGGAGATGCAGCACTCCTACGAGCGCGCGCTCGAGCTCGCGGCGCGAACCAAGGACCTGCGCGCGCAGTGCCGGGCGACTCGCGCGTCCCGCACGGGGCAGGGCTGACGGCCGCGCGCCGCTAGTCGTCGTCGCGGCGCTCGGCGAGCTGCCGCGAGTGCTCGACGTGCCGTTCCTGGAGGCGCTGGGCCTCGCGATGCGTCTCCTCGGCCTTGTCGTGCGTCACCGCCTCGCGCTCGTGCCGCCGGCGGGACTCGTCGGAGGGCGCGCGGCCGGCCTCCTCGCGCGCCTCGACGGCGCGCTGCGCCGCCGCCTCGGCGCGTTCGCCGGCGCGGCGCGCACGTTCGGTGGCCATACGCTCCATCTCCCCGGGCTCCGCCGCCGGCTCCTTATCCATGGTCGCCGTCCGACGCGGCGGGCGGCTGGCCGTCCTGCATGAGGATGATCGCGCCGCGGACGCTGTCGCCGTCGACGGAGGGCGACACGAGCGGCAGGATCGTCGTGGCGCACTCGATCGTGCGGCCACGGCGGTTGACCGCCTCCAGCGAGGTGTCCTCGCGGCCGCTGGCGCCGCTGAGCACNGCCCGCAGCGAGCTCGCGAGCTGCTCCGTGGGCAGGCCGATNTCGAGGGACAGCAGGTGGTGATCGATGGCCTCGTCCTGCCGCAGTCCCCACACGTCCTCGGCGCGGTGGTTCCAGACCTGCACGCGCTGATGGCGGTCGACGACCGCGACGCCGATTCCCAGCGACGTGAGGATCGCCTCCAGGAACTCGTTGACGTTGTTGAGCTCGGACGTGCGGTCGCGCAGCTCGTCGTTGATCGTCTCGAGCTCCTCGTTGGTCGACTGGAGCTCCTCGTTCATCGTCTCGAGCTCCTCGTTGGTCGACTGGAGCTCCTCGTTGGTCGTCTGGAGCTCCTCGTTGGCGGACTGGAGCTCCTCGTTGGTGGTCTCGAGCTCGTCGATCGTCGACTGGAGCTCCTCGTAGGCGAGCTCGAGGTCACGGCGGTTGCCCTCGAGCTCGGCCTGGAGGCGCGAGTAGCGGCTGACGTCCTCGAAGAGGATGCTGACCCCGTACGGCGGCCCGCCGTTGGGCAGCAGCGGAACCACCGTCACGTCGAGCGTGCGCTCCTCGCCCTTCGCCGGCCGGAAGTGGATCTCGCCGACCGCCACGCGACGCCGCTCGCTCAGCGCCTCGTCGACCGGGACGCGCAACTCGGTCGGCTGGTAGGACAGCTCGAGGTCCTGGAACGGCTTGCCGAAATCGTCGAGCCCGATTCCGAACAGCGCGCGCGCCGACAGGTTGGCGAACGTCAGCCGGCCCGAGCGGGAGACGATCACATGAGCCTGCGGGCCTGCGTCGAGCGCCGAGTCGCGGCTCGCCCGCTCGTCGTCCGACAGCGGCACCTCGATCGCATCGGGCGCGTTGGCGAGGCCTGCGACGCGCGCCTGGAGCGACGCGGGCCGCTCGAGCTTGCGGAAGATGCGCCGGTTGAGGTCGACGGCCCCGAAGACGTCGCGGTGCGAGATCATCATCTCGGACTTGCCGAGGAAGAGCACGCCGTGGTCGCGCAGCGCGAAGTGGAAGTGGCGCAGGATGCGCCCCTGGGTCTCGGCCGTGAAGTACATGAGCGTGTTGCGGCAGATCAGCAGGTCGAGCCGTGAGATCGGCGCGTCCGAGACGAGGTTGTTGCGCCCGAAGATCACGGTCCGCCGCAGGTCCTTGCGGAACGCCATCCGCTGGTCGGCGCGCTCGAAGTACTTGCTGCGGAGCTCCTCGGGTACGGCTTCGAGCTCCTTGCCCGTATAGATCGCGTGGCGCGCCGTCGTGAGCGCCTCCTCGTCGACGTCCGTCGCGTAGATCTTGACGCGGTCCTGGTAGGCGGCGTGGCCCAGCATCTCGGCGAGCACGATCGCCGCGGTGTACGCCTCCTGGCCGGAGGCGCAGCCGGCACTCCAGACCCGTATCGGCTCGTGGTCGGGCTTCTCGGCGAGGAGCGCGGGAAGCACCTCGTCGCGCAGGTGATCCCAGGCCGGCGGGTCGCGGAAGAAGTCCGTGACGTTGATGAGCAGCGTGTCGAACAGCTGCTCGTACTCCTCGGGGTGGACCTCGAGGTAGTCCAGGTAGTCGCCGTAGCTCTTGCAGCCGATCGCGTTCATCCGCCGCTGGAAGCGCCGTTCGAGGCTCGTGCGCTTGTAGCCGCCGAAGTCGAAGCCGCGCGACCGCTTGAGGAAGTCCAGCAGCGCCTCGAACGCCGAGTCGGTCATTCAGCGATCTCCGCGTGTGGGTCCAGCGCATGCGGGCGCTCGCCGCCGGCGCCGAGCGCCCGGCGGATCAGGTCGGCCCGCTGGAGCGCGTCCTCGGCGGCGCCCTTGAAGCGGTCGCGCAGCCGCGGCCGCTGGTCGCCGTGCCGGCTCGCCACCCGGCGCAGGAACTCGGCGCGCTCCTCGAGCGCCTCGAGCGCCGCCCACAGCGCGGCCTCGACCGCGCTGCCCTGCTCGACGACCATGGCGTCCTCGGAGTAGCTGTGGCCGACCCTGCACGTGTAGCGGACCGCCTGGCCGTCCTGGACCTCCCACAGCGAGCCGTTGCACTCGGGGCAGGTGAACGGACTCGGCGGCCCCTCGGGACGCGCTGCGCTTGCGCCGTAGGACTCCCCGGACGGTGACACCGCCATATCCTCGCGCATGTCCCCCGCGCCGATCATCGTCCTGAGCGCTGCGCCCATGTCGCCGGCCTGGAGGACCGCGTCGGCCTCTCCAACCGCGCGCAGCGCGCTCTCGGGCATGCTCGGGACGGTCGCGTCCTCAGGGTGCTGAATGACGACCTTGCCGCCGGCCTGCCGGACGGCGGCGGCGCCCGTGCTGCCGTCGCCCAGCGCGCCCGAGAGGATCACGGCGATCGCGCGTGCTCCGTACGCGGCGGCCAGCGAGCGCAGCATCGGGTCGACAGCCGGCCGGGCGCCGTTCTCCTTCGGGCCCCGGTCGAGCCGCACGTGCCCGTCCTCGACCAGGAGATGCCGGTCGTTCGGCGCCACGTAGACGTGGCCGCCCACGAGCAGCGCCCCATCCTCGGCGTCCACCACAGGGAGATCGGTCTGGCGTCCGAGGATCGGGGCGAGCAGGCTGCGGCCGGAGGAGGGGATGTGGAGCACGACGCAGACGGCCGCGGGGAAGTCTGCGGGAAGCTGGCGCACGAGCCGGATGAGCGCGTCCACGCCCCCGGCGGAGGCGCCGATGCCGACAACGCGCGCGGGCGCACCGCCGCGCTCGGCCTCTGTCAGGTCCACGACTGGAGCGTACGCCCCTGATGACGGCGCCGCGAGCGGATCGTCATCCGCTCGCCGGAGGGTCCGTGACGGCGAGTTGGTCGTCCATCCCGGTGAGCCGGATCACGCGCTGCACGACCTCCGAGCCGGGCACGATCGCGAACTCGAATCCGTCCNCGCGGGCNGCGGCGTCCCAGCGGATCACGAGNCGCAGCCCGGTCGAGTCCATGAAGGTCAGNCGCCGGAGGTCGAGCACGAGGCGCCGTCCTCCCTGCGCGCGCACGGCCGCCAGCTCGCCCTCGACCTGCGGCGCCGTGTCGAGGTCGAGCTCGCCGACGGGCCGCACCCACGCGGTCTCGCCGTCGTGGCCGCGCTCGCAGTGGAAGGCGTCGGGTGGCTGGAACTGAGGGTCGGTCACGCGGTTTCCCTCGAAGGCGCGCGCAGTCTANCGTCAGTGCTGTCACAGCGGTGACGTGCGGCAACGGTCAGAAGCGCGATAGGCGGGTGGCGCCGCCACCCTGCTGCGCTTGGAAGATGCGGAGACCGAACGCGGCGGAGGGGATCGCTGCCCACATCGACACCGGCTGCGGGATGACCCGCGCCGTCCGGGCCCTCCGACGCCCTCTCGGGTCTCTCCTGGCTGTGGTGGGGGGCGTTCCTCACGCGCCCTTCGCCACGGCGGGGAGCTTCAGGCCGCGGCCTGCGCGAGCCGGTCCATCGCCTCGCGCAGCACGCGCGAGACCTGCATCTGCGACAACCCGACGCGCTCGGCGATCTCGCGTTGGAGCAGGTCCTCGCGGACCCGCATGCGCAGGACCTCGCGGTCGCGCCGCGACAGCGCCGTCGCCGCGAGCTGCTGGAGCGCGATGCCGTTCTCGGCCCGTCGCAGCGCGTCGTCGCGCACGCCCAGCCGGTCGCCCAGCGTCATGCCGTCGTCGTCGTCGCCGGGCGCCGGGCGGTCGATCGAGTCGCAGCGGTACGCGAGCGCGGCCTGGCGGGCCTCGAGCACCTGCTCGACGGTGAGGCCGGTCGCCTCGGACACCTCGGCCATCGACGGGCTGCGCCCGAGCTGCCCGGACAGATGCTCGTCGGCGCGATCGACCGCGGTGAGGTTGTCGCGTACCTCGCGCGGCACCCGCACGGCCCAGGTGCGATCCCGGAAGTGCCGCTTGAGCTCGCCCAGGATGGTCGGCACCGCGAACGAGCTGAACGCGACACCGCGTTCGGGATCGAAGCGATCGACGGCCTGCACGAGCCCGAGGTAGGCGACCTGTTGAAGATCGTCCAGAGGCTCGCTCGTGCGGGCGTAGCGCCGCGCGAGCGACTGCGCGAGCCGCAGATACCGCTCGACGAGCCGGTCGCGCGCCGAAGCGTCGCCAGCCGTGTGCAGCCTCCACAGCTGCTCCTCGTCGATCGAAAGAGGTCTCAGCACCTGACCGGGTTCTCGCCGCCCCAAGACAGGGTCAGACCGCCCGCGACCGTGTTCTGACCGCAGCGGTGGTCGTCCGTCTGACGTCGCCGATTGCCATGGCCGTCCCCCCGTGAACGCTCGTCCCCATGGAGCGCGACGGCGCCGTGCGATCCCTGCACCGGCTCATCGGCGAGGCCACGATGCGAGCCGCGCGCATCCAGGAGGAGAGCCGCGACGCGATCGCGGGGACGCGGGCGGTGACCGCCGCGCTCGCGCTCACGGTCGCCGAGGTCCACCGCGGCCGCGCGCGGCGGGCGTTCGGAAACAGACAGTTGGATGCCGAGGACACGGACTGAGCGGGGTAGGGCCCCCTCTGATGGGAACGAGCGCTCCCGCCCCAGAGCGCGCCGCTCGCCGCTCGCCGTCGCCCGACCGCGCGCGCCGGCAGCGCGATGACCAGCGCCTGATGCTCCGCCACCGCGACGGTGACGAGCGCGCGCGCGAAGAGCTGATCGAGCGCTACATGCCGCTCGCCCGCAGCCTCGCGCTGCGCTACCGGCGCGCGTCCGAGCCCCTCGACGACCTCGTACAGGTCGCCTCCGTCGGCCTCGTCAAGGCCGTCGACCGCTGGGACCCCGACCGCGGCCTCGCGTTCTCCAGCTACGCGGTCCCGACGATCCTCGGCGAGATCCGGCGCTACTTCCGCGACGCGACCTGGGACGTGCGCCCGGCGCGCGACCTTCAGGAGCTGTGCCTGTCGGTCGAGGAGGCGCGCGAGAAGCTGTGGGCCGATCTCGGGCGCTCCCCGACCGTCGCCGACCTCGCCGAGCGACTCGACCGCTCGCCCGAGGAGATCGTCGAAGCCCTCCAGGCGACCGAGGGCCGCTCGGCGCGGTCGCTCGACGCGCCCGTGCACGAGGAGGAGGGCGACTCGGCCAGCGCCGGCGACCTGCTCGGCGCCGACGACGCGGAGTTCGACCGGGTCGAGGCCGGCATCACGATCGAGCGCCTGACCGGGATCCTCGACGAACGCGCGCGGGAGATCCTGCGCCTGCGCTTCCAGGAGGACCTGCTCCAGTCCGAGATCGCCGAGCGCGTCGGCTGCTCGCAGATGCACGTGTCGCGCATCATCCGGTCCTCGCTCGAGCGCCTCTACGCGTACGGGACCCATACGTGATGGGCGTCCTCGAGGTCCCCACCACGCCGGTCACGCCCGACCAGCCCGTGGTGCCGGACGAGTCGCCCGCACCGACGCAGCCCGAGCCTTCGCCGGCGCCGCCGCCCGACGACCCGCTGCCGCCGCGCCCCGACCAGCCGCGCGAGCCGGACGAGTCCTAGGCTGCCACCTTCTCGATCGCCGGTGAGCGCACGCGCTCGTTGATGAGGTCGAGCACCGCGTCCTCGATGGCGGCGTGATCGACCTCTTCGAGCGGGCGCCCGATCACGAGACCGGCCCGGTAGGCGTCGAAGACGCGCGGGTCGATGTAGGAGGCGCGGCACACCGCCGGCGTGTTGCCGAGGTAGTGCGCGACCTCCTTGACCGCGCGCGAGATCGCGCGCTTGCGCCCCGTCGGCGAGCCCGCCACCTTCCCGGAGACGGACAGCGCGACCGCGGCCAGCACCGTGGCGTTCCAGGTGCGGAAGTCCTTGGCCGAGAAGTCGTCCCCGGTCGCCTCCTTGATGTAGGCGTTGATGTCCTCGGACCGCAGGTCGTGCCAGCGGCGGCCCTCCTTGTAGGCGAGCAGCTCCTCGCCGCCGCCGCGCCGGCGCTTGAGCGCCGCCACGACCTCCCCGGCCTGCGGGTCGACGATCCCCTGGATCCGCCGCTGCCCGCTCTTGGCCGGGTAGTCGAAGACCATCTCGCCGTCGGCCGCCGGCGTCACGTGCGACTTGCGCATCGTCGCGAGCCCGTACGACTCGTTCTGGACCGTGTACTCCTCCGAGCCGATGCGGAAGAAGCCGCGGTCGAGCAGCCGGATCGCGCACGCCTGCACGCGCTCGCGCGTCAGCCCCTCGCCGTCGAGGTCGGACGTCACGCGCTCGCGCAGGTCCGGCAGCGCGCGAGCGAAGCGCGCCATGTCGTCGAACTTCTCGGCGTCGCGCCGGACGCGCCAGTCCTGGTGGTAGAGGTACTGCTTGCGGCCCGCGGCGTCGGTCCCGGTGGCTTGGAGATGGCCGCGCGCAAGCGGGCAGATCCACACGTCCTTCCACGCCGGCGGAATCCCGAGCGCGCGGATGCGCGCGAGCACGTCCGGGTCCTCGATCCGCCGCCCGTCGGCCTCCAGGTACTCGAAGCCGCGACCGCGCCGGCGGCGTGTGATCCCGGGTCCCGAGCAGTCGGATCGGCGCAGGCGCGTCATCCAGCGCACAGTCTTCCCGCGCGCCGGAGGTTTAGGCTTCCGCACGCCCCGTGCCGACGCTCAGCTTCGAGACCACCCGTAACGGCACCGTCGCGGTCATCGCCGCCACGGGCGAGCTCGACCTGTCCGGCGCGCAGCTGCTCGAGGGCGAGCTCGAGCGCCTTCAGGCCGACCCCGCTCTCGGCACCGTCGTGCTCGACCTGCGGGGGCTGGAGTTCATGGACTCCAGCGGCCTGCGGCTCGTCGTGCTCGCCGACATGCGGGCCCGCGAGGCGGGCCGGCGGTTCGTGCTGGTGCGCGGCCCCGAGACCGTGCACCGCGTGTTCGAGATCACGCGCATGAGCGAGCGGCTCGACTTCGTGTCTGACCCGGAGGAGATCCGGTGAGGGTCGAGCACGAGCTGGCGGTCACGCCCGAGGCGGCCGCCGCGGCGCGCCACGCGCTCGACGACGTCGGGGCCGCGGTGCCGGACGCCAAGCTGCGCGACGTCCGGCTGCTCGTCTCCGAGCTGGTGACCAACGCCGTGCGCCATGCCAACCTCGCTCCCGGCGACATGATCCTGCTCGTGTTCGAGGTCGCCGACCACGCGTTCCGCGTCGAGGTCCACGATCCCGGCGGCGGCTTCGTCCCGACCTCGCCGGCGCCCGACCCGGCGCGTCCGTCCGGCTGGGGCCTCTACCTCGTCGCCGAGCTGGCCGACCGCTGGGGCGTGGACTCCGACGACACGACGCTCGTCTGGTTCGAGCTCGACCGCGCGGCCTAATGCAGCCCGAGTAGGACCTCGACCACGAGCTGGTCGAGCCGCTCGTTGTAGTAGCCGCGCTCCGCAAGCTGGTCGAGGCGCTCGGACTCGGCCTTCAGCGTGTCCGGACCGTCGCCGTCCACCGACGGGAGCGCGAGGTCCGGAGCCGACGCGGCGGCCAGCGCCTCCTTGACCTCCGGCAGCTCGTCGAAGGCCCGCGCGCGCTCGGCGAGCGCCGTGTACGTCCGCATGCAGCCCGCCGCGAACTCCCACACGCCCTCCGGGTTCTCGTTGCGGTACGCGTGCGCGTCGAAGTGCCGCGGCCCGGCGTAGCCGGCCCGCTCCAGCAGGCGCACGAGCAGGAAGTTCTCCTTGAGGTCCTCGGCGCCGAAGCGGAAGTCCTGGTCATAGCGGCCGATCCGCTGGGCGTTGAGGTCGATGTGGAAGAGCTTGCCCGCCCACAGCGCCTGGCCGACCGCATGGTGGAACGACAGCCCGGCCATCGTCTCGTGGGCGACCTCGGGGTTGAGGCCGACGAGCTCCGGCCGGTCGAGCGTNGTGATGAAGTGCAGCGCGTGGCCGACGGTCGGCAGGAAGATGTCGCCGCGCGGCTCNTTGGGCTTGGGCTCGATGCCGAAGCGCAGGCCGTAGCCGCCTGACTCCGAGTANTCGACGAGGACGTTGACGGCCTCGCGGTAGCGCTCGAGNGCGTCGCGCGGGTCCTTGGCGGCGCCGACCTCCGAGCCCTCGCGGCCGCCCCAGAAGACGAACACCTCNGCGTTCAGCTCGGCCGCGAGGTCGATGCCGCGCATCGACTTGCCGATCGCCGCCCGCCGCACGGCGCGGTCGTTGGACGTGAACGCGCCGTCCTTGAAGGCCGGGTGCCCGAACAGGTTCGTCGTCCCCATGCCGACGCCCATCCCCGCCTCGTCGAGCGCCGCCTTGAAGCGGGCGACGATCTTGTCGCGCTCGCCCGCGGACGTGCCCCAGGGGATCAGGTCCTCGTCGTGGAGGCTGACCCCCCAGGCGCCGAGCTCCCCCAGCTTCTTGACCGAATCGACGGGGTCGAGCGGCTCGCGCGTCGGCCCGCCGAACGGGTCGCGTCCGGGGTTGCCTACGGTCCAGAGTCCGAACGTGAAGCGGGGGGAGTCATTTGTCGGCGGCATTGCGGAATCCTATGGCTCCCCCCGCCCCGTCACTTCTTCGTGGCGGTGATCTGCACCTGGGCGCTGCTCGTCGCGCCGTCGGTGTCGGTCACCGTGACCTTCGCGGTGTACGTGCCGGCCTTCGCGTACTTGTGGGTGGCGGTGCGGCCCGTCACGGGCTTGCTGCCGTCCCCGAAGTCGTAGCGGTAGGTCAGCGCGTCACCGTCCGGGTCGGACCCGTTGGCGGTGAAGGCCACCGTCACGGGTGCCTTGCCGGACGTCGGCGTGGCCATGAGCGTCACGCTCGGCGCCCGGTTCCCGACCGTCACGACGACGCTGTCGGTCGCGGTGCCGCCGCGGCCGTCGCTCACCGTCACCGTGGCCGTGTACGTGCCGGCCTTGGTGTAGGTGTGGCTCGGGTTCTGGACGAGCGACTTCCCGCCGTCCCCGAAGTCCCACGCGTAGGTGAGCGCGTCGCCGTCCGGGTCGGTCCCGGTGGCCGAGAACTGCACGGCCAGCGGCGGCTTGCCCGCGGTCGGGTCGCCCGCCGCCTTCACGGTCGGCGCGACGTTGCCGGGCGGGTTGTCGACGACGATCTGCACCGTCGCCGTCCCGGTCGCGCCCTTGGTGTCCTTCACGGTCACCTTGGCGTTGTAGGTGCCGGGCTCCATGTACTTGTGGTCCGGGTTCTGGCGCAGCGACGTCGCGCCGTCCCCGAAGTCCCACGCGTACGTGAGGGCCTGGCCNTCGGGATCGGACCCGTTGGCCGAGAACGCCACCTGGAGCGGAGCGATCCCGGACTTCGGGTCGCCCGTGGCCTGGACGGTCGGCGACAGGTTGCAGATGTCCGACCCCGCCGCACCCGCGGCGTCCTCGATGCCGCCGAGGACGTGCTTGAGGAACGGCGCCTCGCTGTAGGAGTCGTCGGTGTGGCCCATGCCCGTGTACCAGGCACGGCCGCCGTCGTACTTGTGGCACCAGGAGATCGGGTGGTCGTCGTCGACCCCGTCGCTCCCGTCCGCCTCGTCGTAGGTGGACTCGTCGAGCGAGGCCAGGACGTGGACGTCGGCCCGCGGGCTGAAGTCCACGTTGCCGGTCTGCTCGAAGCCGACCGGCTTGTAGTTGTACCACTCGTCGATCCGGGCCCAGCGCGGGGCCGGAAGGCCCTGCGTGGAGCGGTCGGTGGTGTCCTCGACGACGACCGTGCCGTCGCGGCCACCGTTCGGGTAGACGCCGGCCGGGTGGCTCAGGAAGTAGGCGCCGACGAGCTTGCCGTACCACTTCCAGTCGTACTCCGTGTCGGCCGCGGCGTGGACGCCCGCGTAGCCGTTGCCGGCCCTGATGAAGCGCTCGAACGCGCCCTGCTGGGTGTCGTTGAGCACGTCGCCGGTCGTCGAGAGCCAGACGACCGCCTTGTAGTGGCTGAGGATCCCGTCGCGGAAGGCCGTCGCGTCCTCGGTGTGGTCAACCTGGAAGTTGTTGTCCTTGCCGAGCTGCTCGATGGCCGTGTGACCGAAGGGGATCGAGCTGTGACGGAAGCCCGCCGTCTTCGAGAAGACGAGCACCCGGAAGCGCGCCGACGTGTCGTCTCCCTCGAGCACCTGCACCTGCACGTTGCGGGTCGCCTCCGCCTTGCCGTCCGAGACGGTCAGCTTGGCGGTGTAGTTCCCCGGCTGCGCGTAGCTGTGCGACGGGCTCTGCTGGGTCGACGCCGGCGAGCCGTCGCCGAAGTCCCAGGTGTAGNTCAGCGTGTCACCCGCGTCCGGNTCCGTCGCGTCCNCCGTGAAGTTCACGGCCANCGGAGCGAAGCCGATCGTGGTGTCCGCCGCGGCGGTCTTGATCGTCGGCGACTGGTTCTGCGGCGGAGGCGGTGCGCACCCGCCGCGGTCGCCGTTGACGGCGAGGTAGTCGAACCCGACCGTCCCGCCGGCGTTGTTGACGCCGAGCGTGAACAGGCCGAAGGCCGGCGACGCCATGTCGTTGGGCACGGTCTGCCCCAGCGCCGTCCAGGTCGCGCCGTCGAACGAGTACTCGCCCTTGTAGTCCGTCCCGGTCTTCGTCAGGCGCAGCCAGACCGTNCCGCTGTTGGCGGGCAGCGGCGAGAGCTGCGGTTGCGGATCCTGGATCGCCCCGCCCTTCTCCGAGCGGAGCTCGAGCCGGTTGATCGCCGTCTGGCCGTCGTCGGAGATGACGTCCCACTTGACGTAGTTGTCGTCGTCGACGTAGGCCATCAGGCCGGCCTGCTCGTAGCCGTTGCTGAGCTGGGTGGCGTCGATCTTGGTCTCGATCACCCAGTCGGCGCCGGCATGATCCGGAGTCTGGAGGAAGAACGGCCCGGGGCTGGCGCCGTTCGGCGTCGTGTAGATGTCGCCGGGCCTGGTCGTGGCCCTCAGCTCGCCGCCGGAGACCGTGTACGACGCCGGGTCGTCGTGCACGACCTTGTTGAACTTGGCCGTGTCGAGGCTCGCGCCGTCGAACTCGTCGCCGGAGCCGCCGGTGCACGTGCACGGGCCGCCCTGGTCCTTGCCGTCGAGCGTGAAGTAGTCGAACGCCACGGTGTCGCCCTGCCCCTCGGCCTGTGGCCCGAAGGCGAACAGGCCGAACGACGGAGACGCCATCGGGTTCGTCACCTGGCCCGCGGGGCTCCAGGTGGTGCCGTCGCGCGAGTACTCGCCCGTGTACGTCGTGCCGGACTTGGTCAGCCGCAGCCAGAAGACCGTGCCGCTGCCGGCCGCGATCTGCGGGTCGGCCGCCGGCCCCGTCGGAGTGCCGTTGACCTCGGTCCGCAGCTCGATCCGGTTGATGTGGTCCTGCCCCGCGTCCGAGATCGGGTCGAGCTTGACGTAGTTGTCGCCGCTGACGTAGGCGAGCAGGCCGCCCTGGCCGTAGCCGCCGTTCACCGCCGAGTCGACCTTGGTCTCCAGCACCCAGTCCGCGCCGGCGTGGTCGGCGGACTGGAGGATGAAGTTGTTCGGCGGCGGCGAGGTGTCGCCGGAGTAGATGTCGCCGGGCTCGGTCGTGATGGTCAGGTTCCCGCCGGACACCGAGTAGGCGGCCGGGTTCTCCCGCACGATCGCGTTCCAGCGGTCCTTGTCCAGCGCCGCGCCGGTGAACTCGTCGTCGCGGCTCGGGCCGCCGCCTCCGCCGACGTTCTCGCCGGTGAGCGTGAACGAGTCGAAGGCCGCGACCGGGTTGCCCGTGCCGGCGTTGCTGAAGGCGAACATGCCGATCTTGGCGTTCGCCGGCAGCGGCGCGGCCCGGCCGACGGGCGTCCACGCGTTGCCGTCGGTCGAGTAAGCGCCCGTGATGTTCGTCCCGTCGGACGTGATCCGGACGTAGTAGTCCGCCGGGAAGCCCGCCGGCAGGTTCGCCGTCGAGTCCGGTGCGTCGTTGCGCGGGGTGCCCGCGTTCTCGTAGATGAACTCGAACTTCTCCGCGAGCGGGCTCCCGGAGGCGTTGGTGGTGAGACGACCCAGCTTCGTGAAGTTGTCGTCGTCTCCGTACACCAGCATGCCGGCCTGGTGGTACTGCATCGAGCCCTGGAAGTTGACCTTCGCGGTCGCCACCCAGGGGCCGGCCGGAGCGGTCCGCATGACGAGGTTCTTCGCGTTGCCACCCGTGCCGTAGATGTCGCCCGTCTGCGCGGGGATGTTCAGCTTCCCACCGCCGACGGTCATCTGCTGGTCC
>JGI25406J46586_10000397_pt1 | contig 19964 bp, 15 predicted proteins | sample TabmetS4T2R2_FD_46586 | JGI IMG/M metagenome (IMG submission 46586) | reverse complement strand
CTTACCTCAAACCAACCATCGATTATTATCAAGGTTCCTACTCACGCGTCAGCCTGGCTGTAAAAGGTGGGTTCAATGCTGCTGCGGTGCTTTCTCCCTTGCGCTCAAATCCGAAATTCTGCAATCCGAATGAGTCGCCTCTCGACTGTGAGTTGCGCGTCTGGAATCCATCTATTGTCATTGTCAGTATGGAGACGTGGTGGTCTGAAAAGCCAGCAGAAGAATACGATAAATATATGCGCCGCTTGCTCGATCGCATCATCGAAACAGGCGCCGTGCCCATCATCGCCACCAAAGCTGATAACCTGGAAGGTGATCACAGCATCAACGCAACGATTGGGCAGATTGCCTATGAATATGACATCCCGTTATGGAACTTCTGGGCGGCGCTTCAGTCTCTATCTGATCATGGACTAAGCGGCGATGGTTTCCATCTGACCTTTGCCCGTAACTTTTTTGACGATCCAGTTCGAATGAAAAGCGCCTGGCCGTGGCGCAATCTCACTGCTTTGCAAACATTGGACGCCGTGCACAGGGGATTAACCGAAGAGCAGCCGTAACATTCTGTCTTGTGCGTTAATACAATCGTTTTTCTTATTGAGAAATAAGCTATTTTTCCCAAATTGGGCTATACATCTTGACAAATTAGAACAAGTGTTCTATATTAAGGCATTGGTTTTTTACGTGTAGTATGTTGTGTGGCCCTTTCGATCGCGCACCAGGACCACAGGAGGTTTCCATGAAACGCTCGATGCCAATCAGTTTTAAACTACTTCCCTTTCTTGAGAACGCTGCCCACAAGCGCGGCTTAATTTTTGGAGCCATCATTCTGGTCGCGCTGCTTGCATTTGAAGTCTTTAACTACTCCAGCACCTTTTTCGCTTTGAGCGATATCCTGGGCGATCTATCCTTTGGACCTCTCCGTTGGGCCACCATCCTCGCCTTCGCCTTCTGTGGAATTGATTTCGCAGGCATCGCCCGCATCTTCACTCCCGAAAAAGGACGCGATGAACCCGCAGAGGTTTGGTATCTCTTCGCCGCATGGTTCCTGGCTGCCAGCTTCAATGCAACGCTCACATGGTGGGGCGTCTCAGTTGCCATCCTCAAGCACAGTGCCGAAGGTGGTGCCTTACTCGGTCAGGATATGATGACCAAGGCTGTTCCTGTATTTGTTGCAGCCATGGTGTTGCTCATTCGTGTCCTGTTAATCAATACATTTTCCATTGCCGGTGAGCGTATCTTCTCGCTTGCAGAAGATCGATCATCGCCCTATCAAAACAAGTCATACTATCGTCCTAACCCTGTTAGTGAACCGGCCCGCACACCAGATTCGTCCTTCCCTCGCCCTGCGCCCAAGCCTGCACCTGCCGCAGCTTCGCGGCCGCTCTATAACGAGCCAACCTATCACCCCGTCGGCCTGAGCGCCCAAGAGCGAAGTGATAATCCCGCTACGCGGAGGTGACCCGATCCTTTAGACTAAACTTCCACTAGATCTTCGACCTCCTACATTACATCCAACATAACACAGACGCCACGAATGTGACGTCTGTGTTATTCATTATTGGATTTGCTGCCTGCTACTTCAACATTGCATCTACAACTGTCAAATTTCCTGAGAAGTTATGTGTATGCACCGCCAGAATATCTCCTTTTTCTGGTGGTTCGAGTCGTTCCAATAATTCTTCCTCATATTCATTTGTAGTCAGTTTTGTGATGCGATTCATATTTAGTGCATATCCGTACCGAAGCGAAGAATCTTGAGAAGGGCGAATCAGCTCACCATCCCGGCTGAAAATGCGGCCAGCAGGGCGCGCAGAACGCACATCTGAAACAATTGGGTTCATCGGGTGCGGAGTCCATTCATCCGAGAGAGGGTCGTTCGCATAAAAGAGATGCAGCTCGTCCCACGTTGAGCTGCCTTTGCCCGCAATGTTCACAAACATCCACCATAACCCGGTATGTTCGATCAACGTCGCGTCCACTGCGCGCAGATCTCGCATGATGGTTTTATGATGTTCCCACTGATCAGGAAAGCGCGTACAACGATACATGTCAATGGCATGGTGCTGCGCGGTTTCGGGAATCATATAAAACTCACTGCGATATTCAAAGATAAATGGATAGGAAAGATGGTAGGGTTTCTCCAAAACCGCCCGGGATTGACTGATCGTGCCATCCTGTTCAATTTCAACATAAGATATGCGTCCGAGTTTCGTTCTATGAATGAACTCCTCGAAGAAAATGTACGTCTTGGTATCCTTATGGACAATGAATGGATCAGCCCAAAAAGCGCCAGCCGGAGGGACAATCGGCTTGAGTTTATCCCAACTGAGCGTGTCTTCGCTTGAACGAATCCCGGCCATTAATATCCAGCGATCTTCTGCACCGCGTTTCCATACTTTGTTCTTGAATTTGCCAACAAACTGCTTTAATGCAAGATCGACAATCTGGCTGGCACCCGGTTTTGAAATTTTCGTTGCTAATCCAACAAATTCAGCATACGCAAAGAATTTCTCCTCCCCATGAAGATGGAGTTGTTTAATCGCATAGGGGATTAGAGATGCAGCTCTCCATAGGAAAGACTTCTGATTATGCGTAAATGAATAACGATTGGCGGCCATGACCGATTTGGCGATCACTTGTACAGTTGCTCCACGTTGCGCTTCCACCGCACAATGAATGAGCGATTTATCATCCTGCAATTCAAGCCAGCCAATGGCTGTAGACGTTGTAATTCGTCTGTCATTACTACGCAAGGACCAAATGCCATACCTTGCGGCATTAAGAAGAGTGTCAGGAAGACGTTCCTGGCTCAAATTAATGAATATATCCAGATCTGCAAATTTGAGCACGAAGCTCCATTTGCTGGGGTGTGACTGCAGCAAGGGAACATTTGGGAGAACCTTACGTATATCGAGCTGTTCCCAAGGATTTGGGTCTGGACGAAAAACAGCTTTATCGAGTTCAAGATGAAGCTCAGAAAGTCGGTTCGCGAAAACTTCTCGTGTTGTCGAGTTATCCCCAATAAAAGACAACACAATTATCTTTGCATGAGATGAATCTCGAATCTGCTCGAGCATACGTGCAACCCAGACCGGCACGTTTACATCCGACAGTATGACACCAATGCGTAATTTCTTCATGAGAGACCCGCATTNGNGCGAAATGCAGAGAAATANAATATTGGCCCCTGCACTTCATGTTTTGTCTTGTACGTTACTTGATATACNTGGTTATATGAAGCGATCATNGCTNCTACAGCCCACCAGTTTTCAATATCAGTGCTTGAGTTGTTCATAAAGTTAAGACGAATCCCCGCTTTATAAGTTACCAAACGAAAATGACAGTACCATTGCCCCAAATATTTTACAAAAAAGCTATTTGATTTATTGCTCTAATGTGCTTTCCCCATTAGATAATACATAAAAACTGCGACCCTGGTCGAAGACAAAATCGGTCACAATATAGCCTTCCGCAAAAGCTGTTTCAAAGACCTCCCGTGAGAAGAATCGCCAATCGCGTGCGAGCGAAAAATCTGNATCTTTCAAGGCCATAAAATCGGCTGGAATTTCCGCTAACGCAAGNTGTCCCTCCAGTGGNGAAAAATGTTCAGCTGGCCGGGGCCAACTCTCCGTTTCGTGATGAACCGAATAGAGGGGGTGAAGGCCTGCTTTTGCGAAGTTATCCAGCTTCAACGGGCGGCGAGCACGTTTGCTCAATCTTCTATCGACGCGGCGGGTGTTGATCCACCAATCCACCTGAAAGCGGTCCGAAGGCANACCTGCATTCAAGCCATCGCGCATGTCACCATATTCGGAGCGACGATAGGTATTGCAGACACCACCGAGTTTGGCGATATTGAGGCGTGCATTTCGACTGAGTAATGGATCATAAGTCCATGTGATGTGGTCGAGTCCCTGATGTCGGACCATCTGCCATTGCGCACGCTTCAGCGCGAAGCCGACGCCTGAATCACGATAATCGGGGCGGATGCCCATCATGTGTGAACAGTGTTTCGGGCGCGGTCCATCGGGCGTGGACTCCAGGCCTGGGAACCCAAATACAAAACCAATGATCTGATTATCAACAAATGCGCCAATCACAAAACCGCCATTGTGAACCGCGGTGATGAATACATGCGCTGGGACAACGTCCGTTTCACTTCCCTCCCATACAATACGCTGCAGGGATTCAACGGAGGACATTTCATCTGGAGTTTCAAGTAATTTGATAACGGGAGCAGGCATAGGTCTTAATAAAGAACGCGCAAGGTCAGCGCGAGAGACGTAAGGTTTCCTGAATCCTTTTTGCAAATTCAGAATACCAGGGTTTACGCTCGAGATATTCCAGGCGATAAGCAAAGCGTGCCGGCATCAAGCCGAATGTATGGGGCAGGTTATCCACCGGGCATGTACGGTTGACAGCAACATAATCCAGCCAATAGGTTGAGATAGTGAAGTTCGGAANAGAAGCATCGAGCATAACGAGAAGCGCTCGCATATAGGGCATCGGAAGAGGCAGGAGCATGCGGCGTGTATTCGTAATATTCATCAGCGTTTCGAGGATTTGGCGCAGTGTGAAATATTCACTGCCACCAACCTCGTANGTTTGATTGACCATTTCGGAANTTTGCANNGCCCAGTTAAGGCAAGTAACAAGGTCTTCCACCCANAGAGGCTGGAGTAGTCTTCGTCCATCATTAGGGATGGGAAACAATCCTGGCGATGTGCGCAAGAGGCGCGCCAGNGTATTTGTGAAGCGATCCTCCGGGCCAAACACGACAGANGAGCGAATGATCGTATAAGGGACACCGCTACGCCGAATATGCTCCTCTGCAATACCTTTGGATTTCTGGATCGGGAAGGCTGATGCGCGGTCCGCACCAAGATGGCTCAGAAAAATGAACCTCTGGATGCCTGCATCATTTGCAGCTTGTGCGAGCACCCGCGTACCTTCTATATCGGTATTGAAAAGGTTACCGCGCCGGCCCAATGACCCCGCGCTGGCAAGATGATAGATGTGATCCACACNGCGCAGTGCAGCCCGTACCCCGCGCTCATCATTTAAACTGACAACTGCTACTTCCACCGGAACNCCACGNGGCAAACGCGGAGAGGTAGGCGAAGAGCGCAGGAGCACGCGCACCTGTTCTCCTGTTTCGGACAACTGACGAACAAGTGCTCGTCCGATAAATCCGGTCGCGCCAGTGACTAAAATCATACCGAAGATTATAGCAGAGGTGGAATTATGGACTGATGACCAACTACAAGGTGAAACCCCTACAGCGGCTACCTTAGAGACAATGGAAACCGTAACGGAGCCCGCCACGCCCACAGCAGATACAACCCAACTCACTCCCACTGATACAACACAAACTCCCGCTATTCCGGTGACGGGAGATNTTATCTTATTGGAGTGCCAGTTCTGTGTAAATNCGATGGCACACGCCCTGTTGGTCATCCCTGAAACGGCAACTTTTGAGCTGACCACAACCGCGACAGGAACCGATACAGGCTGCAATACTGTTGATACATTCGATGGCAAACAGGTTGTGCTTTGTCGTGGCGAAGAAAATACTTCTATAACGCTTAATATCTGCACCGATGGTAATTGCACAGAACTTGCTGTTGATCTGCAAGCTTGCCCAGTTTCTGGCACGCCTCAACCTGGCGCAACAGAAACGCCTGGGGCTGCAACAGATACGCCTCAAGCCAGCCCGACAACTGGCGTCCCAACGAGTACCCCGACACCTTAATAAAATTCAACAAGGAGCCGTGAAGGTCATAAAATCTTCACGGCTAAATCTTTAACACATGCTATCGTTTGATCCGATAAAATTTTAATTGAACGATACCGCAATATTTTGTAAGAGCAGGGTTGTCCAATTTTCTGATCTTGAGAAACTAGAGTAAAGACAACCCTGCATTCATTTCGTTTTTCCTATTCAGTACAGTCGGCGCGCGGAGGTTTCAATGAGGGCGATCAAAAGCAGACTGCCCATCAGCATGAGAACAGGAAAAGAAGTCCCAGTCGCCGCTGCACCCACCAGTAGTGTTCCCATTACAAAAGTAATCAAGATTTGCCGAAGCATGTCGATTTCTCCTATCCCATCAAATGATGGACTAATAGTTTTCATGTATCGAAATCAAAATAATGAAGCCCCTGTTGGCTGACCAGGGGCTTCGAGGCAATAGCTCTCTTTATCTCAAGCACTATTTATATAGTGGTGAGGGAGCTAAGACCTCAGCCAAGCCACCGATGGCTGCTGATCCTAAGGCAACTAGAAGTTCCGGAGTAGCCAATCCATTGACGGCAAGAATGATTGCGCCAACAAGACTGGACAACACATATAGACCCAACGCCCTAACGACGATTCGGAACAACCATATATCTTTTTGTTGTTTTTGCTCTTTCATGGTAACTCCTTTATGATTCGTACAGTCTATTTCCATAAACGAAGACATGGTTGATTTTCAGGTATCAAGATACAAATTAAACTGTCTAAGTTAATTTGGATCGCATTACCTTTTCATGTTTTTGTCAAATAACCATGTATTGTTGGCGGCATCATAAATAAGCCACATTTCGAAGTTATATTCACTCGAATTGCATTGGACTCCGGCATAGTAAGTAAAGTGTGCCCATACTACAGCAGAATAGATATCCTGTCTTATCAGTTCTACATTGCTGACCGCAATACTGCAAAGATCCATTTGTTGATAACCAAGCACGTAACTGTTGTAATCATTATTATGGTTGGCTTGTCGGAAACCAGGAGATAACTGTGCCCATGCATTCTCGTATCTTTTATCACTCACGTTTTGCCAGTAGGAGATGACAAAACTCGTAGGGTCAGGCCTTAATGGCACAGGAGTATCAGTAATGACAGTAGGAGATGGACTCGGTGAAGCAGTTGGCGTACTGGTTTGATTGGGCTGCGGAGTCAGCTGTTTTTCCTCCATAGAAACGGCTGATGGTGTATTTGTGACATTTCCTAGTGCATTTGTAATTACTGCTGGATTCAAAGCCAGAAGAATAAACACAGCTCCTAAAATAAACGCAGTGAAGCGGATCACAGGACTGGAGATGGTGGTCGATACTCCAAAGCTGAAAATATTAAACCCACCACCAAGTAGTGAAATCAATATCAACACTGCTCCAAACGCAAAAAATCCTAAAGTTAGATTTTCGGGCATTTTATCTCCTTGTTTTAAACCTTTCTCTACTCAATAAACGTTGGTCTTGCTGGTTTTCGGGCAGCAAGAAATAAAAAACAGCCTCTGGTGAAGACACCAGAGGCTGAAGAGATGTAGGCGGAACAGAATTTAGGTAGGAAGTGGTCCTTGTATTACATGTATCACTCTCTCACCATCGTCTGTACGCGTGCTTTGCATCCGTTCTTGCAGGGCCCATTTGACATTCTCTACATTAATAATCCGACGATCAACTGGGTTGACAGGTCCCCTAGAGTCGGCGGGCTGGCTGCACCAATTCGCTACAATACCAGTGATGTGAGGTGCTGCGAAGGATGTGCCGGCCCACCACGCATAGGGGTCTTCAGGTTCTTCATAGCGAATGCGATTGAGTCCAAATCCTCTTGGGTTTGGAGGTAAGTGACCGGGTCCCTTCCAATGGTCCAGGCCTGTTCCCGTTAATTTTCTCCACAAGTACGAAAGACATCCTTCGGCGTAAACTGGGAATTCACTGATATAAATACTGTGCACACCGTTCCCTTCTCCAGGCTCTCCACCGAAAACTATGAAGCCTTCACCCGCATTATTAACATCAGATAGTTTGGAATAACTAGCAGCATTAAATTCACTTGGCGTAAGGGAAGATGCTTTAGGTAACGCGCCTACCCCTAGCACATTTTTAAAAGCCGCTGGATAATCAGTGGGTCGTCTTGGTCTTGCAGGTGGATCGATATTATTCCCTGCGGCTGCAATTACAATGGTATCATCATTATCTGTCAGTTGACTAAACATCTTCTCGAATAACTCCCTCATCTCTTTGATCTGAGCAGAATGATCAGAGTTATAGTCATCTAGATTCAACGTGAAACTGCAATTGACGATGAGCGGACGCCCTTCCTTTTTCATCTGTAATATTTGCTTTATGGCCCCAGCGATGGATTCGCAACTACCACTCCCAAAAGCTGTAAATGCCTTGCAGATGTATAAATTTGCATCCGGCGCAATGCCATGAATAATACCCGCGACGAACAGGCCGTGATCCGACATCCGATAGCGGTGCCCTACTACGCTGTAATCCGCCAGCTCAACATCAGCATATATGCCAGTGTGGACAGTTAGTTTGCCATTGGGTTTCAACAAATCCGCTACTAAAGGATCACTATTCCATCGGTCATATGCCTCCTTGCGACTGACCTCGGGAGGGGCTGTATCAATAATAGCAATATCGATTCCATTACCTGACCCATCGTTAAATGGCAGTCCAATTGTATTTTGTTGGGGCGTTTGATTTGGTTTGTCTTGAATCAACCAAGTCTTTCGCTCAGGGAAGCTTGGGCTTCGCGCCTGAAGTGGCCAGGAGCCAGGGCTGGGAGGGTGGGGGGCACCATGACCTGCGCTACCTACCAGCCAGTCAGGAGAGACAGAATTAAGAGTAGTGTCGCCCCGTATGGTCAGCTTACCAGCTTTTAGACTGGCAGCAATGTCGGTGAGCAGTGTCTCTAATTCCTTGGTGCTTGCCTTCGGATCCATCGTGCGCAAAGGAACGATGGAAAGCACTGAGGGTCTATTCGCTTTGGCAGGAAACGTGATAATCCTTTCCGGATTCGGCGGTAAGAGTTTCTTCCTCCAAGAGAGCTTCAAGTCTCCCTCCTGCTCGTTGGGCTCTTTTTTGGGACTTAGGAAATCTCGGAGATCTTCTGCTAGACTTTCATCTGTAAGAGCAGCAGGATTATTAGGGCGCTCAATATGCAAGAGAACTTTACCTGGCAGAAAATGTAGTAATTCATGTTCTTCTGTTTCTTCCTGTACATTTATTGGCCAGTTAATTAGCCATTGCCAAAATCTTTCAAAGGAAGAGACCTTCTTAGGCTCTCTGCTTGTTGGCCCAACATGGGTGTGTACCGATTTATCATTCATGTTTTTGCTCCCTTCTTAATTTTCAATCAGATATTATGGAGAGGACCAGCATCACCAATCAATTGAAAAGCGCCCCAAAAGGCCGGATGTAAATCGCGGTTTTCAGCCAAAAGCGTTATTTGTGCCTCACGCAACGCAGCAGCTTTAGAGGCGCCATCTCGTAAGGCACTGTACATCCGCTCCATAAGGTTGGCTGTCGAAATATCAGCGACGCTCCATAAGCTGAGAAGCAGTGCCCCTGCTCCGGCATATAAAAAGCCTCGTCCAATCCCGATCAATTCCTCATCAGCGGCAACCTTTGCACGTCCTGTTTCACAGGCGCTCAACGTGACCAGCTCATAACTCAAATCCTGCTGCAGCACATCGTCAGTATATAGTTGACCATCCGCAAGTTGTAAGTAGGACAGATCTGGCTGATCCAAGCGATGATGGCCATGAACAGCGATATGCAAAATTTGAGTAGGCGGTGATTGCAGGGCTGATCGGTTGGCAGCTTCGTCCGCGCACAGCCGGCCCCCAAATAGCCTCTGTACGATTTGCGCCTCAACCTGCGTATTTGGCAATCTGCCATCCCATGTATGCGTCAGGATCAGCGCGCCAGGAGCGCGTTTTGGTCCCCTCCGGGCGGCCAATCCGGCGGCTGGCAAAATGACGACCTCGTATAATTCAATTAAGTGCGCTGCGCCATCATACAGCAGATTGAATGGAAGGAAGTGGAGTGCACCGTACGGTACGATCAACAGTCGCTGTGCCTTGTGTCGCTGCAGAGCTAAGGGCTCGACCAGCAGGGCATGCAGTCGTTGCAAGATGCGGCGAGAGTGAGTAGTAAGGTTGCGCGCGGCTGGGCTGCGTGAATCAACCTTCAGTCCCGCAGAAAGATCAGTCTGCAGTTGTGAGATCAATTGCTTCAACGTTTCCGTAGTCAATGACAGGGGATGGACAGTAACAGTCTGTTGATCCATAGTGAACGCCCAAACGTGCGTACCATCATCGTAATACTCGATCAGCATTGTTTCTTCATCGATTGTTTCCTGAATCTCTTTGAGTGACAATAGAGGAGCATGATTAGTCCACTGATCACTGCCATTGTTCATATATAACTGTTCTGTGATCGCACGCATCCGCCGTTCGCGTATAGCTATTTCGGCAAGCGCCTGATTAGGGTCTATGACAATTGAATACTCAGCGTCTTTAGGCGGATCATGCGCCAGCCGGTAGAACCACTGGTGTTCAGCTCGCAAACTATCTAGTTCCTCGATCAAAGCCTTATTCTGGGCATTGTCGTGCGCCCAGCGTAAACTCTCGCGATTCACTAAATAGCCCAACCACACTTGTGATTTGGCGCGCTCCAACGTCTCAAAAGCGCTTCCTGTATTGCCAAGTTTCAGGTGCAAGGCGATCAGCGCACGCATCGCCTCTCCCTTGTCCTCCAAAAACCCGGGGCGCAGTGTAATCGTCAAGCCACGCTGGACACGTTCAATCGTTGCAGCAGCTGCTCTATAGTATTGGGCAGCGCGTAGATACGCTGACTGGGACTCGGCGATTTGACCAAGTAAATGATGTGCCCCGTAACGCAGCGATGGAACGTTGTAGCCTTTGGCGATACCTAATGCCTTGCGACCCGCATGGGACGCCGAATCCAATTTGTTCAACGCGAATAGTGCCTGACCTTGTAAGAGAGTTGCGGTTGCATCGTTGACCTGTTGTCCCTCTGCCTCAAAGGCCGTCGCAGCCGTCATTGATTCCTGATATGCGCTTTCAGCGTCACCTCGCCGAAGCGCCATGCGGCCTCGCCAGAGTCTGACGGTTGCAACCCAAGTTGTTGCGTTCAGAGAGGCAAAAATCGGTTCAGCTTCTTCCAACGCTGTCTGGGCAGAATCCAAATTACCTAACGCTGCTTCAGACATGGCGAATAGCAAAAGGGCGAGAGCAAGCTCATCCGCGGCGTTAAACGTTCTAAAATCCTTAATCAATTGCTGGGCAAGCTCGTGGGCTTCCGCATAACGATTAAGGGCCAAGCAACATTCAACCATATGCAACTTAATTGCCCTTGCTTTGAAAGGAGATTCGATCTGTACTTTTTCCAGGGCTCCATGCAGTAAAGTGAGGGCACGCAGGTAATGGCCCTGCGCTTGGGCAATTTCGGCAATGCTTGCTTCAAGGCTGGCAATAATTAGTGTTTCATTAGTAGCATTTGCCAATTCTAGCGCCCGGTTGTAATACGTGAGCGCTTCATAAAAATCACCTAGTTCATGATATGTGAAGCCTATATTTACATAGAGCGGTCCAATATGGAGCTTTCCTGCCTCGCCCAATGATTCGGCCATCGTCAAAGCCCCAAAAAGTAGATCAAGTGCTCGACGCTGTTCGCCTATGTGGTTATACATAAGACCGGTCTGCCAATCCAGCCGCAATAGTCTATCGCGCTCGCCGTATCGAATGAAGATAGCACGAGCTTGTTCAGCTTCCCTCAGTGTGACGGAGATCCGGTTAAGTTTGGGTCCAAGATACAGGCGACCAACTCGCGTACGCCCCCACCCAACCTCATCACCGGCCGCCTGAAACATGATCCCTGCTTGTTCATAAAGATCCCAAGCTTCTTCCAAGCTTCCCAAAGACGCGATGCAATCGGCTCTGCGCATCATTCCCGATGCAATTTGGCTCGTATCATTTCGAGCGCGCCCAATTGCAATGATGCGCTCAGCGTATTTGAGAGAACGGTTCATATTTGTATACCAATACCGTTCGAATTCCTTTTCGAGACGTTCAATGACTTCCTTCGCAACCTCATCAGGGAGAGGCGCTAAGAGCATCTCAGACGGAATATCATCCGCCAGCCATTGTTGCACCTGGTCGCTCATATTCATAACTGCATTCAAGGGAATTGATAGTCTAGCCTGTTCACTTCCATAACAACACTCAGAGCTTTCCAAATGAGACTTCATCCTCTGTCGTTGTCTATTACCCAAAACTGTTGAAAACAAAATACGTTTTAACTCTGTCTGACAGGCAAAGCATCTTCGGTTTTCCCAGCCCTGCCCTGTTTGATGATCTTAACGCCGGGCGCATAGAGTTTTTTAATGGCATCTTGTGTCGTGGTAATGTTATTTTGTGGTCTACTGAGAATCGACGCAACTGCTCCAGCCAGAATAGGCGTAGCAAAAGATGTACCTGCCCACCAGGCCCATTTTGACTCATTTCGACAGCAATAGGGAAACTCGCCTAAATAGAGACCCAGCACTCCTTTTCCCTCTCCTTCTTCTCCACCAAGAGTCACGATCCCTCTGATAACAACTCCTCTCTTGTCAGGACTCTCTGAGAAATTCGAGTACGCAGTCGGCTGATACTTTCCATTAGCCGATTGTACATTGACCGTGGCTCCAGCCCCTTTAACGCTTGAAAGCGCAGCGGGATAACGTGCTGGCGGTCGTTTTGCATCTCCTGCTCTACCATCATTTCCTGCAGCAGCTATTGCTTGTTTGCCTAATCCAAAAAGCTGACCAAAAAGAAATTCCAGCATATAGGGCGTGTCTTTATCGGAACTTGAATATTTTAGAACGGCTTGTTCGAATTCGGCATCTAAATCACCAGTTTGACCTAAATGACGGCAATGACTAATATCAAGTGGCTCAACAAGCATCCAACTACAACTAAAGACAGCGGGACGGCCCGGTTTAATAATTTCGGCCCGGGCTTTTATCAAACCACGAATGAAACTCCATAAGTCGCCAACCCCGAACTGATTTAACACTTCGATCAAGTGGATTTCCGCTCGCGGCACAATGCTATGAGCGATGCCTGCAATAAACGAGCCATGATCTTGCATGTTGAAATCATAGTCATTAAGGGATGTGCAGGTCAGGCGTAGAAGCTCCTCATAAGGGGCAGGGTATAAATGTAGCCTACCATTTGGACCCAATAATGTGGCGATGAGAGGGTGATCTGGCCATTCCTTGTACGCTGCTACAAGCTCATGAGCACATGGTGCAGTGTCAAGAATGATGACATCCACGCCTGCCCCATCACCATAAATATTCTTATCTTGAAGCTGCTTAACGATGTCAAGATGATACGGTGCAGTTTTGCGATTACCAACGTAAGGTGATGGCTTTCCGCCCGGACCACCTGTTCCACCAGACTGGGATGTAATGGTCGTTAACCAATTAAATGATGTGCCTTGTACGGTAAGTCCTGCAAAAGTCTTTTGTGCATCATCTGCATTTCTCGGAAATTGTTTCTTCAGTCTATTAGCGATGTCTAGGAGTCTGGCTGGATTGCCTGATCCTCCTGTCAACTCACACTTAAGAAGGGAGAATGTCCTTGAGACTCGAGCCAGCATCCTGGGAGGCAGCAGATTTTGACTCTGGCGAATCTCTTCATCAGTAAGTCTCGGAAACGAGATCGCCTCAGGCGTTTTCTCGATGATCCCGTCAAGCCGTGGATGTAGCATTCCATTGATAGCTGTAGCGAATCTATCAAGTTGCTCCTGAGTTACTACGTTATCTGAGTGCGTAACAAGAAACGTAATCTGATCATCTCGAAAATAAGCATACTTGCGATCAGGCATCCTGGATACATACCTTTCTCGACGATTATTGTCATCACCTCGATGATCGTCATCATCCCGATCATCTTTACCTTTAGCTGCCATTTTTTGCTCCTTTCGAATTTGACTATACTCCCTTGCATATAACCCTCGTAGGACGCGAGGGCAAACAACCGAATTTCTTTAGCCCCTTGAAGAAAGCGGCTCGTCATTCCCAATCAACTGAAATGCACCCCAAAAGGCCGGGTGACGCCAAGGCTCTTCCAAGAGCATAAACTGTTGCGCCTCACGTATGGCAGCAGCTTTTGAAGCGCCACCATGCAACGCTTTATACATTCTCTCCATGAAATAGAGAGTCGATGTATCGGCAACCTGCCACAAACTTACAAGGAGAGCACCTGCGCCAGCGTAGAGAAATCCGCGACCCAAGCCAATCAATTCATCACTAGCCGCGACGTTTGCCCGTCCGGTTTCGCATGCACTGAGCGTGACCAGTTCATAACTCATATCCTGTTGCAGCATATCATCTGCATATAGTTGACCATCTGCGAGTTGCAGATATGACAAGTCCGGTTGATCCAGGCGATGTTCACCATGGGTTGCAATATGTAAAATCTGCGTTGGATCGGCCTGCAAAGTAGTACGATGCGCTGCCTCTCCAGCACATAACATACCGCCAAAGAATCGTTGGACAATTTGCGCTTCCGCAAGAGTATGTGGTAATCGTCCTTGCCAAGAGTTCGCCAAGATCAGTGCGCCTGGATCGCGTTTTGGCGAGGGCTGGGTAGCAAGTCCTGCAGCTGGTAGAGTAACAACTTCATAACTTTGAATCAGGTATTTGGAACTATCATATAGGATATGGAAAGGGAGATAATGAAGCACACCATAAGGTACAATAATCAGCTTCTGAGGATTGTATCGGTGAAGCATAAGCGGCTCAATTAGCATGGAATAGAGTCGTTTCAGAATGCGATGAGCTAATTTGATGAGGTTGCGAGCGGCAGTAGAATAAGGGTCGATTCTGAGTGTTGCTGCAATATTTCCCTTTAATTGAGTAAGTAAATGATTCAACATTTCAGCATTCGTCGGCAAGGGTTGAACCTTGATAGTTTTTCCATCGAGAATGAATGCCCATAAAGAGGAACCATCATTATAGAATTCAATCATTAATGCGCCACCGCTCAATGTTTGTTGAATTTCCCTGAGGGATGCGGTTTCAACCTGCTTGGCCTGATGATGGTCACTACTATGTAGATAAAGCTGTTCTGTGAGGGAACGGATACGCCGTTCCCTCACAACAACTTCTGCCATTGCCTGTTCAGGCGAAATCGTACTGGGGCGCTCTCTGTCCCTGACTGGCTCATGAGCCAGTCTGTAGAACCACTCATGTTCAGCACGCAAATGATTTAGTTCTTCTATCATCCCCTGTATGCGGTGATTACCATTTGATGCCCAATGAAATTGCTCGCGGTTCGCCAGATAATTGAGTAACACTTGTGACTTAGCATGCTCGAGTGTAGCAAAAGCACATTTTGCCTGTCCTTTTTGAAGATACAGCGCAATCAAATTTCTGGAGGCCTCTCCCTTATCCTCTAAAAATCCAGGGCGCAGGGTAATCGTTAGGCCGCGCTGAACACGTTCAATAGTTGCACTGGCTGCCTGGTAATGATGTGCAGCCCGTATTGTCCTATGTTGGGTATTCGAGATTTGTCCAAGTAAAAGATGAGATACATAACGCAGAGATGGAACATTGAAGCGTTGAGCAATTTGTAAAGAATTGGTCGCCGCATTATGGGCTTCACTGAAGCAACCCATCGCTAACCAGGCCTGACCTTCTAAGTGTGTTGCGGTTCCGTAATTAACCTGTTGACCGTTTTGTTCAAAGCAGTTTGCTGCAGCAACCGCTAATTCGTGAGCTGTTTTGATGTCACCTTCCTTCAGTGCGATACGACTGCGTCGTAGCTGGACAGTTGCGATCCATGTCGTCGCACCTAGTGAAGTAAAAAGCGTCTCAGCTTCCTCCAACGCGGCGCGGGCTGCTCCGAAATTATTCAGCTCAGCTTCTGCTGTTGCCAAATGCAAAAGATTACGGGCTATATCATGCGTAGCACCAAGCTTTCTATAATCAGTGATAATTTCTCTCGCCAATTCTAGAGCATCGGCGTAACGGTTAAGGTAGAGAAAACATTCGATCATGTCACGCTTAACAGCCCGGTGTTCTACAGGGAATTGTTCAATTCCTCGCTCGAGTATCCCGTATAACAAGCTGAGTGCACGACGGTAATGTCCCTGTGCTTGTGCAATGTACGCGATATTCAAGTCAATAAGAGCAATGTCAATATACGCCGTTGCGTTCTGGGCAAGATATATGGTTCGGGCGCGTTCATAATAAGCCAATGCCTGGGCAAAATCGCCGAGCGATTCGTGAGCCACGCCGATATTCATATTCAACAGTCCCAAATACTGTTTCCCTATTTCGCCCAGTGTTTCGGCGATCGCAAGTGCCGAATGATATAGACGGAGCGCTTGGAACTGATCGCCCAATAAGACATGCACAACTGCCGTATTGAGATCAAGCCGCAGAAGTCTCTCATATTCGCCGTGATTAGTAAAGATTGTGCGAGCGAGTTCGGCATCGGCGAGAGCAGTAGTGACGTAATTAAGTGTTGTACTTAAATACACACGGCCAATGCGAGTACGTGCCCAACCAACCTCATCACCCACGGTTCGAAATAACCTTCCAGCCTCATCTAAAGTTTCCCAGGCTTCAGCAGCGCGATCCAACAACTTCAGTGCATCACCTCTAGCCATTAATCCTAACGCGATTTGACTCATATCGCCCCGTCGTTCGCCTATAATCACTATCCGGTCAGCAAGCTTAAGAGAACGATGATAATCAATATACCAGTATCGATCTGCCTCCTGCTTAAGCTGTTCAACGACCTCCTGTGCGACATCATCAGGAAGAGGATTTAAAAGCAAATCAGGCGGAATGTCATCCGCCAGCCAACTTTTCCATTGCCCATCCTCTTCCCTTAAGATTTTCATACAACTCTTTCAGGTAGTGAGATCGATCTCCGGAGTTTCTATAACAACATTATCAATTGAAGTAATCATAAATTTTGTCGCCCCCGGACGAACTGCCTCAAAACGAAAGGCTCCTAAATCGTCCAGAGAGGTGGTAAGGGAGAGTGTATTTACTTGCTGAAGTTCGACATTTGCTCCCGTCCACGAATCCTGATCATCAGCAGCCACCTGACCTAAAATAGATACTTGTCCACTTCGTCCCTGATTCACATCCAGTGTAATCACGACACCGTCTGCCTCAAAAGTGAGGGGACCTTTACTTTCACCACGCAACGCTCCAGCTGGAGTGGCTCCAGCGCCAACTAGTTGCGCAAAGAGTACTTTTGCAGTATCTAACAAGTTGGGCACCACATCCGGTTCTGCTAGAAACTCCTCCAATTCAGCCAAGTCGTGCTTGCAAAGTGGGCACGTGCGTACATGCTGTGCAATCACTGGCTTCCGAGATTCCGGCAATAAACCCAGGTAATAATCACCCAATTCTATAGGTGAAGGACAAGTCGATCGATAGTAGCGTGCCCTCAGCCGGTTTTGCAAAAGAGTCAACCGGTTGGCTCTTTCAGTGCAATATGGACAATTTTTAATGTGCTCGATAATTGCATCATCAGCTTCGCCCTCTACGTAACTGATTATTTGGGTATCATCCAACGCGGGCGAAGTGATACATTCCATAAGCTACCTCTCAATGGGTGAGCCATCACTGCCTTTGATCTAACATGACAGGTGGCTGATACTCGTTTTTACCGCATCGCACCCATTCCGCCAAAAATTATTTTCTTGCTTCTACCATCTATAAACGCCAATTTTTGAATTTTTCAGGCATCAGCTTTGAGCAAATCACGAAGTTCAGGATCTCGCTCCAGGCGCGCCAGCACGTTTGCCTTACATTGGTAAATCTCTTCTATGCTGCGAAACATACCAGGGAACTCAGCCAGGATCTCACGGGGAGATAAGGCAAGAAAAAATGAGGCATATATGACTGTAATCTCCTTCTCATCCTTTAGCCGCATTTTGATGAAATTCCATATCTCACCTTTTTGAAACGTTTCTTCCGGAGTTGGTCCAGGTTGAGGAGGATACAAAGCATCGTTCTCATCTTCATCCTCAGTTTTCTCCTCAAGCTGCTCACGATGCATTTTCCGCCAGATATCAAAAATTGCACTATTCACGCACATTTTCAGGTATTTGAGCACACCATCCAGTCCCTGAGACTTATGCAACTTGTCCGGCGTGAAGTAGTTCCAAAACCTGATGAAGGCTTCATCGATGAAATCCTCCTCTTCCACCCTGGCAAGCGGAAAATCCGGATGCTTATCTGCCCATCTGTTTACCCACCTTGCCACGGATGGTTTATATTGAACAATAATCGCCTTCCAGGCAAGTTCACTACGTTCCGTGACTGCTCTTCTAAACAGTTCTAAACAGTAGCGAGTATCATGGACGCGGGATTTAAAATAAAGAATTGTCTCTTGCGCACATCGCTGGGCAAGATCATCNAACGGCATGGATTGTAGATTCATTTCATAAGACATAAAAGCCCNGGAACCATAGATTTAGGGTGAAATTCACCCCACTCAGTTGGTAACATGCTTAACCCTGATAATTTAAAAGGGGTACGATGATTTCCTGGTTGCTTTATTTAAAAAGCACCCAAGGTAAATAGATTGCATGGAATCGATGATGTAAAACTTTTTTCCAGATATTGTGACTTGCGTACTATCATCACTCACGGCTACTCCAGCCGCTCAAGTTGATTCAAACATCCCATTTATCGACTGGTCGCGAGTTAAATCCCATTGTAAATCCAAATGGCAAGAAAGTGAAGAATATTGGAGAAAGATTTCTGTAGATTATGTTCCTCATCTATACCTTAAACATGAATATAAGACTCCTTCATAATGATACACTTTTGCATCATATTCTCGTGCGGATTCAACGATGTTACTCAATGAATTGATTAGCTACCTCTTTGATGGACAACCCCACCTCTTTGCTGCACCAATGGCAAACTGGTTAGCCTCTTCGCGTCGCTTTACTACTTTTGTCAATGCCCACCACACTAAAATCCGTAAGAAAATCCGCGTTGCGCAGGGAGAAGAAAATCTACGCGATCTCCAGCTGGAATTGGAAACAGCTTACCTGCTCCTTCAGGAGCGATCTCTGAGTCTCGCCTATGAGCCGCAGCATCCGGATCTTGGACGTAGTCCAGATTTCGCAGTTTCCTTTACTACCAGCCTTACGTTTATGGTTGAAGTCACACGGANGCGGTCCACGGGATCAAGAGCCCTTCTCAGCACNAATGATCGTTTCACTGATATTCTATGCAGCAAGTTAGGACAACTATTGTTGCAGCGCAGCAATCTTCTGCTCATCGGTGTTGAAACTTCACTGNCTACTGACGATGATCTCCACACGACTATGCTCCGTATCCAACAACGCGCGGAAGGTAACGACTCAGCTGTAATCCACAAGCACGGATTTCGTGACCGCGCTGACTTCTTCAGCCACTATCAGAGATTAAGTGGTTTACTTTTACGCGGTATACCTCTGCAAGCGGGCAAACTTGTGATGATCTGGGATAATCCACAGGCCAAATATCCATTACCTGCCAAAGTGCGCACGGCACTCTTGCGCAGCCACACACTTTAATGTCCGCAGAAAGAAAGCGAAACAGCCAGCGAGTCACAATGTAAAAGGACATGATACAAAATCATGTCCTTTCATCATTTGTCTTGAAATGCTCTATAGGCACTTACTTATGGAAAAGGCGGAAACGCATTTTGGACGAGTTGAACGAACTGCGCCTGGAACCAACGGCCTGAAACCGGAGCGTTCGGCAAAGCTCCTGTCAGATTGTTGCCGTTCAACTGATTCCCGGTGTAAGTCGGGTCGCACATCCTGTCGAAGCCCTTGCCACCGGGATTCTCAGGCCCTGTCGGAATCAATGAACTGGACCCATCGGATTCACCAGGCGGCTTGACCCATACAAAGGCATCGATGCTCGTAACAGGATTAGCCACCGGACGTGCGCCGATGCCGGCNCCATCCTGGTTGCACCAGTTACCTTTGTGGATGCGCTTGTCAATCCGCGTCGCCATCACGAACGTGCGCAGGTCGGTGGAGGTGCTTGGTCCGGTCGGCCGGTTTGGTCCGCCCCAGCCATTGCGCGACGTATCAATGATCAAGCCCACAGAAGTTGGGTAGGCGTCCGTGCCTGTGGTCAG
>JGI25406J46586_10000385_pt1 | contig 20268 bp, 29 predicted proteins | sample TabmetS4T2R2_FD_46586 | JGI IMG/M metagenome (IMG submission 46586) | reverse complement strand
GTCGGCGGGGTGCCCCGCGAGGGCCAGGAGGTCGAGTTCCAGGGGCTGCGGCTGCGGGCCGAGCGGGTCCAGGGCCGGCGCATCGGCCGGGTCCGGATCCACCGGCTGCCCCCGCCCGAGGAGGCCGAGGACGTGACCGCCCAGGCCCGCCGGCAGTGAGGCGGCCATCCGCCGCCGAGCTGGTCGCCGCCGCCCGGGCCGCCCGCGACCGCGCCTACGCCCCCTACTCNGGGTTCCGGGTCGGGGCGGCCCTGCTGACCGAGCAGGGCGACGTGATCACCGCCGCCAACGTCGAGAACGCCAGCTACGGGCTGGCCATCTGCGCCGAGCGGTCGGCGGTGGTGGCGGCCGTGGCCGCCGGGTCGCGCAGCTTCCAGGCCATCGCCGTGGCCGGCAACGGCCCCGACCCGGTCACCCCCTGCGGGGCCTGCCGCCAGGTCCTGCGCGAGTTCCCCAGGGGCCCCGACCTGGAGGTGCTGTGCGCCGGCGAGTCCGGCGACACCCTGCTCATCACCACCCTGGGCGAGCTGCTGCCGGAGAGCTTCGGGCCAGAGGACCTGACGTGAAGTCCGGGCTGGTGGCGCTGGCCGGGCGGCCCAACGTGGGCAAGTCGACCCTGCTCAACGCCCTGCTCGGGCAGAAGCTGGCGATCGTCTCGGACAAGCCCCAGACCACCCGGTCGGCCGTCCGGGGAGTCCTGCACCGGCCCGAGGGCCAGATCGTGCTGGTCGACACCCCGGGGCTGCACAAGCCGCGGACCCTGCTCGGCCAACGGCTCAACGACCTCGTCCGCGGGACCCTGGCCGAGGTCGACCTGGTGCTGCAGCTGGTCGACGCCGCCGCCGGGGTCGGGGCCGGCGACCGGTTCCTCGCCGCCGAGCTGGCCAAGGTGGCCACGCCCAGGTTCTGCGTGGTCAACAAGCTGGACGCCGCCTCCCGGGCCAAGACCGCCGCTGCCCTCCAGGCCGCCGCCGGCCTGGGCGACTACGCCGAGATCGTCCCGGTGTCGGCCCGCACCGGCGAGCAGCTCGACCTCCTCATCGAGCTGATCCTCCGCCACCTGCCCGAGGGCCGCCCCCTGTACCCCGAGGGCCACACCAGCGACGAGCCCGAGCAGCACCTGGTGGCCGAGCTGATCCGGGAGAAGGCCCTGGCCGTGGTCCGCGACGAGCTACCCCACTCGGTGGCCGTGCTCGTCGACGAGATGGGACCCGACCCCGAGCGCGACGACCTCCTGGTCATCCGGGCAAACCTGTTCGTGGAGCGCTCCAGCCAGAAGCCGATCGTCCTCGGCCGCGGCGGGTCGGTCCTGCGCGACATCGGCACCCGGGCCCGGGAGGAGCTGGAGGCCCTCCTCGGCACCAAGGTCTACCTCGACCTGAGGGTGAAGGTTGCCAAGGAGTGGCAGCGCGACCCCCGCCAGCTGTCACGCCTCGGGTTCTGAACACAGAGGAGCCGCGGATGCGGGTGATGGTGCTGGGCGGGACCAGGTTCATCGGCGCCGCCCTGGTCGAAGAGCTCCACGACCACGGCCACGAGCTGCTGGTCGTCCACCGCGGCGACCACGAGCCGGCGGACCTCCCCGAGGTCGACCACCTCCACGCCGACCGCCAGGACCTGCCGCAGCTGCGCGGGCCGGTCGACGAGTTCGGCCCCGAAGCCGTGATCGACAACTGCGCCTACTCGGCCGCCGACGCCGAGACCGCCCTGGCCGCCGTCGGCGACGACGTCCGCCTCCTGGCTGTCTCCAGCATGGACGTCTACCGGGCCTTCGGGGCGGTGCTGGCCGGGACCGAGACCGACCCCCTGCCGCTCGACGAGACCTCCCCGGTCCGCCCCCACCGCTACCCCTACCGGGGCCGCCCCCATCCATCGCCCGACGCCGACACCTACGAGAAGCTCGACGTCGAGGAGGCCTACCTCGCCCGAGCGGCCACCGTGTGCCGGCTGCCCATGGTCTACGGAGAGCGCGACCACCAGCGCCGCGAAGAGCCGATCCTGCGCCGGGTGCGGGCCGGCCGCACCCGCATCCCGGCCGGCGCCGGCGGCTGGCTGTGGACCCGCGGCTACGTCCGCGACGTCGCCACCGGCATCCGCCTGGCCCTGGAGTCGGACGCCACCATGGCCGAGATCCTCAACCTCGGCGAGACCCGCTCCTGGTCGATGGGCCTGTGGGCCCGCCACGTGCTCGAAGCCGCCGGCTCCGACGCCGACCTCGTCCGGGTCCCCGACGTCCTGCTCCCCGACGACCTCAAGGCGCTCGGCACCATCTCCCAGCACCTCCTGGTCGACTCATCGATGTCAAGCCATGTACCTGCTTGGACCGGTCAGCAACACCTGCTGGTGGACTCCAGTAAGGCGCGGGATCTTCTCGGCTGGGAGCCAACCGACCCACACGAGGCGCTAAGGCGATCTGTGGCGTGGCATCTGGCTCACCCGCCCCCTGATGCCTCGGACGACTTCTCCGACGACGACAGGGCGCTTGAGGGCGCTAGAGCATGGTCTGAATTTCTTGCACAGCGCTATCCGCCCACCGCGCCATAGCCCGCAGCCGGTCCAAGTACTGCCGGTAGGTGGCGATGTCGGCCGGTTCGCGGATGCTCAGCTCGGCGGTGAACGTCTCTACGGTGATGACGGTCTGCTCGGCCTCGAACATCACGAAGGGGTGCAGGAACGGCAGCGTCGGCGCGGCGTCCAACCGGATCACGCCCAGCTCAACGTTCGGCAAGCTCGCCACAGAAACCAGCCGGTCGAGCTGTGCCCGCATCATCTCGTGAGGGCCAGGACACCAACGCAGCGCCGTCTCTGTTAGCAGGAACTCAAACTGCTTGTTCTGGTCGTAGATGATGGCCTGCCGCTCCATCCTGGCGGCCACGGCGCGGCTTACGTCTGGCAGTGGAGCCGCGAGGCTCATCTCCATGGATCGCCGGGCGTAGTCGGCTATCTGGAGCAGGCCGGGAATCATCACCGGCTGGAAGATGCGAACCGCTGAGGAGTCGCGCTCCAGCTCCGCGATGTCTTGCTGCTTCTCGGTGCGGCCAAGGTGGTGCAGGATGCGCCAGCTGGTGGTGGCAACGGCCAGCTGCTCTACCAGTTTGGCAAGCCCGGCGACTTCCTCCGGGGTGGCATCGGTAACGCGCGCCCAGGCCTCAATGTCGGCCAGGCTAGGAGTGGTGCGGCCGGTTTCCAGCCGAGACACCTTGGACTGCGTGAAGCCCGGCATGCGGTCGCCAGTTAGCTCGGCGCGAACGCGAAGGAGGCGCAGCTGCTTGCCCAGCTGCTTACGGGGTGACTCCTCCGTGGGGTCGCTCAATGTGCGGCTAGGAACTCCTGTAGGGGGATTGAACGGGCCAGTGCTAGATCCCGCAGCTGCCGGTAGTGGCCGATGCGCTTGGTCTCGAAGTCGAAGCCCTGAAAGCTGCCGGCGGCGTCGTAGTGAAGCAAGATGACGGTCTGGTTGTCGAACAGCCAGAAGTCTTGCTCGCCCAAGTCGCCGCCGTCGCAGATGCGGATGTCTTCGCCCACCGCGTGACTATGCGGGTACAGCGCCACCTCGAAGCGCTCGTAGTCGGTCATCGGCCGGCTGGTCACTCTGACGCGCGCCATGTGCTTGCCGCCGCCGCAGTGTTCCCTCACCCGCTGTACCCACGGGTGCTCGGCCATGTCGGGGAGTGAGCCGTCGCGCTTGAAGGCGGCCAACATGGCGGCTTCTTGGGGGACGGAGTAGACCGGCCGGGTTTCCAGCCGGAAGGCTGACACCTGGAAGTTCGCGAGCCACCAAGCCAGATCAGGCATTGGCCTGCTTCAGTAGCTCGGCCGGGATCTCTACCAGAACCTCGCCGTCGCCAAGAGTTACATCGCTGTCATTTATCTGCTGGCCTTGGACGACGACCGTACCGCGCTCCGTCGCGTAGATGGTCGGGCAAGTTCCGTCGAAGCAACCACCGGCGATGACCTTCATGCGAACTCCTGACTACTCGGCTGAGTGCATACAGTGCGCCGCGCATACCCGCTGGTCAAGAGCTTGTTCCGAAATTGCCTCTTGACCAGAGGTTATGCACTCTGATAGATACTCACTCTCCTGCAAGTAGATGAGAGGGTTGTCGGGGTGATCGTTCTCCGAGATGGCGAGTGGTTCACGTACTGCCGCTGTGGGTGGCGGTTCGCGTCCCCCACGCTCGTCCTCGGGACACCTTGGCATCCATGCGGAGGCGGCGGCAGTCCGGCGACATCCGGGGGCGTCGGGCCGCCGCTTCCCGCCAAGGCGGTGATGCCACAAGAGGGTCTTCTGCGTTGGCATCCATGAACGGGGCCGGGTTGCACTTGTCTGGACACCGATCAAGTCGTGGACTTTCGATGCTCGGGCAAATGTTCGAATCAAGCCCGGCCCCACCCTCGATAACCGTTCCCATGAGGGCAGACAACCTGGCCGCATCATCCCGGCCGCGCCGTCAATCCAGTGACGGGGACGACTACTAAACAAGACCGCAGTTCGGGCGCTCGCATGGTCCAGGGGGAACGCGAAGACGAGCTATTGTCAGGCAGCCTACTACCAAACCTAAAACTCCCAAAACTTCTGCTAAAGGCCACTCGACTTCGGGGAAGATGCCGAGCGGCTTGCAGATGGGAAGGCGGTCATTGTGAGGGGAAGCACAGTGGCCGCCTTCTCTCTTTGCCAATGACCTTGCAGCCCTGCCAACGAACAGGAGTCGCCTTGCCACCGGCCACCAGCTGCGGAGGGCTCTGCGACACCTTCCCCGCGTGCCTGCCGGCACCGTCAACGTTCTTGCTCGGCCGGCTGATGCAGCTCAGAGAGGAAGCCAACGACGCCTACGACCAGGCCGCCACCAGCAGCCGGACGTTGGAGGCAATCAAGCAAGCGCTAGGGGGTAGCGGTGGCTGAGGCAATCGGGATCATCGGTCAGGCGGTGCTTGTCGTCATGGGACTGGCGCTCCTGGCGGTGTTGGTGCTCTTTCTGCTCTGGTCGATCCGGGTAGGCGTGAGGTTGTGCCGCGATATTTGGCCGCCGCAACCGAACCAGCCGTACACGGATGCCTACATTGCGGAGCCGTTTGATCGGATGCGGCGGAACTAAAGAGCCCGGCAACATAAACGCAGGGTAGGTAACCTGATTCTGTCGCTCATGCCAAATACGCCGTTCAAGCTATATGGCGGATAACGATTTGGCCACTTGGGAGAAATCGCCGCATTTCGGCCTATGCAAGCCCGCCTTCCTATGCGCAAGCTCCCCGGCAACGTAGCCAACCCCGGAGGCGCGTTGCCATGCCGTGCAGATGTGAGGGTGAGGGCTGGGACGGTTGCGACCCAGCCACCCAAGAACGTGAGCGCCGTAAGGCCGAGATACGGCGGCGGGNTGCCCAGCGCGTAGCTGAGACAGCCGCCAGCGTCAACCTGCTGAGCGCACCTGCGCCAGCCAACCTGCTCGACACTCCAATGCCCGGAGAGACCGATGCGCCGTCTATACAGGCATCTATGGTACGTGCTGACCGATTGGGCTTACCGACTCCAAACCCTAAGTTACATTTATCTTTCGAGGGGGAGGAAGTCTATGTCCGATCTCGCTAATTATCGGCTTACGCCCAAGCTGCTACGGAAAGCACAACGTGAGTTAAACGATGCCGAGCAAGCCGCGCTGCTGGATATGGCGAAGCTGGGCCTGGTGGCCGAAGTGACGGCGACTGAGGAACGGCTGTTGCACCTACTGTCACAGCCGGTGCTGCGCCACAGCGGGGCAGAAGTTGATCTGGCGGCAGAGATCGCAGCAGGCAACCCGCTTAAAGCCCGGCTGGCGCAAGATTATCTGCTGGCGATTCATGAAATGCGGATGCAGCTCGTTACTAAGGGGTTGCGGGGACCGTAAAGAAACGAACCGCCCCCGAGGTGGCTCATTCAGGCCGTGACAGGACAACCAAAGTTGTTAGGAGGCATCATAGCATGACCGCCGAAGCAATCCTGCTGGCCCTTATCCTGCTGCTGCTTATCGGCAACAGCGTGGCGTTTTGGTACTGGTGGTTTCGGGATTACCGCACCCGCCAGAAAGATATTGAGCAGGTCGTGCGCCTGATGGGTGCTTACCGAGCCGCACGGACGGCCGAGGATGTGGGCCACTTGATGAACATGGAGATAATTGAGGGCTTCAGGCAGGGCCGTTAGGCCATGCGTCAACCCCGCATATATCACCTGAGACTTCTAAGGCTGCTCGGCATCAAGCATCTGGTGGGCACGTTCCTGTTGTTCGTACTCTTTCTTGGAGCGCTCCCTCTGTTCGTGCAGTTTCTTGGGCCGGTACTGTTGCCGTTTTTTCTATCCCTACCGGTCGGGTTTGCGATCGGCAAGGCGTACCGGCGCTTTCTGCGCGGGTAGCAGGCGGCGATCATGGACGGATCGTTTTGGTTATGGCCGCCGGTTGTGTTGGCGTGGCTGGCAGTCATTGTGCTGGTGGTGCTTGGCATCGCGCGGCTCGTCGACCAGGCCAAGGGCGACAGGGGCAGGCCGGTGTACAAGCTGAGCTTCCCGTCTGAGCTGAGCGAAGACCAGGTGCTGGCGTATGTCGTTTCGTTTAGCGGCACGTTGCGCTCAAAGGCGCGGGTACTTGGGTCGGCCAACCTCGTGTTTGAGGTACTGGCAACCGAGCTAGGCAAGCACTACCGGGTCTGGCTGCCGGGCGGTTATGACAGCTACACCGGCAAGATGCTGCGTGCACATATACCCGGCATCCGCATGGAACCGGACGACAACTCGCTGCCGAGGTGGAACCGCGTTGCCGAGCTGCGGCAGACAAGCGCCACCCGCAAGCTGCGTAACGACAAGAGCGAGGTTACATCCACGACCCTGCGCGGCAGCATGCACGATCTTCGTAAAGGCGAATCGGTCTTGATGCAGCTGGTGGTGTCGCCGGCCGTGCCGCTCGGTAAACCGTCCACGGCCGGCGCTCAAAAGAACGGACTGCCGAGCAAAGTTGCCGCGCTCACCATCGACCGGGACAAGATTGCCGAGCAGCGCGAAAAACTGAGCGAGGCCAACTTTGATGTAGGGCTGAGGATCGCCGCCGCTGCCACCACTGACCAGCGGGCCAAGAAACTGGTACGAGACGTAAACTCGGGCCTGGCCAGCATGCGTACGGCGTACACCGGCTTTCGCCAACGAATCATCCTGCCGCCAGAGCGTCTGACCCGGCGCACCGAAGTTGCCCGCGGGCCGTTCGTCTTTCAGATAACCGTTACCGGCACTGAGCTGGTGGCGCTGATGGCCTGGCCGATCGGCGATGGCTATATGCCCGGTGTGCCTCGAACTCGCTCCAAGCAGCTGCCGCCGAGTCCGCTTATACCGCCTGACGGCCGGGTGCTGGCGCACAGCAACTATGCCGGCGGGGGCCTGCCGCTAACGATCTTGCCCGAAGATGCCTGCAAGCATCTGCATGTCGTTGGGCCGACCGGCGTGGGCAAAACCACTCTGCTGGCAAATCTGTTGGCGCAGGACATGGAGAACGAGGCCGGGGTTGTGGTCATCGACTCCAAAGGCGACAAAGAGAATCTGTTCGTCCAAGCGCTCGCGCAGGTGCCGGCCTCCAGGGTGCAAGACGTGATCGTCATGGACGTGAGCGATCAGGAGTACCCGGTCGGCTTCAACCTTTTGGCGCAAGGCAGCCCTTCCGCCGTGCTGAGCGACCTCCAGGCAATCTTTAACTCGATCTACAGCAAGGGCGGCGTGCGGGTGCCGGCGCAGTTCTTTCACGGCCTCATGGCGCTAATGACCAGCCGGGCAGCCACGCAGCCCCTAACCTTCGTTGATCTGGTGCCGCTGTTTTCGCCAGCCAGCAAGGAGCATGAGGCTTTCGGCGACATCATCATCCGCGACATGCCAGACGACTTCCAACGCAACTGGTGGCAGATTGCGGATAACCGCAACCGCACGGCCCGCGACGCCTTCTTTAATCCGAGCATGGAGCGTATCTGGCAACTGAACAACCGGCCGGAGATCAGGCACATTATCGGGCAGAGCGAGTCCAGCTTTACCATGCGGGACGTGGTGCGGCAGCGGAAAATCCTGCTGGTGAACCTTGCCGGCATGGGCGAAGAAATCCCGTCGCTGCTGGGCTCCATGCTGGTAAACGCGCTATGGAACGCAGTGCGCGGCAATGCCGGCGACCCGGCGCAGCCAACGTTTCTCTACCTCGATGAGTTCCACAAGTTCACGCACCTGCCAATCTCGCTAGCCGACATGCTGGCGGCGGCCCGGGGCTTCGGGCTGGCGATGGTTTTGGCTAATCAGAACCTCGGGCAGCTCACGGTGCCGGAGGTACGCGACGCGGTTATGAGCAACGCCCGTTCAAAGGTCGTGTTCCAGAACGATGCCGATGCGCGGGTGCTGGCGGATATGTTCGGCAAGCCGGTGACGGCGGAGGATATCAAGCACTTGGGCAACCACGACGTTATTATGCGCCTGGCGCAGGGCGGAGTTGTGAATGAGCCGGTTACCGGCCATACCTTGAAGCCGCCGAAAGCGCACGGACTGGAGGCCGTCGTGCGGCGGGAGTCGCGCAAGCGCTATGGTCGGCCGGTGGCTGAGGTAGCTAAAGAGATACGGGAGAGGCCGCTGCTAATAGCCGGCGTTCGGCCGGCAAGTGCGGGCAGGCTGCCGAAGCTCGGGCCGCAACCGTGGGATGACTAGCGATGCATCACGGCCTACAGGACTTGGAGGGAGAGGTAGCGCGGCTCCGGGTGGAGTGCGATTACCTGCTGCGTCACCTGGACGATCTGGCGAACCTAAGTAGCCACCGTTCGTACCTAAGCGAAGCGCAGCATGACGAGATTGTATTAACGACAGCGCGCTATTCCAGCAGCGCCAAAGATCATCTGGAAATGGCGACCGACAACTTACGCGCTTGGTATGAGGTAGTGGAAGCGATCACTCGAAGGACCGACATCTAGCGGTGTGACTGGCTGTGAGGAACCCCTGCCCTCGGGCCGTGGGGTTGGTGTAGGGCAAACCTCCGGCTGGCAGCCCGCCTGACCAGGAAGGACGGCGGCTGTGGCGCAAGTGAGGGTGGACCCTACTCGGGGCGGCTCCCTGACCGACCGCGATGTGCGGGTGGTGCGCCTGGTCGCCAAGTTCTCACAGCTGAGCAGCACACACATCCGGGCCATCGTGTTCCCCGGCCTGTCGCCTAACACCGCCGACCGTTCGTTTGCCAAGCTGCTCGTAGGCAACTATCTGGCTCGTGTCGGCCGGCGCAGTAGCGCTACTGTTATTGGCGCAAGTCCGATTGTCTACCGGCTGGGCATTGAAGGCCGGAAAATGTTTGGGCTGGGCGCGCCGCCGCGCGATGTCACTAAACTCAATGAGCACACCTTAACCATTGCCGATACCTTCTTGCTGCTTTGGAATGCTGACCAGCAAGAGAGGATCGTGCTTGATGCCGATAAGTTCGAGGTTGAGTATCAGGTAGCTGAGGGCATACGGGCCGACATTTGGGTAAAGTTCCAAGTGCCGGAGCGTGGTTACGGATTGGCGTATTACATCGAGGTTGATCTTGGTACTGAGCCAATAAAGCGTATCTCGCACATTGGTGAAGCCTCGATAGAGGAAAAGTGTCAGGCGTACCGCGCCGCGTATGAGCAAAGCGGCGACGAGTATTGGCCAACGGTGGCGTTTGCCGTCCGAGACCAAAAGCGCAAGGCGCAGATCGGCACGTTTCTAGGTGGGTTCGTAGCCGATATGCCGCAGGAGGCGCGGGCATTGTTCTGTGTCGTTACGTTTGATGAGCTGGTTAGTGGTTTGACCTCTGTTAGTTATCCACAGGAACAGATATAAAGTCCTTGCATTAACAGGGGCGCGACCTCATAATAGAAGGTACAACAATTAAGTGAGCCCTGGTACTAGCAGGGCTCGGAAGTAATCTATAGCAGAAAACCTCCGGGCCAGCAAGGGCAAGGAGGTTATCATGGGTATAAACACTAAAGTACAAAAGCGCGAAGAGCTACGGCGATACCTAGTTTGCGCGACTGGCAACTGCGATATTCAAGAAGGCGCGGATGGCAAGGGTTGGCCGTGCGGCGCTTGCGTAAGGCACCTGTTGAGTGAAGTTGGCCTGGATGCTACTAAGCCAGAATATCAAGAGAGAAACGATGAGCACGACCGGCATAACGAGGTCTGGCGGGCAATCCTGCAAATCCGCGCGGCTGACTTGGAGGTGGAATCATGACTGTTACAGTACGAGTCGTTACCAGATTCGGCGCGAGGTATGTCTATCCGGCTTGTCCTCGCGCGAAGGCATTTTGCCTGATCGCCAATACCAAAACCATGACCACAAACATGCTGGCGCTCATTCAAGAGCTGGGCTATGAGATTGTGGTAGCGCAGCCGGAGACGGCGCAACCGCAGCAAACAAGCCTGCCGCAGCAGGAGCAGCCATCCGACTGGTGGAGTCGAAGGTAATCGCTCATGGCGAGTAGTTACAACATCGACAACGCAGTGCCTAGCGAGTCGGATTATCCGACATTCGCACCGGCACCATTTTCTGAGCAGTACCTCATCGTTCGTGAGGGTGAATATACCGTTGACAGGGAGGGACTCATTAGGATTGTGACGAGTGGCAATAACGACGACTGGCCTAATGAGTATTTGAGAAGCATCGGCGAGCCGTTTCTGCGTGCTCGTTATTTAGGCAATGCCGGTGACAGTTTTGAGTATGCGAACCAGATACGTCGGGCGACGATAGCGGAAATCCAGGTAGCGCTAAGGTATGCCCCATCCAGACAGTTCAAACTGGACGGTCGGGGGCAGGCGAAGCTGTTATGACAGAAGGCAGACCGCCGCGCACCGTGTGGGTTGTGTACAAAGACCGCGATACTTTGCGGCCGCCAACCCGCGCCAAGCGCCTGTCTCTCCAAGAACCCATAAGACGGCACGGGCGATACAAGCGGCATAGCACTGCCAGGAAGGATGCCATAGAGACATTGCTGCTTCTTGCCGCCGCTATGGTTGTGCTGCTTGTCTCTTAGGAATCGTGAGCCAACAGAACAACCTGAACGGGTCGCGGCCGATTTCCTGAGCCGTCACGGCATGGCGCAACGCACTGTCTCTCAGCTTCCAGCAGGCTTTGTACACGGCCTTTAGGCTGCCGGTTGGTGCTTTGATGCGTCTCAGCACTTCCTCGGCTGTCTGACGGACTCTATGTAGCTCACTCAGAAACTTGAGCGTGGCCTGCCAGTTGCGTTTGGCAGTGGCGACTGCGAACCAGCGAGAGGGCGTGTCCTTCGCCTGGGCGATGGCGGCCAGTTCCAGTAGGTTGTTTAAGTGCCCTTCCCGTATGAGCTTCTTAAACTTGTTGCGGTACATCTTGTTGTCTATGAGCGCGTCAACCTCTTGAGGTATCTCAGGGGTTGACTGCGCTTGCGTTTGCGACTGCGCCAGTTCTATAGAGCTGTTGTTAATATTTACTCTCACTAAGTCTATAGAAGCCTTGCGGTTGGCTAACACTGATGCTAATGATTCGGACATGGATAACTCCTGTTCTCGGAAGACTGAGGCAATATGGAACTGAGCCTCGCTGCTCTACCGAGGGTTGTGTTTAGTTAAAGTGGCCATACCGCGCGGATTGGCCGTTGGTCCTGCCGGATGGCAGGGTCTAGGGTTTCCCTCAAGAAAAGGAAAGACCCCTCGGTGGGGGTCATTTGTGCAAGCAACTTATTCAGATACATAGTAATACAAGCACCCAAGCATGTCAATACTTTTTGCACCTGGGAGCGCACAAACCCTCGACCGATGGGCTAGTGCATGCGGGTGAATAAGTTGCTTACACTAGCTTAGGCACAACTATAACCGTTGTGCTTAACGCAAGCAAGGCCGTACTAGTATTAAACGGGTAGTAAATCGCTCTGCCTTATGCTAGAGTCGAGATAGATAACCTTATGGCAAACCACGAAGCAAGCACTAGTGCGGAAGGACGGGCTCAAGAAGAAGCGGTATTTGAGGCGGCCAGACTTGCCTTGGATGCTGATGTGGAGCATCACAGGGTCCAGCTGCGCGGACAGCTTGCAGACACCGCTATGCGCCACAGGGCTAGTGAGGAAACTCTAGCCGTAGATCTGGCCGGCGGCGATCTCCTAAAAGCTCGATTATTAGGCGACATCGCCGCCGCCGTTGACAGGCAACGCATGGCGCGACTCGACAGGCCATTAGGATAACGCCCCTCCCTGTTGTTTGGAAATGGCGGCTGGTGGCCTATAATCAAAAGCTGTAATGAGTGACGACCAATTCACCAAACTGTTCAAGTACATGCAGCAGCGCTTTGATGCCTTAGAAGCGAAGTTAGACACGAAGGCCGATGCTGAGAAACTAGACCGGCTCTACAACGCTGTTGATGGCATAGCCAAACGGCTCGATACAGAGGAAGGCGAACGGGCGGCCATCGTGCGCCAGCTCGGCCGCCACCGGGGTTGGATAGAAGACCTGGCCACAAAGACCGGCTTACAGCTGAGCCACGATTAGTATCTAGTCCTCCCAACTGAGGAGTACAGAAGTGTCGCCAACATCCGCGACCTTTTGCGGCTGCCCTCCTTTGCTGTCAATCACATACAACGAGCTGACATCGCCGGAGGAAGCGATAAACGCCACCTGATTGCCATGCGGGCCGCCCACTGAATCACTCACCTTGCGTTCGCTCTCGGGCAGTAGCGGACCGGCAGTAGCCGCCAGGTTGTTCTGGACAGTCATTTTGTAGAGCTGGGTTTCCTTGTCGCTCAAACACAGAAAGGTAGTGTTATGTATGAATCGCTGCAACTTACAGTATGAGGTGCGCCTTGGGAATGGGGTAAGCATCGAGCCGTTGACTTTGAAGCCGCCGCCTACCCTGTCTACCCCATTGGGCCCAAGACCGCCCAGAACATATTGCACCTTTGACTTGTTATCTGGTGAGTAAATGAAGTAGTCGTAATCCCACAGTATGTCCGGCTTGGTGTCCAGGGGAGTACTGCCATTGGGAGCAAAGTAAAAGCTGCTCATCTCCCGTTTGTCCAACAGGCCATTATGATGATAGTACGTGTCGAAAGGCTCGTTCCTCGAACTGCTAGGCCCAGCCTTGGGGTCAACTGACCCGATCTTGGACGGTGTATTGAACCATATTCTGCCTGTTACCGGATTAAAGAGAGGGTAGGTTTGCTTTTGTACGGTGCTGTAGTCTGTCTTTGGAGGAGTTAGGTTAGTGAAGGTGCCGGCCTCGTTAATGTAGCCGATGCTTTGTGTGCCGTCGTCTGCAAGTTCATACACCGCCATCTTGGTATAGTCGGCACTGAACAGCTGGCGGGCAATCTCGCCGTGCAGCCGGGGTCCGCCCGTTGGAGCGGTGCCGAAATCATCATAGGAAAAGGTACGGGTGGCTACTAAGCCCTTGTCCGGGTCGTAAGCACTCAGGGTCCACCTGTTCAAGCCATTCGTTGATCCAACGATAATGCCCTTAAACTGCGTTTCCTGCAATGTGCTGGCTTTGGCTTTGGGCTTGGAGGCTGTGGATCTGCTTTGGGGTTTCCCGCCCCGTGCGACCACTGCAACGGAAACTACAAGACCGACAGTAAGCAGGATGCTGAGTGTAAGCAAGACGCGACTCCTTGCGAGCCGCCGTTTGTTGCCGAGCGGGTGCATTGAATAGTCGTACTGACTCATTGACTAACCTATCGAGTTAACCGGATGGTTCTCGAAGTACTCCTCTAGCGCGGCCTCTACGATCTCTCGGTCCTTCCGGTCAGTGGTGAACGCTCTGAGCTTGATGCTTCGTATGAGACTGCGCCGGATGTGGGTTGAGTACGGCACCACAACATCGTCTAGCGGCTTGGGGCTCGCCTGCTCTGCGTCGGTCGCCGCACTGTCCGGCATCTTCGGGGTCGCGGCTACAGACTCGCTCGGCAGGGCAGCTTCCCTCCCGCTTGCTTCCCTGCCCTGCGGTTCGGGCTCTGTAGCGGCCGGAGCCTCCGGCGGTGCAGCTGCACTCCCATCGCCGCTCTTAGGTACTTGGTATGGGTCCAGTGGCGTGACGGCCAATCGCTTCAAGGGGTTACGGGCCGCCACCAGCTCGCTAACTGTGGGCTTCCTACTCTTGTTCTTCTTAGGCGTTCTGCTCATCGAGGTACTCCGCTAGACGTTTGTATGCAAGCGAACCGGGGTGGTTCGGGTCGAAGATCACGATAGGAACGCCGGCAGCTGTGGCCTCGGGGTGGCGAACGCTGAACTCCACCACAAACGGGTAGATCGAGTCCGGGTATTGATTCTGTACTGCCTCAATGACTGAGCGGGCGATGTTAGTACGGCCGTTCACCATCGTCGGCAGGATGCCAATGATGTTGATGTCAGGGTTCAAGCCGGCTTTGACGGCACTTACCTGCTCGATCGCTTGTGTCAGTCCCTCGATAGCAAAGTAGTGCGTCTGCAATGGAATGATGACCTCTGTGGCATAAGCAAGCGCGTTGGCCGTGAGGTAGGAGTCCGATGGCGGCACGTCCAGCACAACGTAGTCGTAGTTTGCTTCGATGGGGGAGAGGATGCGGCGCAGTGCCACCACATCGGATGGCTGCATGCCGCTCTCGGTGCGAGCGAGCGCCGTATGCCCTGCTAAGACGTGGAGGCCGAACTTGGTAGTGACGGCTTGGCGCGGCTCCAGCTGGTCGTTGATGAACAGATCGTTGACTGTGTGGCGAGCCTTCAACGGATTAACGCCGAGGGCAATGGTGGCGTTAGCCTGCGGGTCGAGATCCACAAACAATACGCGCTTGCCGCGAAGGACGAGAGCGGTTGCGAGATTAACAGTGGTCGTAGTCTTGCCGCTGCCGCCCTTCTTCATGGCAACGGTCATTTTGCGAGCCATACCTATCAACCATACAGGCTTTTATGCAAGCCTGCAATATTACAAGCCCGTTGGCATGTAGTAATGTTTGCAATAAAGCTTGCATGCAAACATGCATACATGCAAATATGTAAGTATGAAGACAAGCACATCTATGATCGACCGGACGACCCTCTTAACTCAGCTCTCCAAGCTTTACGTAGTGGGGGAGTTGGGGCTTGATCTAAAGACTTTCGTTGCCACCCCTGATAGTGCCTGGGTGTCGTTTGCCGCCCGGCTCCTGCGTCGGCCGCAGCAAGCACGCGGACCGCGCCGCGCCGGGTATCGGGTAAGCAAGAAGTAGGAAGTGGGAACCAATAAGCAATAACCAAGAAGGAGGAAGTATGCAGACAATACTAATGAACACCGAACCGCTGGAGAAACGAGTCGGCCGCAAGGCGCTGGCTGAGCTGGCCGGAGTACGGGACAGCACGCTCAAGTTCTACAGCGAGCAGGGGTTACTGCCATACCACCAAGCCGGAGCCGGTCTGGCGCGGCGCTACGATGCTCAGGCCGCCATTGCGCGGTTGCAGGAGATCGACGCGCTGCAAGCATCGGGTCTGGACATCGAGCAGATTAAGGCGCAGCTGACAGGCTAGTTGTTGACCCTTCGCTTAGTTGAGCGGCGGACATTATCTGGTCTGCGCGCTGTAGTGCCTCAGAGCTGTGATCCGTCCGTATGATGTGCACGTGCTCCACGCGGCCACCTTCGATGATGGCCGCTTCACCCGGCTGGTAGGCGCGCACGTGGTTGGAGTCGAGCTTCGGGTGTGTCCGCAGCGTGGTGGCTGATCGGCCGGTGAGCTGCCCGTCTTGTAGCTGCCAAGTGGTGTCTTGAACCCAACGGTCGCCTGCCAATCGGGCGACATCCTCCGGCTCGGCCGAGCGGAACAGGGTGACGCCGCCGCTACAGGCGTGGAGGATGCGGGCTGCTTCCTCCTCGCCGCCGAGTGCCCGGCGTGACTGCGCCGCCAGGATCGTGCCGGAACCGGAACCTCTGGCCCGCTCGACCAGATGAATCGCCGCTTGCCGGCCGCCCTCAATGGCTGAGAACTCATCAAAGACGAGCGTGTCTTGCTCACCCGGCCGTTTGCGCATCAGCGTGTAGTGGCCGTAGTCAACGAGCAGTATCCGCAGTATGGCGTCGGCGTCTTTGGTGGCGGCCATCGTTGGCACGCTCACCACCGCCAGGTCAACGTCCTCAAAGGACCAGCCGCTATCCATGCTGCCGCCGAGGGCGGCCATCAGGTTTGCCAGCCGCAGCGCTACGTCAGGGATTCGGGCGCTCATGCCCTTGAGCATGGCCAGCTCGTCGGGATGCCCGGCCCACATTCTCGGCAATGCGCCAGGGGCCAGCCGGTGCAGCAGCTCGGTTGAGCTGGTGACGGGTGGTCCCGGCGCTTCGAGGGCAAGGCGCAGAGTGAGGGCCGCGACTTGAGCGTAGAACTCGGCCTCGGCTGAGAAGGCCCAGCACGCCAGCAGCCGGTTGGCGATGGCCTTGGCGTTGCCGCGCCAGATGTCCATAGGCTGAAACGGGAACAGCCCCACTCTGGCCGTCGGGCAGGCCTGGAGATAGGCGGCCACGATGCCGGGCGCAAAGGTCGGATCGCTGCCCTTGCCATCGAACACCGCCACCCTCCGGCCGGCATGGGCGGCTAGGTACACCTCGCGCTCCAGCATCACCGACTTGCCAAACCCCGGCATCCCGATAACCGCCCTGGGCAGGCCGAGGATGCGCGGCGGGGGAATGATGAGGCGGCCGTGCCGCCAGTCGTCTAGGTCGCCGTCGATGGACACTGCCAGTGCCGGCGGGTGTTTCTGTGGTTGGTGGTTGGCCTGAGCTCGAGCGTCCTTGGCAGCCCGGCGACGACGGCGGGCAGAGGTCCGGTCGGCTTGAGCCCGGTTGCTTGGATCAAACCGGGCCCAGAGCAGCGGCACCGTGCCGGCTCCCATGACTAGCAGTAGGAGCGCCGCGAGTGCCAGGGCCATTACAACCCCGGCAGATCAAGTACCGAGATAACCGGCCGGGTCGGTCGAGGAGCAGCGCTCAGTATGTGCTGGAGCCACGGCCGCAATGCGGGCCGGGTGTACCACCGCAGCACATCGAGGGAGGTGTCTAGGTCTCGGAGTATGTACGCGTAGCTCTGAGGCTTCTTGCGGGACAGCTCGATCTCGATACCGATTCGCTTATCGTCAACCTCGATAGCGCCATCGGGAACGCGCACCATAGCGCCGCTGTCCTGCTTCTGGCGGCGGAACTCGCGCTCAGGCACCCATACGCCGGCCGGAAACTCGTGCTCCAGCCAGAGCCGCGCTGTGGCGGTGGCATGAACGTGGGCCAGCACCCATCCGGCGGGCTCGTCATCGAGCGCCGCCCCGAACTTCCAGCGGGAGTACGGCAGTCCGGCGAGATCCAGCCCATCCTTAGTGGGAGTGATCCAGACGCGTCCGAGCAGTCGGCGGTGGATCAGGTAGCCGCCGCGCTTCATGCGCTTCAGCCACTCTCGGCGCGACCAATCCGACAAGCCGCCGGGCGCTACCTTCTCCAATGCCGGCGAGTGCCGGGTCAGTAGAACCTGGAGTACATCGTCGCGGAGGCCGTACATCTCGCCCGCAAAGCGCAGAATGCTTACATCACGTTCCGTGATAAAGACCTGCCCGGCGTCCGATCTTCGCTTGCGGCCGGTACTCATGTTGGCCTCGCCTTACCTAATGCTTGCAGTGCAGCTCGCTGGTTGCTGGCGAGCTGCTTCGTCTCGACCGTAGGGAGCAGTCGAAACCCTCCCGGTAAAGAATCCAACCACATAGAGCACGGTGAATCGCGCGTGGTTTGTGCGCGCGATTCACCGTGCTCGGGGCCAATAACAGCGGTGGATTCGCGGGACTGCCAGAGAGTGCTACCCACGCTGCGTAGGTGGGGATAGTGGGAGGGATGGAGGGGAGAACGTGGGGGAGGTATCAGGGGGCCTGCGGCGGAGCTTGCCAGCGTAGCCGAACGGCCCGACAGGGCCGTCCCTCCCCACAAGTGCGTCTTACGGTTGCTGCTGGTAATGCTTGGCCAACGTTGCGCCACAGCGTTCTATTATATGGCATTGTGCTAGTGCCAAGTAGGCCAATGACATAGCCGAATCAAAAAACCTACTAGACCATAATTGAAAGTTGGATAACAGGGGTGGCGTGCTGCAACGATAGTCCCCTTGACAAGTTCCAAGCACCCAAATTTGGACTCCGCCTCTGTTAAATGAGCAATGTCGCACATTAATACTTAAGCGACCCATGCGAAATGTGGTCTAATATGTAGAGGCTTTGAACGACGCAATATACTTGCAAAATACAACAGCTAGTGGTATACATGGGATAGATGGAGAAGTTCATATCTGCTGCTACAGTGGTTCTGATTACTGGTGCTATATTTGCTGGAACAGCGCTCTCTAGGAGCAGTACAAGTAACTCGGCCACAGTGGCGGCTGTAAAGCCCGAGCCTGCCCCGACGTGCGCTATCCAGCCTATCCCGTATCCAACCAGCAAGATATATGACAATACGCTGCCGTTCGGTAATCAGATTGTGAAGACATCCGGCCGGAGCGGTATGAAGAAGGTTTGCGTCAACCAGTTCGGTAACCAGACTAGCAGCAATGTGGTGTTAACTCCAACTACTCAGGTTGTCCGATTTGGAACATACATCCCGCCCGCTGCAACCGAATCGACCGCAGCCACCTACCGGGTAGGGGCAATATGCAGCGACGGCACACGGAGTCATGCCACGGGCAGCGGCGCATGTTCATGGCATGGTGGAGTTTATCAGTGGCTCTACTCAAATAACTGAGCAGCGGGTATCTCAAGCCCGTGCTATAACAATTGGCACTAAGGCGCTACGACCCTGCTTGATTAGCAGCCGATTAGAGCGAGTGCTTGACAGTCTGCCATACGGCGCGTGATACTCGATCGTCACAAACGGCCATGTGGGGTGGTTGCGTTGCCAGACGACGATCCGCAGGACGAGCAGGTAGAAGCTGACCCTGACCACGAAGAAGAATCGACGCCGGCCGAGCCAGCCGATGAAGACCGGCAAGACAAGCCGCCTCGTGCCCGACGCGCCACAACGCCCAAGGTAGATAGACCCTATCCCCGAAAGACGCTTGAGCAGGCGCTACGCGTCCCACGGGCGATTAAGGAGCACAACGGCGGCAAGCCCTGGGCCTCGGAGGAGGTAGCCAGAGCCCTCAACGTCGGCCCGAAAACAGGGGGCTTCTGGTACATCACCGCAGCCTCGCGGGATTTCGGACTCACCGAGGGGACCAGAGAAACCGCCACGATCGAGCTAACCGAGCTTGGCAGTCGAGCGGTTTATCCGCACTCAGAGGAACAAGAGCGGCAAGCGCTGCTTGAGGCATTCTTCAATATTGACGTATTCCGCCGCGTTGTCGAGCACTTTGGTGGCAGCAACCTGCCAGACCCAAAGTTCCGCGAGAATACGCTCCAACAGACATTTGGGCTGGACCCAGCCACCCACGATGAGTTTGTGGATCTGTTCCAGAAGAACGCTCGCTTCGTCGGTATCGGCGCTGACTACCAGCAAGCCGGTGCTGCGGCTCGCTCAGAGAGCACGCCGCTCCTTGCCGGTCAACCCCAACAACGCGCATCCATCACGGTTGCCGAACCAGCCAAGGGGACGGCGGCACCGGTCTGTTTCATCATCATGCCGTTCGAGGAGCACGACGACCGTTACCCGACGGGCTTCTTCGAGGAGGTATTGGAAAGCCTGTTCATTCCAGCGGCCACCGAAGCGGGCTTTACTGTTGTGACCGCCAAGCGCCAGGGCAGCGACGTAATCCAGTCCACCATTGTGAACGAGCTGCTGGCGGCTGACTTGGTGTTGGCCGATCTGACCGAGCACAACCCTAACGTGTTGTTCGAGCTAGGGATGCGCATGGCCGACGAACGGCCGGTTGCACTGGTGAGGGCCAAGGGCACGGGCGCGATCTTCGACGTCGATAACATGCTGCGAGTCGAAAGCTACAACCCCAACATGTGGCCGAGTACGGTAGCGAAGGACGTGCCGCGACTCACCGAGCACATCAAGGCTACCTGGGATAACAGGGACAGCGCGCCGACCTATCTGGGGATTCTGCGCCAGCAGCGACAACCGTAGGCTGAGCACGGCCGGCTGGTACTCGAGCACTCATGTGCCGGCGGCTGGACTGTCGCCCACAGCTGGTAGCCTCCGCCCATGAGCAGCGACTACTACGCCGAAGCGTTCTCGCCACTGCCCGGCCGATGCTTCCGGCTGGTGAGCCGTAACGACGGCCAGGCCGGACCTACCCACTGTCCGGAGCAACCTGTGTGGCGTGGCAGATTCCGGGCGAACAAC
>JGI25406J46586_10000374_pt1 | contig 20459 bp, 17 predicted proteins | sample TabmetS4T2R2_FD_46586 | JGI IMG/M metagenome (IMG submission 46586) | reverse complement strand
TCGGCCGGCGGGCTCGTGACCGGCCGGCCCCGACCGGCGTCGGCGCCCGCCTTCGTGGCCGGTACCACCGCGGCGATCCAGGTCCGGTCAGGCAACAGCTGTCGCGGGCACAGCAGGCGGCCGACGACACCGGCGGAGTGAGCACGTACGCCGGCCGCGGCCGCCTGCCTGGCTGCCTCCGGGTCCAGCACGCCGTCGTCGAGCCGGGCCTCGACATGCACCCACGCCCAACTCTCGGACAGCGGCGGCAGCGCGGCGAGCGGTGCGGTCAGCAGCGGCAGCGGTGCGGCGTCACGCGGCGGCGGCGCCTCGTCGGTGTCGAGTACCACGAGCACGAGCCACGGCAGCGGCTGCCGGCCCGGCACGGACAGTCCTGGCGAGAGCAGCCACGGCACGTCGGCCTGCGTCAGCTCGACGCTCGCCATGATGTTCTCGGCCGCGTCGACGGTGCCTGGCGGCGGCTCCTCGCGCTGGACGATGGCCCGGTCGAACCCGGTCACGTCGCCCGGCCCGAGCAGCGTGAGCTCGGGGCCGGGTGCGGTGACGGCCACCTGCCGGCCGTCCACCTGCTGGTTGAACGTCACGGACGTCGGCAGGGCCGGCCCGCCGGTCGCCGCGGCCGCCGCGCCGACCCTGGCCGAGGAGAAGAACCACCGGGTGCTCATCGCGGCAGCTCCCAACTCTCGACCACCTGCACGTCCCGCGGCGCCATGCCCATCTGGTCGAGCGCCGCCTGCCAGGCGTCGGTGGTCGCGCTGACCAGCTCGACGTCGGGAAGCAGGGGGTTCAGGTCGGACATGGCGGCGACGCTGCGTGGCGCGGACCGCAGCCGCACCGCGACGCCCGGCGTCCGCCACCGCTCGAGCCGCTCGGCGGCACGCAGGCCGAACACGTTCTCCGCCAGGAACACGCCCGGCCAGGTGACGGGCTGGGGTTCGAGTGGCGGTTCGTAGGCGGTCTCGTAGCCGTCGTCGACCCGGTGCCCGGCGCTCACCACGACGTCGTCGACCACGACCCGCACACCGCTCGCGTGCGTCACGAACGCCGGCTGGCTGAGCTGCTGGTCCTCGGTCAGGTCGAAGAACTCACCGGGCACGAACCGTTCGGTGACGGTCGCGGCCGCCGCCTCCGACGGCAGGGAGCCGACCGTGACGGACCTGATCGTCCAGGTCTGCACGGCCACCGCGCGGTGCTCGAACCGGGCGATCGCGACGCCGAGGGGCACCACGGCCTGGCTGACCCGGAGCGTGGCGTCGGGGTGCACGAGCGTCCCGTCGGCGAGCCGCTGCGTCGCCGTCGCGGTGAGGACCAGCGCGGACCGCTCGGTCCTCGGCCGCTCGGCCACCCAGGCCCGCGGGTTGCGGACGGCGTCGCGGACCGGGCCGGCGGGGTCGCGGCCGCGTGCCGGCGCGACCGCCGGTGGCGCGCCCCAGCGGATGTCGAAGTCGAGGTCGACGTCCCAGAACAGCACCGAGATCGAGCCGGTGCCGAACGCGTGCCACGGCGCGGGGCCCTCCAGCGTGAAGTCCAGCGCGACGGCGGCGAGCCGGCGGCCGAACGCGCGGACGGCCACCCCCGCCCTTGCGTGCACGGAGAACGCGAAGTGCGGCTCGAAGACGAACAGCGCGTCGAGGCCGAGCCAGCCCTCGACACCGCAGCCCGCGATCATCGCCTCCAGCTGCACCCGCCCGCCGAACTGCACGGTGTTCGACGTGACCGCGAAGTACGCCTCCATCCGCAGGCCCCAGCCGGCCCCGGGGGCGAGGTCGATCATGAGCCGCTGCAGCGCGGGCACGCCCGGCGGCCGGCTGAAGCGGGGGTGGAACCCGCCGGCGGACAGCACGAACTCCGGCCGCTCGCCACCGCGGACGAGCAGGTACAGCTCACCGCGCACGGCCAGCCCGACGATCCACGAGCCGGCCAGCGACACCAGCAGCTCGACCACCGGCACACCCGGGTCGACGCGCCCGAACACGCTGGCCTGCAAGCGGATCAGCGGCACCAGCGGGTCGGGCAGCGCCACCAGCAGCCGGCCGATGAGCACGGCCCGCACCGGGGCCGGCAGCTCGAGCACCACCGCGCCGGACAGCGACACCATTCGGCCGCCCCAGGTGACGCGGACCATCGGCCCGATCAGGAACCGGCCGGCACCCACGGGAAACACGCCCGTCATGGCCGCGATGACCTCGTCGGCCCGCTCGACGACCCGCTCCGGGAACAGCACCCGGTCCGCGTTGCCGTCGCTGATCAGCCGCTGCAGCGCGGTGGCGTCCACCCGCCGGTTGACGCCGACGAGCCCGCCGACCGCGTCGAGCGCGAACCCGAGTCCCAGCTGCACCCCGGGCGGTGGGAACTGCGCCGCGAGCACCACGAGGAAGCTGGTCGGCGTGCCGCCGGCCGGTGGCCGGAAGACGGCGACGGCCTGCAGCCGGATGAAGCCGAGGTCGACCGCGATCAGCCCGGCGTAGCCGTCCTCCGAGGTGCGCCGGACCACGCCGCCGCCGGACACCGGTGGCAGCGCCAGGTTCACGCCGATCCCGTCGGGGAACAGCTCGGCGATCCGCCGCGGGTCGGGGTCGATGCCCAGCCGCGCCGGGCTCAGCACCACGGGCAGGGCGATGCCGGCTCCGTCGAGGAAGGCCTGCAGCGGCAGGCCGGGCAGCGACGCCGCGACCGACACCGACAGGCCGAGCCGCGGCTCGCCGTTCACCACGGTCAGCTCCACCGCGGCGCCCCGGGTCCGCACGCCAGGTCCGGTGATCCGCAACGGGAGTTCGGCGCGGACCGAGCCACTCGCCACGAACCGCAGCCCGCCGGTCCGGTCGGCCCGTGCGACGACGGTGACGCTCTGCTGGCCGGTGGGGGCGAGCGGCGCGGCGCGGCCCACGCCGACCAGCCCCGCCAACGCCTTCGGCAGCACCGCCATCTCCAGGCCCCGCAGCTCGATGTCGACCGACGGGGGAGTGACCGGCGTCGCGGTGACCGTGATGGCGATGCCGGTGACGCTCAGCCCGGGACCGTCGTCGAACCCGGCCCGCAGGCGACCGGTGCGTTCGAGCGTGATCGTCGCCGTGCCACCCGGCGGCACGGGCGGAAAACCGGGGCCGACGGCCATGTCCCAGCCGTTCGGCGAGGCGATCGTCGCGCTGGCCGACCACGGGCGGGCGTTGTCCGGCGGGCCGGGCACCCGCACGGTCAGGTTCGTGCCGGGGAGCACCACGATGTCGAACACCGGTCCGGGACTCACGCCGAGCACCGCGCGGCCGGACGGGTCGGTGACCACCAGCGCGACACCCGGCGGCGAGCCGGGCGCGCGCTGCCAGCCGTGCAGCCGGACGGGCGAGGACGGGTCGAGCTCGCCGACCATCTGCCGGACGAGCTCCACCAGCGCGTTGCCCGCCGGCAGGCGGTCCACCGCGGTGAGCAGGCGCCCCGCCAGCGGGGTGCCCGCGACCGACGGCTCCGGCACGGGCGCGGGCAGTCGCGGCACCAGCTCGGCGACCGTGCGGTCCACGAGGTCCTTCAGCTGCCCGGAAAGCAGGCCCAGGAGTTCGTTCGGGTTCATCACGGCACTCCGTTGTCGACGACGACCGCGCGGTTGAACGTGCCGAACCCGAGCCAGCGGCTGTCGGCGCTGAACCGCATCGGCCCCATCTCCTCGCCGGTGCGCAGCGTGTAACGGTCCCTTTCGGACTTCACGGACAGGACGTGCACCACCCCGTCGATGCCACCGCTCGCGGCCCACAGACCGTTCGGCGCGAACGCCACCCGGGTGACGGCGCCCTCGTGGTCGGCGCGGCACTTCTCCACGCCGGACTCGGCCTCGAGCACCCGGGCGCGTTCGTCCGCGCCACCGATCACGACCCACGTGCCCCGTGGGTCGAAGGCGAGGTGGCTCGCCCCGTTCTCGATGCTCCACAGCTCCTTGCCACCGTCGGACTCGAACATCCGCGTGGTCCCGTCCGCGCTGCCGCAGAGCACCCACCTGCCGTCCGGGCTGAACGCGACGTCGAACACCGCGTTGGCCGGCGTGAGCCGTCCGCGCTCGGCACCCGTCGCGAGGTCGAGCACCCGCGCGGACCCGGCGTTGTGGTGGTTGCCGCCGTGCCGCTCGTCGATCGCGAGTGCGACCTTGGTGCCGTCCGCGCTGACATCCATGCCGGCGATCTGCTGCTCGACGACCTTGCTCATGCCCGGCGCGCCGTCCGCCGCACCGAAGGTGGCGACGGTCCGGTCGGTCGCCGCGACGAGTGTCCGTCCGTCCGAGGTGAACGCGACGGCGTTGACCGAGCTACCCGACTCGACCGGCCCCTGCCACCGGACGGCGCCGGTGTTCGCGTCACGCACGAAGATCTGGTCGAGGTCGGCGATCGCGACCGCCGTCCCGTCGGGGCTGTACGCGATGCTGGCGACGAAGCCCTCGACCGGGATGTCGAGCACCGGCCCGGTGCCGATCACTCGGATCCTGAGCACGGAGTCGCCGCCCCCGGCCGCGACCCGCGCACTGTCCGGACTGAACACGATCGCCTGCACGGCCCCGTCGAACTCGACGGTCAGTGCGACGGTGCCGGGTGTGCTCGCGGCCATGTCGTCCACCTCGGTTCACAGGTCGGCGTAGTTGATCCCGACGAACGCCGGCGTGTCACTCGTGGTGTAGCCGTCCCGCACGGGTCGCTCGCTGTGGAAGTCGTCCCGCGTCCACCAGAGCCGCTCGTCCCAGCCGGTGCCCTTCCACACCATGTGGACGTGGTTGTCGATCCGTCCGAGCGCCGGCCCGTGGCTGGAGCGTCCGATGGCGAGCCGCTGATCCGACCACCCGTTCCCGAAGTACGCCCGCCACAACCGGTCGTCGTCGCCGGATCCCTTCCACGCCATCACGAGCCCACCCGCGGCCGACGCCAGGGCGGGACCGTGCGTCGAGCCGCCGGCGAACGGCCGCGGGTCCGTCCACGAGGAACCGTCGTATGTGGACCAGTAGAGGCCCTGGTTGCCACCGGAACCTTTCCAGGCCATGAAGAGACGACCGTTGTGCTGGGCGAGCGCGGGTCCGTGCGTCGAGCTGGCCAGCCCGTTGCCGGCCACCTGCTGCGGCGTCCAGCCGTGGGGACCGCGTTCGGAATACCAGATGTACTCGTCGGCGCCCGTGCCCCGCCAGGCCATGAACACCCGGTCGTTCAACACCCCGAGCGCGGGACGATCGTCCGTACGCGGCACGTCCGCGGGATTCGCCTGGTCGCTCCAGGAACTACCGTCGAAATGCGCGGTGGCGAACCAGATGCGGCTGTCGTCGTCCGCGCCTCGCCAGGCGGTCAGAATGCCGTGCCCGACCGGCTCGACCACGGCCGCGACTCCCCTGCTACTGGCGAAATAGCTGACCTGCTGTGCGTCCTCGAAGTCCGCACCAGGACGTTGCCGGGCACGGTAGATTCCCTGATCCGCGCCGTGCCCTTTCCAGATCAAATAGCCGCGATCGCCCATTTCAGGCCTCCCGGAACCGTATTGACAGGACATCGCCGCGGCGCCGGAGAACGTGACCTCCCAAAAGGGCACAGTTTGGTTTCCACTGTGGAGATCGGCGATGAGGTTTCCGGTCAGGCCTGGGCGGCGGGCAAGCGCCCACAGGTCAGCCGTGCTTGGTCCCGATTATTGATACCTGAGTGGGAAGCGGCTCATGCGCGGGAGCAGCAGGTCGCTGAGCCGGGACAGCGCCGCTGGGTCGATGTGGGCCACGGCGGGCAGTGCGGTGGGCCAGCCGTTGGAGTTGATCACCTGCGCGAGGAGCCGAACCGGCACGCTCCCACCGGCGTTGGCGACTCTCGCCGCCAGGTCGCCGAGGGCGCGGGCCCGCTGCTCGGTCGAGGTGATCACGCCGGAGGCGGTTTCTCCTCGCCTGACCTGCATGGCCGCGTGTTCGGGGTTGTAGGCGGCGACGGCGGCGGCGAGCTCACCCAGCGCCTCGACGCGGCTGCGGGGCTCGGCGATCTCGTCGGCGAGCCGTTCCGCGCGGCGGTAGTCGTCGACGGCGACCGCCGCGACCACCGCGACGAGGGCTTGGCCGCGGAAGTACGCGTTGGTGGTGATCTCGCGGGCGAGCTGTTCCGCGCGATCATGCCGCCCGGCGGCCGCGACCGCCGCGACCACTTCCGCCTGCGCCCGGTCCCGGAAGTAACCCCCGTCCCGCGTGTCGAAGTCGGTCTCCGCCACCTCCGCGGCGAGCCTGAGCGCACGGTCTCGGTCGCCCGCGACCGCGGCGGCGGTCGCCACCACGGCGAGCGCTTCGGGCCGGTTCGACGAGTCGGTGCGAGCACGGGCGCGCTGTTCGGCTTCCGCGACGAGCGTCCGGCACCGGTCGTCGTCACCCACGGCCGCCACGGCTTCGATCAGGGCCTTCATCGGCCCGGGATGTGGGTACTGCCGGGCCGAGGTCTCCGCCTTGTCGAGCAGTTCGATCGCGTGTTCGCGGTTCCCGGCGGCGGCCACCGCCGTCGCCACCCGTGCGAGTGCCGTGGCCCGGCTGCCCGCGTTCGGGATCGCGCGGGCAAGCCGTCCGGCGCGCTCGTGGTCGCCGGCGGTGGCCACCGCCGGCGCCAGTGCCGACAACACGCCCGGCCGCAGGTGCGAGCCGAGCACGCCGCGGGCCGCGGATTCCGACATGACGGCCAGTTCGATCGCGCGGTCGCGGTCCCCGGCCGCGGCGACTGCCAGCGCGAGTTCGGTGAGCCGGTCGGCGCGGTCCTTCTCCGAGGTGATGGCGCGCGCCGCGGCCGTCGCCTCGTCGACGATGTCCTGGCACCAGTCGTCGTCACCGATGGCCGCGACGGCGGCGACCAGTCGCGTCAGCTCGCCCAGGCGGTGCTCGGGATCGGTGACGGCCTGCGCGGCGGCCTCCGCCTCGCTGACGAGTTCCAGGTACCAGTCCCGATGGGCGACCGCGACCATCGCCGACGCGAGCTCTCCCAGCGTCTCACTGCGGACCTCCGCGTAGATGACGCCGCGGGTCTCCTCCACCGTGTCCTTGGCCAGCTCGACGGCGCGGTCGTGGTCCCCCGCGGCGGCCGCCGCCGACGCCACCCTCGCCAGTGCGCTCGCGCGGTCCATGGCGCGGTCGTGCTCGTGCGCGGCGGCCTCCGCCTCGCTGAGCAGCTCCCGGTACCAGTGGTCGTCTCCGGCGGCGGACACCGGTGGCAGCAGGTTCGCCACGTCCCAGGCATATCCGAGGGGATCGGACTCGTCGATGGCCGCCTTCGCCGCCTTGGCCAGCTCGAGTGCGTGGACACTGTCGCCGGCGGCGGCCACCGCCGATGCCACGGTGATCAGCGCCGTGGCACGGCGATCGGGCCATTCGATGGCCCGAGCGAGTCGTTCGGCGCGCGGATGATCGCCCGCGGTCGCCGTCGCCTTCGTGAGCTCCTCGAACACCCCGTCGCGGGCCGGCAGGTGGGCCACCGTGCGGGCCGTGGCCTCCGCCACCCTGCACAACCGGAGTGCGCGGTCGTGGTCTCCGACGGAGGCGACGGCTGTCGCCAGCTCCGCCATCTCCCTGGCTCGGGAATCCTCGGAGTCGATGGCCCGAATGGCGGCGGCCGCGGCGCCGGCTACCTCGGCGTACCAGGGATTGGCATGGTGCGGGCCGCCGGCCTCGATCATGCGTTGCAGGGCGAACGAGCGGAGCATCGGGCTGGTGACGCTGTGTGCCAGCGCGTTGGCCCGGTCGGGCCGGCCGAGCCCTGCCCAGGCCCCGGGCAGCTCGAGCGGGACATGCTCGCCGCGTTCCGCCAGATCGTCGCGAGCGACCGCGAGCAGCAGCAGCGCGCCGAGGTCGGGTACGGGCTGCCGGATGGCGAGGTCCGCCGCGGTGGCGATCTCCGACATGGCGAGCGCGTCACCGCCGGTGCGGCTGTTCATCCAGTCGTGCCGGGCCGGGTCGGTGGCACAGCCGACCAGCCGGGGCACATCGGCGGTGGCCAGGAGCAGACGGGGATAGCCGCGCAGCAGGTAGGGCGGGGTCTCCGGTGGCCAGCCGCGGTCCCGGTAGGACGCGGCCCAGGTGTGCAGCCGTTCGCGGTGGTCGGCGAGTGCCGCGCCGAAGCGCAGCTCCGCCAGCTCACGCAGGGTTTCGTGGGCGAACAGGTAGGCCGGTTCCCGGTCAGGATCCGGGTTGGTGTCGGTGGTTGGGGCGTGGCGGCTGCCGACGCTGCGCCCGAGCACGCCACCCATCAGCTGGTCGAGTTCCGGTCTGGGTCGTCCGGTGAGCTGCTCCAGGTCCGTCAGCGTGAGCCCGCCACCGCAGGCGGTCAGCAGGCCCAGCACGTCACGCCGCACCACTGGACCGTGCAGTACCTGGTCGAGCTCTTCCTTCGCGGCGACCTCGAGATGGTGGGCGTGCGGCGACACGGTCAGATGCCGCGGCGTTGTCCGGCGCAGCGGATGGTCGCCGGGCACGTCGTTCGGCAGCTCGGGGCTGGGGCGACTGGCGACGACCACCCGCAGCGCCGGCGGGCAGCGGCGGGGCAGCAGGGACGCGATGCTGGGCTGGCCGGCCGCGGTTCGTTTGCCCGTGTCCTCGTCCAGGCCGTCGACGACCAGCAGCAGCCGGCGGTCCGCGGCTGAGCAGTGGCGTGCCGCGGATCGCAGCAGGCGCTGAAGGTGCTGCCGCCGCGCCTGAGGCTCCGCCGACGCCTCGGCCGGTTCGCCGACCAGCGACGCGAGTTGCCCGATCACCGCGTCAACGAACGCATCGCTGTCGGACTGCCCGGCGAACCGGCTGGTGATGAAGAACAGCACTACGTCGACCCCGGCCGGTGGGTGCAGCGCGAACCAGGACAGCAGCGCGGTCTTGCCCGCCCACGGCCCGGCCTGCCACCACAGGTAGGGCTGATCCGCGTACGGCGGCTCCCCCGCACAGAAGTTCACCAGCTCCGCCAGCTCCCGGTCGCGGTCGTACAGCCGCTCCGGCGCGATGTCGGCCACCTGTGCGCGATGGCCGGCGGTGGACAGGTCCTCGGCCGGGATCGGCACCACATCGGGCAGTTGCGTGGGGAGCAGCTCGGCCGCCCCGGTCCGCGGTGGGTATGCGTCGAGGGCGCGTTCGAGCCGGACCACGGCCAGCCGGCCCAGCCCGTCACCGGGGTGGTGCCGGGCGATCACGCCCACGATGCGGTCATCGATCCACAGCGCAGCCCCGGACATGCCCTCCCAAGGCGACGCCCCGGCGTCCGGGGCCGGGGCGGAGGAAAGCTCGAACTCCAGTGTGCCTTCACGGAAGTTGGACAACGCCGCGACCGTTCCGACCGCGTGGTGGGCGTCCCGGTACCGGGAGCCGTCGTCGTCCTCGCGCATCTTCCACCGTGGGAAGCCCACCGCCTGCGCCGCCAGCACCGCCGCCCGCTGCCCGACCCGGCCGAACCGGGCAGCGCTCACGGGCGCCTCGTCCGGTCGCGGCTGGATCGCCACGACCGCCAGGTCCGAGACGGGGTCGACCCACCGCACGGTCGCCGCGACCGTCCACTCACCGGGCAGATCGGGTTCGAAGCGCACGCGCACCGAAACCACCTCCGCCACGACGTGGGCCGCGGTCAGCACCGCATCCGCGGTGACGCGGTAACCCGAGCCGCGCCGCTGCCCTCCGCTGTGAGTGACGATCAGCTCCGCCACGCGATCCAGGTGTGGAGGTCGTTCTTTGCCAACCTCGGTGTCGGTCACGAACTAACCATCCACCCTCCTGCGCCACACCGTAGTCAGCGGCCTGCGACCTAACCGATCTGACGAGCCGTTGCGGGCCGAATCGGCCACCAGTAGCCACACCTTACGGTCGTCAACCGCGGTGACACATGCCCCGGTTCGATGCCCGGGAGTGGAGTGGCGGCCACCACGGTCACCGACGCGACCGCCGCTGGTGCTGGGTCGTTTGTCCGGGTCGTATCGGTGCGGTGTCGGCCTGGGTGTCCGGGATGGTGTCGAGGACTCCGGCCACGATCGCGCGAGCCTGGGGTTTCCAGGTGTCGCTGAGGGTGTGGAAGAGTTCCTCCGCGGGTCCGGCCGGCCAGTCCGCGGGCAGGTGCGCGCGGGGCAGTCGTGGGTCGTCGCGGATGGTCTGCAGCCAGTCCGACTCCAGGAGCAGGTCGCGGGCCAGGCTGTCGGGTGCCTGCGCGGTGGGTCGCTCCACCGCGCGAGGAAGGCCCGGTAGCGGCCGGCCAGCCGGTCGAGGTCCCAGGCCTCGTGGATGATCTCGGCGACCTCGGTGGGCGGCAGGGTGCGTGCCTGGAACACCTTCACATGGCTGTCCGCGCCGAGACCGTCGAGTAGCGGCGGACATGGCGGTCGCCGTCCGTGCGGCACGGCTGCTCACCCACGCCGCCGCTACGGAGATCGACGCGGAAGCGGCGACCATGGGCGTCTCCGGGGCCGCGGCCAAACTGTTCGCCTCCGACACCGCGATGAAGGTGACCACCGACGCCGTGCAACTGCTCGGCGGCGCCGGCTACGTCAAGGACTTCCCGGTCGAACGCATGATGCGCGACGCGAAGGTCACCCAGATCTACGAGGGTACCAACCAGATCCAACGCATCGTCATCGCGCGTGACCTGCTGGCGGGGCACTGAGTATCACGGGGGTGGGTCGCCGACCCGGCCTGCGCCGGGCCGGCGGGTGCGAATCAGGTGGTGTACACCATGTCCTCGGTCACTGTGGTGCTGCAGGTCATGACGAGTACGCCCTTGAGGAAGTGGTAGTAGCAGAGTGTCCAGGTCAGCGGGTAGGCGTTGGGTCCGAGCGGAGCGATGGACACCACTTTTTCCCCGTCGCAGTTGATGGAGGTGACGCTGCTCCGGCCTCTGTAGGTGTACTTCACGACGTGATAGCCGCAGTTGCCGTGGCCGATGATGTGGAAGGCGTTGGGTCCGAGCAGGGGCTCGTCATCACCGGCGGCATACCACACGTCGAAGGTGGTTGGACCGCCTCTGTGCGAGGTGTACGCGGCGGCCGGTGTGGCCATCGGCAGGAGCAGCGCGAGGCCGGTCACAACGACGAGTAAGACCCGTCTGGCAAAAGCTGAACGGGCACGCATGGGAGGACTCCCTTCCGAGCGGGTCGGGGTTACCTCTCATGTCATAACCGACCGTCGGCACCCATACATGATCAATTCCATATAGCGGGAACAATCTGCTCCAACCACGCCCATCGCGCTCAGGCGAACGTCTACTATCCGGGATAGGCCACTTCCCCTTTATCGCGTGCGGATCAAGAACTCGGCCGGGTTTACCGAAGGGCTTGCGGGCCCGGTACCTCGGACGGTTTGCCCACCGGCAAATTTGACAATTCCGGGGGATAGGTAATTCTTTGCCCGCATTGACAAACTGTGGCGAGAAAGCCAAGGTTCGATCTTTGGTTACCCTGCCCCTTTCGCGCAAGCATGCCGACCCGCATCCGGGCCGGCTTGGGCCACCCAGCCAACGCACTCTCATACCGTTGGTCGCGACCAGGTATTTGGGTTGATTCTCATCAACTTTACACTCGGTCTTTCTCATCGAGTTTTCGCTGTCTTCGACTGGAGTCATTGAGGTAGTGCGCGGCGATATCACCGAAGAGGACGTGGACGCGGCGGTGACCGCTGCCAACGAGTCATTGTTCGGCGGCGATGGAGTCGATGGGGCCGTCCACCGGGCGGCAGGACCTCGGCTGGCCGAGGCAGGTGGCGCCATCGGACCGGCGTGCGCAGCATGGCCTTCCCCGCCATCGCCACCGGTGTCTACGGGGTATCCCGCCGACCAGGCAGCACACATCGCGGTCACAACGCTCAGATCCACGCCGACCCACGTCAAGCAGATCCGGCTGATGGCGTTTGACCAAGACACCTACGAGCAACTCACGGTGAGTGCTGTGTCGGCAGGTGCACGCGCGCTATCGAGCGACGCGCCGTGCCGTCGGGAAGAACCGCCCGCCGGCGATCGATCACGTGGGCACGGTCGGGGAGCGGTATTTGGCGAGGGAGTGGTTTCGCCAGCGTGTACGGCAGCCGGCTGTCGCCACGGCGGGAATCACCCGGCGAATCCGACTGCACGACCTCCGACACACGCACGCCTCCTGGGTGCTGGCCGGGGGAGCGGATGTGCAGACTGTCCGGGAGCGGCTCGCGCATGCCAGCTTACGGGCCACGGACGACAGACAAGAACAGCCTGCCGGTGATGATCACCAACAGGCTGTCTGACCAGTGTATATATCTGGTGGGCGATACTGGGATTGAACCAGTGACCCCTACCGTGTCAAGGATGCAGGACAGTGTCGATGACTGGCGGCTCTAGTTGTTCATGCAGGTCAGAGCGCCCTGTTGTCATCGATTGCGTCTTGATCGAACGCGTTCCGACGGGTTGTCGTCCCCGCGAGATCTCCGCATGATCATGGCGGAGCCGAGTAGAAGCGCCGCGCTCGCAGCGCATCGTCACGTGATCAAGAAAGGTTGACCGCAGCTCGGCGTTGGCGAGTTGGAACGAGCGATGTGCGTTGGCGGCCCCGGGTCGGCTTGCGCGGTATCGGCATCCCACATCCTAGTCACGTGACGTGGCACAGTATTACGACGTGTACGAGTTGATGCGGGTCCGTTTGCGCTCGGTGGGGCCGTCAGAGGCACGTTTCGACGACGTGATCGTGGATCTCTGCAAGCCGTGGGGCGACGCGGCTAAGCCTGAAGGGCACACATCCGAGGCGGATGACGAGGTGCGGACCCATTCTGCCCACTCCACGGTGATCATCGGTGAGAACGGTGTCGGCAAGTCGACGCTGTTGCGCTTGATCTCGTCGGTCCTCGTTCGGCCGCGACCCCTGCGGGGCGCACTAGTCGCGCGATCCACCGCCACTCAGGACATAGGGCATGTCGCACTGGAATGGCGGCATCCGCGCACGGGGGACCAGCTCATTACTGGACGGATAGTGCGTTCTCAGCCGGACAGGGCCATCGGGATGTCTGCGGGGTGGTACTCGTTTCCGCCGAATGAAAAGGTCGGACTCGACAATTTGCCTCTTGACCACGGAGACTTGTCAGAGGACGTCTCGTCGTTTCGTGAACGGCTACACTCCGTAGTTCAGTCAGGCGGCGGCTTGACGTGGCTCCGGTCACGCACGGAATGGGAGGAACACCTGCGCGGTCGCGGGTTCAACGTGCGGTGGTTCCAGTGGATCGCGGACCATCTGATCCAGGAACACATGACACGAGATTGGACCGACGAACGGTTCATCGCCTTCGTCCTTCATGAAACGATCCCCGACGAGCGTTTGGCGCAGCTGGACGCGCTCAGGGAGGATTACAGGAGCCTACGGCATTCGGTAGGCGTCGCGCGGGAGACCACGAACGAGTTGCTCCAGGCTAGGAAGCAGTCAATGGTCGAGCTGCTCGACAGCATGATTGTTGATGTGTCGGCGGCTATGGCCGATGTGCAACGGTTCTCTCGTTTGCCGGACGGTGTTCAGCACGGGCTCGGTGGACATGAGTTCCTCCGGATCACCTGCCAACTCCGAGACCAGGAGCAACGTACCGAGCGGCTGGCTGCTGTCCTCGATGATGTGCTAGGCAATGCCGCCCACCTGGACGTCAGGCGAGCGTTGCTTAACGGACTCCGCCATACCATAGATATCGCGATCGAAATATGTGTCCCGAATAGGTTCTCATCTGATTTGCCTCGATACCTCCCAATTGACGAGCTGGGTAGACTTCCAAATGTCGAGGCAATACCAAGCCAGTTGCTCTTCAATATTATCGTCGGAATTGTCGCGGCACGTCTCACGCGGATGCCGGAGGATGAACCCTTGGAGGGGCTCGGACCTGTTCTGCTCGATGGCTATCTCGCTGGGTTCAGAAGTGTGATCAGCGATCGATTTCTTGACATAGTGTCGGCCCTGGGACTGCAGATCATATGCACGACCGCACGGTTTGACCCCGCCCCCTTGATGCGGTTCCCCTCAGTCGTGGTGATCCGATCTGACCGGCATTCTTCGACCGGCGACAGGCTAGTACGCGCCACCTACCCGAACGGCCTCGCTCCGACAGTTGAAGACAGGACCTCTCGTGACGACGGGGTGATGGATCTTGTCCCGTTCGACGAAGTATTCGACATTCATCACGTTGCCGCAGGAACCACGTCGGGTGGGAGGGATGACCAGAGTCGAGATCGCGTCATGGCGAAAGAGTTGACAGCAGAAGATCTGCGTGCCCGGAAGTCCGGCTTCCTCGCGTTCCCGCAGCCCCCGCGACGCGTTCGCAAGCAGGAACTGCTGCGACTTGGCGACTTCGTACTGTCTCGAATGTGGGATCGGGAACCCGTGCCGATCACCGTCATCTCGTCGGACGAGCCGCCGATGGTCGCGACGGAATCCGTGCTCGTGTTGCGTCCACGGTCGCCGTTGCGTCCGGGGGAGGAGATCTTTTACCTCGAGTACATTCGTAGCGACAACATGCTCGGTGCGTTGACTGACCGCGACGGCTTCGCCGTCGTAACACCGAGAAGCCTGAAGAACCAGCTTATCCCGAGGCCGGACGACGCGACACTGACCGCGATCACCGAATTGACCAGAGCGGCCGAAAGCTTCCGGTCCTGGCAGCGCGACGCGGACGACGCGATCCACGGTTTCTTCCAGTGGACCGACCTCGAGACGGCTCGGTCCTACATGATTGAAGCAGGTCGGCTCACCCGGCAGCGGCGTGAAGCGGCCAGCGTCGTCAACGAGGTCGGCCCACGACTTCGGACCACGCTGCCGTACCCAATCGCGCGATGCTGGCGTGAGGTGCAGGCAGCCCGGCCGGACGAGGTGGGCTACACACTGGTCCTCGAGTGCGCTGAGGCCGCGATCGCGTACTGCGCGGTCCTGGGCGTCGTCTTCGCCCGAGAGGCCCAGATTTCCCTGCGACGCGTCCGCGACCTACCACGTCAGGTCCGCAGAGGGATGACCTTCACCGCCTGGCACAACCTCCTGCGGGAGGTCTCCGAGGTCGCAACCGCCCAGGATGTCGCAAGTGACTCGCCGCTGGCCCAGTTCCGTTGCTTTGCCGATGCCGATGTCGCGGGCGCGATCCGGTTGTTGCACGAACGTCGCAACCAGAAATCCCACCGGCGTGGCCCCGCCGCCCACGAGATGGAGGACGCGGTCACGGAGACACGCAGGCACCTGGAAGTTGTCCTCAGCCGTGTCGAATGGCTCGTCGACTATCCCCTCCGCCACATCGACGTCTGCCGTTGGGACAGCTTCACCAACACCTCGCATATCGCCTACCGCGAACTCATGGGGGACCACAACATCGTCTCTCCAGCCGAGGAGCATGTTCCGCACTTGTTGGAGACCGGGAGCGCGTACATCACAGACTCCTATGGTCACTACCGCCTTCTTCGGCCGTTCTTGCTCGCTCGGCCCTGCCCCGAGTGTGGCCAACTGACTGTCTTCGTCATCGACCAGTGGAATGCAACCACGCAGGAAGCCGAGTACCTCGCCCTGGACCACCCGCACAAGATCACGATCACCGACGGGCAGGCATCTTTACGGCAGGTCGGGCTCCTGTAGACCTATCAAGCCGACGGCCCACCACGAAGTGCTACGTTCCGTAACGGCGGCTGTGGTGGCCACCGTTGTCACGCCAGCCGCGATGGCGAACTCAAGTCCTGGGTCGTCGACTTGGCCCGCGGCGGAGACGGTCACCGACACCGGTTTCGTCGCGCCGGGCAAGGCTGCCTGGCACGGGCAAGGACGCAACCTCTTAACTGCTGGCGGCTCCGTTGAGCAAGCTCGCACGGAAGCGGAAGCTACGTGCGGCGCTCGTGTTGCCGACCTGTTCGTGGAGTTGGCCGAGCAGGAGGTAGGCGGCCATCGCCACGTGGCTCTCCGCCGCCTTGCTGGCTTGTTCGAGTGAGACTCGTGTTTCGCGGAGTGCGTCTCTTGGTGAGTTGGCGGTGTGGGCGAGGGAGTTTGCGAGTTCCAGCGCGGCCTTCGGCGACCATGTCGGGTGGTTCAGTTGGGCGGCGGCCCGGTAGAGGTCCGGGTCCTCGCGGAGGCGGGCCAGCCGGTAGGTGGCCTCGGCTGACCAATCGGGATGGTCGGCAGTGATGACCTGCCGGTAGGCGTGTTCGGCCTGCTGGGGGTCGTCGCCGGCGGTCAGGTGGGCGAGCCGGAGGGCGGCGAGGGTGCTCCAGTCTCCCATGGCGGCGTCGGCGACCTCTCGGTAGAGTTCGATGGCCAGCCACGGTTGGCCGCGTTCCCGGGAGTTGGCGCGGACGAACTTCTTGCGCAGCTCGTCGCGGTCGATCGTGCGGGCGGGCGTTCTCGGTGTGGCGGCGGGGCGGATGGTGGTGGGGGCCTTGGCCACCGCGACGCTCGCGACGGCTTCGTCGAAGCGCCGTTGGGGCGTGGACAGTCCCGCTGCCCGCATCCGCTCGGTGACGTGCTGGTAGAGGTCGTCGACGGAGACGTAGCCGTCCTGGTCGTGGTCCGGTGCCCCGGCGCCGAGCACCTCGGCGACGAACCGGGTGAACGGGCTCGCCGCGTGGTCGGCGTCCGCGTCCTTGGTGAGCTGGCTGGTGAGCGAGCTGGTCACGACGAATCGGCCCTTCCCGGCCAGGCCCCTTGGCAGGTCTGCGCCGCTCTTGAAACCGCCAGAGTGACAGCAGTCGAGCACGACGACCTTCGCCCGTGCGCGGGACTCGTCCATCATGTCGCTGATGTCCCGCGCGGGAATGGCGGTCGCCATCAGGCGGTCGGCCTTGCTGTCGCGGGCACACAGGTACAGCCGGCCGGCGAGGTCGAGCTTGCCGTGCCCGCTGTAGTAGAGGAGCAGCTGGTCGTCGCGCGCGGCGTCGCGGAAGAAGTCCTCGAGCGCCAGCATGATGTCCTGCTTGGTCGCGTCGGCGACGACCATGACGTCGTCCGCGTGGTGCAGCCCGGTGCGGGGGTTGGTGAGCGCGACATGCAGCACCTCGGCGTCGGCGCGGGGGCCACGCAGCGGTGGCAGCCCGTGCGGATCGTCGGGGAACTCGGCGTTGGTGACGAGCAGGGCCCGGTACCGTCGCTCAGGCATCCCGGCGCGCGTTCTCCAGGGCGGCGACGAGTACCGCCTTCAGCGTCTCGTCGCTGGCACTGGACCCCTCGACCGTGTACCTGGCCTGCCGTCCGTCCTCGTCGATGGTGATCTCGAGCCGGCGGTTGCGGACCCGGCTCAGCCAGTTCTGCAGCACGACGACGGCCGCGCTGATGGCGCCCGACGAGCCGAGCGTCAGCACCCACTCGACCGCGCCGCACTTCTGGTTCGGCACCGGCCGGTCCCGCGACTCGACGTCCAACTCGGCGTCCCGCAACGCCTGCTGGAGCACGCCGACCTGCTGTCGCCAGCCAGGGTCGTCGGCGTCGTACCCCTCGTCGTGGGCGGCCAGCACGACCGAGATCTCACTTGGCATGTGGCACATTCTCGTGCCCAGCCGCGCCGGATGGAATGCTGTTCGCGTGGTCGACGCGCACCGTGATCCGGCGGATCTCCGCTTCCAGGACCTGTTCGACGAGGCCGTCCGGCTGGCCCAGCGGCGTCGGTGGCCGTCGGGTCAGGCCCCGAAGGACCTGGGCAGCACGACACGGGCAGTGCTCGAGGCCGCCGCCATGATCGCCGACCAGGTCGCTTTCCGGCTCACCCAGCTACCGCGGTTCCTGCGCGGCCCGCTGCTGGAACTGCTCGACCTCCGCCCGGCCCCGGCCCGCGCCGCGACCACCAACCTCGAGTTCCGCCTGGAGGTGCCTGTCACCGAGCCGGTCGTCGTGCCCCGGGGGGCCCGCGTGACCACCCGCGACGGTGCGACCGTGTTCAGCACCGTCCGGGACCTGCGCCTCGGACCAGCGACCGTGGTCACGTAGTTCCCGAACCGACCGCGCGACGACGGCGAGCCGACCCGCGTTCTCACCAGCTTCGACCTCGACAGGCTGGATGCGATGTTCGCGGATCCGCCGCGGCCGGGAGACACGTATCTGGTCGGCCTCGAGACGCCGTTGCCCGGCTGCCTGATCGAGGTCTCGGTCGAGGTGACGCCACTGGAACACGGTGCCCTTTCCAAGCTCCCGCCAATGGTGTGGGAGTGCTGGGTGGGGGAGGAATGGGCCAACTGCGTCGTCGTCGAGAGCAGATGGACCGGCTCGACCAGCATCATGATCCTCCTGCACGTGCCGGACGAGCATGCGGAAGGCGTGTTCCGTGGGCATCGTGCGGCATGGTTGCGGTGCCGAGTTGTCGAACCCGAAGAGGGCCGACCTGACGTGAGGGTGTCGCCGGTCGCCGGCGACATCACTGTCGCCACTGTCGGCGGCGTGGTCGAGGCCCGCCACGGGATCCTGGTCGAGATGCACTAACGAACCATCCAGGGCGAGTTGCGTTGTTCCAGACGACCCCCGACAGCCGTCTGCGGAGTGACCACTCCGATGCTTCACACAGCCTAAGGGGCGACATGTCTTACGACACCCGCCGACACGCCGAGAGCCGGGATGGTGATAACGGTGCATCCACCGCATGACGTCCGCCTGGACGACAATGATGGTTTGTCTTTTTCCAACGAACCTAAACGCCTAGATAAGACTTAATAAGATTCGTGCGGTTCGCCATAGGGGACGTTGTTTCGAAATGTCGAAATATGCGGATGGACAGCGCTTGTGTTGCTGAGGATGGGGCGAGTGTCGGCTCCAGCAGTTGAAGAGGTCGATTTGGGTGAGATTCGATTAGCGAGCGGTTCGGTAATCGGCCCACTGCTCGGCAGCGCCGACCAAGCGGGACGTCCATGCGTCGGGGTTGTTTCCCGCGATCTCGTGCCAGAGCTTGGCGTTGGCGTCGGCGAAGGTGTTCAGGGCTGGGGTGGGTGCGGTGTGCCATGCGGTTGTTCGTGCTGCCCAGGCCTCGGCTTGTGCTGGGTCGTGTTCGCCGGCGGCGATGAGCCAGATGACCCAGAGGGCCGGGTCGAGCCATGGCGCGCCGCGGGTTGCCCAGGCCCAGTCGACGAAGCGTGCTTGGCCGTCGGTGATAAGCACGTTTTGGTTGTTGAAGTCGGTGTGGAGCAGGGCGTCGCCGCGTAGGTGGTCAAGCATCGATGGGTCGTCGATGTAGGCGGACCACCGTTGTTCGGCCATGCGGAGCGGCAGGTCTGGGCAGGGGATCGTGCCCAGGTGTTCCAGGGCGTCGACTATCAGTGGGAGGTCTGGTGAGGTCGAGGTGTAGTCGGCGTGGCGGCCGGTGAGGTGTTCGAAGGCGACCAGGCTCCAGCTGGCGGTTTCGATGTGCCAGAGCACCTGCGGTGCGACGGTCTGCACGTAGGGGCCGATCTCGGCTTCCCGCTGTTGTGTCCATACGCGACGGTGATCAGTGCGTAGGCCCTTGACGAACACAGTCTCGTTCGCGGTCCGTACGCGGGTCGCGATCTCGCTATTCCACCCACCGTTAACCGTATCCATCTCGAGGATCGGACCGACCAGCTCCTCGATCGCGGCACGGACCTCATCCGGGACGGTCTCCAACCGTGTCGTCACCATGACCGGAAGGCTTTCATGCGTGCCCTTCTGACAGGCCGTAGGGCACGCCGGGACGTGCCCTACGGGGTGATGGGTTCACTGGTATGGGTTGTCGTCGCCGCAGCCGGGTGCCGCGTCGGTGCCGAACGCCTCGAGGTCGTCGATGAACTCGATCTCATCCGTCGCGGTCGTGCCGATGGGTTGGATCTCGATCAGGACAGCGGTCATGCGTGTTGCCTCCTCTCCGCGTGTTGGCAGTACCTGTCCAGCGGTGCTTTCGCCTGTTGGTAGAGCTTGGCCAGCGGTCGGCATACCGAGCACTGCTCGGCGAGTTGGCAGCCGGCGCATCCACCGGTGCGCAGCATGAGGGCGTCCGCGATGCCGCCGAGTCGGCCGAGACCGGCGGGGCCTTCGGCCAGGAGGTTGATCTGTTGGTCGCGGGCGACTTTGCAGATGCTCGCCGCACCGTGGGGGTCGACGTGGAGGAAGGTGTGGCCGGCGTTGCAGCCGGTGAACCGCGGCCGTGGCTTCACGTGCGTGATCGACTGAGTGGCGAGCGGTTCGCTGCCTCCGTAGATCGTGGGTGACATGTGGGTGTACTCGCGGCTGGGCAGCTCCAGTCGTTCGGCCCAGGCACGCATCAGATCGGCTTCGTGCGCGTTGTGGGAGGTGATGATCAGGGACAGGTCCACCGGCAGCCCCGCCGCCTGGGCGGCGTTCAGCCCGCGCTCGAATCGGCGGAACGACCCCCGCCGTCGGGTCAGGCCCTCGTAGGTCTCGGCGGTCGCGCCGTACACGCTCAGCGAGATCCGGTAGGGCCGCCGGGTGGTGAGCAGGTCGAGGATCTTCGGGTTCGCGAGTCAGGAGCCGTTGGACAGGATCTCGACGATCATCCCCAGGTCGTGGGCGAGCCGGTACACCTCGGGGAAATGCGGGTCGATCAGTGGCTC
>JGI25406J46586_10000367_pt1 | contig 20597 bp, 24 predicted proteins | sample TabmetS4T2R2_FD_46586 | JGI IMG/M metagenome (IMG submission 46586) | reverse complement strand
GAATCCGCGCGGCGTGTGCGGGAATACATGATCCGTGATGGGAGGAACGGCTATCCACCCGAAAAAGTTGGCGAGGTCGTTTGGCAAGCCTTGACGACTCCCAATCCTCGAGTTCGATACGCCGTGATCCCTGGCAGTTCCTTCCGCCGTATCATTCAAACATTACTACCCAGACGGGTTGTCGATCGAATCATTGCCAGGAATTTGGGGTTTAAGTAAATATGCCAGAAATATCAAAATCCGATGCAATGTCCATCATTGATGCTGCCAAAGCAAGGAATCCCGACCACATTAAGGGACTGATACACGATATCGTAGATCGGTTATTCATGGATGCAGGCATAGAATATGAACGAGTGAGTAAGTGAGGCGAGCATTACAGCATTGCAGATGAAACCTACAACGAATTGGCCAGTTGATTTGATTATCGGTGGAACTAGGGAGCTGGTAGGATCCGTGGAAAATCCAAGAATTGTCTATTGACAAGGTGTTTTTTTGGAGTATTCTATGTACAAGCTGACTGCCTGGCACTGATTTCAGCCCCGTTGGTTCCTATCTGCCTGAAAATAGGAGACTGCAATGACTAAGAAAATTATCCAGCTTACGGTCGTTCTTGCGATTCTAGCCACCTCGTTCGCGTCAGTAGGTGGAGCGTCCGCCTGGGGTTGTCCCAATTACATCACTGTTCAGTGGGGCGATACCTTGAGCGGAATCGCCGCACAGTGCGGCACCACTGTCGAAGCCATCCAGATGGCTAACCCTGGACTAGGCTGGTGGGTATACGCGGGACAGGTGTTGTGCATCCCAACAGGATATTCAAACGTTCCTGTTTCCTACCCCACTTATGGCAACTCATACGTGGTACAGCGAGGAGATACGCTGGGAAAAATTGCAGCGAGATCAGGTGTTCGGCTGGGTGACCTCCTGGCAGTTAACCCACAGATCTGGAACCCCAGCTTGATTTACGTGGGGCAAGTGATCAATCTGCCCGTTGGCGTTAATGTTCCTCCACCGGTTTATAATCCTCCTCCAACCCATCCTAATTATCCGCCTCCTCCTGTTGATTCCTTTTCCACAGTCAAGATTGCTTATAAATATGGACTGTATGTTCGCAGTGCGCCGGGTGGAGATATCATCGCCTCTGCACTTAACGGAACAACGTGGAGATATAGACAAAGCTCCCTCTTCATAGATAAAAAATGGAAGTTATGGGTTGAAGTCAAGCTTGTTCCGCCCGTAAAAGGATTTTCGACAGGCTGGATCCTTGTGAAAGATCAGTTTGGTACATACTTTACAGATCCACCTATAGATGCAAATTGAGAGTGATCAANATATAGCTATTTNCTATAANGTCATGCCCCGATTTCTATCGGGGCATCTTTGTTTATNTGAGGCGTGGCTGAGCAGATCCGCTTTTCTCAGCAATGGGTTATCCAATCCAACGCTTTACATAGGCCNGCTTGTCGTTTGAAACTCGGTGTTTGAAACAATCAAACAAACCGAGCCATTGTTCAAAAGTTAAACAGGATGGAGTAGCATCCAATGGAAAACATAGATGTTTCGATAGGTGCTTCCATTGTGGGTAGGTGAAAATTGGCTTGAAGATCAGCTTTAAGTTTTGTTTCCATCTGCCAAATCCATAACAGATAAAGCTACGATATAAGGAAATATCTTCCCTGTTTAGGAGCGAACAGGAACGTTTTTTGACGCGTAACAGCACAGAGTCCACGTGAGGAACGGGCTCGAAGTCTGTCCTTCGTAACTCTCGAATGATTTGTAGATCAAAAAAAGGTTTGGCTAAGATCGAAAACTGTGTTTCATTTGGAGTGCCTGAAAACTTTTGAGCAGCCTCTTTTTGCATCACTACATACGCTTCGCTGGGCGGCGGAGGTGTATAGAGAATCTTGCGGACAATCTCTGATGTGATATTGTAGGGAATGTTAGCAAATATCTTGTATTCCACGTCGGTAATGGGATACCGCAGAAAATCACCTGCGATGATTTGAACATTCTCAACATCTTGAAACTGCGATCGCAGTCGTCGCGCAAGGACTGGGTCCTTTTCAATGGCANCGACGTTGCGTGCAATTCGAGCCAATTCGGTTGTAATAATCCCTTGTCCCGGGCCAATTTCGTAGACGATATCGCTCGATTTAATAGAACTTGTATCGACCANCGAACGCGCCAGTTTTGAACTTCTGAGGAAGTTTTGGGCCNGAGCAATTTNCTTGTGTNGTTTTCCTGCCATGTTTCACCTCTTTCATAGGATTGAAATGGTGAAACGAAAACGCGAGACTGGACTGATCTCCCCGCCTTGGCTCGCGTCTTTAACAAAAAAGCCATGAACCTGCGCTCCCCATCGCTAGTTCATGGCATATGTGTTTTCTGTGGAACTAAGTTACTGATACAACATACCGCGAACAAGACGGGTAAGGCGTGGAGACCTGTCCATATTTCGTTCGCGGATTCGAGTCATCATAATGGTTTGCAGTACATCCATTATGAATATAATTGTCAACGCGTCGGAGCCATGAACAAAACGACAATGATCAAACCAAGGAAACTTCAGCCTGGCGATACGGTCGCAGCCATTAGCCTGTCCTGGGGAGGTCCGGGCACCTTTCCCCATCGCTATGAGGCGGGCAAACGACAGTTGGAAGATGAGTTTGGACTGAAAGTCGTCGAAACAGCACATGCCTTGAAAAATGCTGAGTGGCTATATAAAAATCCAACAGCCAGGGCGGAAGATTTGATGGACGCGTTTGCCGACTCATCCATCAAAGCAATCATCTCCACGATCGGCGGCGATGACTCCATTCGGATATTGCCTTACCTGGATTTGGATGTGATCCGTTCGAATCCAACGATCTTTATGGGGTTTTCTGACACGACAATTACACACATGGCTTGTTTCAAGGCGGGCCTGGGTTCATTTTTTGGTCCATCCATCATGGCAGGTTTTGCAGAAAACGGTGGAATGTTCCCTTATATGATTGATTCTGTGCGAAGCACACTTTTTTCCTCCGCGCCGATTGGGAATATTAAGCCCAATGTGAATGGCTGGACAGTCGAATTGCTAGATTGGGGGAATCTGGAAAACCAATCGCGTAGACGCAGCCTCAATCCTTCTACTGGATGGAGGTACTTACAAGGCAANGGAGTCACACGGGGTCGCCTGATCGGAGGCTGTCTTGAGGTCCTGGATTTTTTGCGAGGCACCGACTTTTGGCCCGAGCCATCAGCCTGGCAGGATGCAATTCTTTTTCTGGAAACATCTGAAGATGCACCTTCACCAAGCGTAGTGAAATATTCATTGCGAAGTTATGCCTCAATGGGAATATTGAAGAAACTTTCCGGTATTTTGTTTGCCCGTCCCGGCGGCGATATTCCTGTTGATCGATTTAAGGAATACGATGAAGTACTTTATCAGGTAGTGACAGAAGAAGAGGGGCTTTCAAACTTGCCGATCATCACCCAGATAGACTTCGGCCATACTGATCCGGTGTTTGTATTGCCCTATGGAGTACAAGCCGAGATCGATTGTGAGGCACAACAGTTTCGTATTCTTGAAAATGCGGTGATTGATTAGCCGTTTAATCATCAGGTTTGCGAACTGGAAATGCCTTCTCAAAAGCATGTTTCGCGGCTTTATATCCTTCCTCAATTAGTTTCGCAGAAACGTCGCCATCATAGTCGATGATGCGTTCGGCTCGAAGGAATTCCATTGGAGAAACAATAATTGGTGTCACAAGGCGATAGCGATAAGGAGGTTTGCTATCCCGCCTCTCGCGCAATGCGAGTTCATTGAACGCGCGGATCATTTTCAGGTTCTCACGGAATGAAGCGAGCAACATCCAATCGAGCATCCACGTAATGGCATCGCCAAAAGATTTGGGCTCGGTAACAGTCTTATACGGTGCAGGATCACCGCTTTCCCACCACGGTGTCATCATGACTACGACTACCTCGGCCGGAACATTTGTGTCTTCGCCCATCATATCGATGGCTGCGCCCAGCGGGGTATTCGCCACCAGGGCGCCATCCCAATAAAAAGACTGAGTCTCGGCATCGAACGTCCACGGGTAGACAAGGGGAATCGAACACGAAGCCAGGATTCGGTCTGCTGTAATTCCGGTAAAGACGTCATGGCGTATCTCGCCACGTTTATTGTCCATCACTTCACGATTACTGAACATGACGCGCTCCCCCGTCCGCACTTTGGTGGCAGCAATGAGCAGTGCCTTGTCACTGGCAGCCAGCCGGCCTTCATCCAGCCCAAAGTGGGTAAAGAGTGTTTTGCGCAAGGGACCTGTATCCAGCAAATTGATCCACCGACCCACCAGTCTTTCAGCGATCCAGTTTGGGAGTAAAGGCAACGGAGGCCAGAATTCTTTGGGAATTGGCGAAGTGGCTTCCTTTGGCGGGATCTGCGGAAGCTTCGTATCCATCACCTCCTTGAATATGGCACGCGCGATCCAACGCGCGATTCCGCGCATCCCAGGAGGGAGACCTTGAATATCTTTCTCTTCGAGTGACTTCCAAACCTCCACCAACTGATCAGCGGACATACCTTGCGCAATTGCCGCCCCATTTACCGCGCCAATGGATGTGCCCACGATGATTTGTGGTTCCCAAATCTCTGCATGATCCGGCGCTACGTTTACTTTGTGATTCCTCATCAAATACTTGTACACACCCGCGTGAAATGCGCCGCGGCCACCACCGCCTGAAAGAATGAGCGCCCGAACCGAATCAGCAGCCATGACCACCTCCTTGGTTATTTCTTCCTCTGTTATAGAATGGATTTCTTCTCATGTCAATCGCCTGCAGTGCCTTGACAAATAGACAAACATCAATATAATAACAAATAGATGGATGTCGATATGAAACCAGAGATTCAAGAGATTCCTATTGTCTGTAACATGAATGTGTTTACGCTTGAGGAACGCGAAAACCATATCCGCACGACAACGCAACTATTTCAAACCGTACAAGACATTCAAGAAGCCGAAAACGGTTATGAATTTATTTTTCCCAANCTTGAAGGGTTAAAGAATATAATGCAGTTTGCTGAATTCATATANAATGAGCGGCGATGCTGTCCATTTTTGGAATTTATACTTAAAATAGCACCAAAGGATAGCCTGATCTCTCTATCACTCACAGGTCCTGAAGGAACAAAGGAATTTCTGCACGAAGAATTTAGTGAAGCATTTTCATGAAAGCGCCTCTTAATCCAGTTCTCTTTGCCAAAGCTATAGCAGATGATACTCGTCAAAAAATCATGAGCGAGTGTTGTTGTTGCTCTTTATCGGTCAATGAGATTGTAGAGAAAGTTGGAGTATCGCAGCCCACAGTTTCACATCATCTTGCCATCCTGCGCGACGCAGGCCTCGTGGATATTCGTGAGGAAGGCAAACAAACGTTTTATACACTCAATCAGGAATGTGTTGCAGTCTGCTGCGGACAATTGATGCTTAAGTTCGCACCGGAAGAAAAAGCGACTGAGCTTGTCCTAAAGGTCGTCTCGAATTAGGCATATTTTTTTGCATCGATTCATAGACAAATATCTATATGAAAGGAGGTGAAAGTCATGAACGAGTTGAATGTTGTAAACAACTGCGGTTGTGAAGAATGCGAAGGCGGTTGTTGTGGCGGCGGTGGCTGTTGTTAGGTAAGCGTCTCTATTCATTGCGAAATGAGTAGAGAGGAATCATGATATTCAAAATTTTTTATCAACATACGAGGATCATACTCTCCAGCCTTTTACTTTTTAGGATCGATCCTTATCTTGTTAGGGTCTGTATCTTTTGTCTGACGGGGTAAGGTTTTGGACCTGCGTTTATTGCCAGCAGTTAGAGCATTTCTTTTTTCAGTACGCGGCCGAATACGAAGTACCATTCCCAACGGAGGCAGCGGAGTGTAATCAGGCAGGAACTCATCCACATTGCGTATGGCGGGAATCAAATAACCTGAAAGCCCGATCAGCGTGCCACCAATTCCACACAAAAAGATCATCAGGCCAAACCCGGAACCTGGCCCCACCCCAACCAACCAGCCAAAGATTTTGGCGAGTGGGCCGCCCTCTGCCATTGCTGGCTCGAAGATCCCTTCACCAAAGAAGCCTGCCAATAAAGGTGTAATGGGGATCATCGCTTGCGAAAGAAAATCGCTTGCAGAAAAGACGCGTCCCTGAAGATCAGGAGGAATTTTCGTTTGCATAAAGGTCTCGACTGCTACATTGACCACCGGTTCAAAAATCGTGTTGATGACCATAGCGATTGCCCAGATCATGAAGACCCGTCCGAGCCCAAGCAAACTCAAACCAAACAAGCTGGAAATAACCCAACCTATCAATATGGCACGAATCGGCCGTTTGATTCCGCCTAACGTACTTAGAAATACTCCCGCTACCACCGCTGCCACAGCACCAAGAGACTGGAGACTTCCCGCCGCGCTGGCATCCCCGGAGCGAAGCAGGATCATAGTAAAAAGTGCAGTGACCGATAAGGCAATCCCTGAAAAGAAATTACCAAAAAAGAAGATGAGTTGTATACCAAGCAAACCCGGACGTTTAAGAATATATTTGATGCCAGAAATTGCTTCTGACCAGAAGGTTTGCTGTGAGATCTGTCCTTCTCTGGTATGTGGGGTTGGAGGGATTTCTACAAATAATAAAGCTCCAATAGAAACAACAAAGGCGAGCAGGTTAAGAGCAAGAATACCCGTTAACCCGATTGTTAGATAGAGTACCCCTGCCAGCACTGGCCCGAAAATCTCCGGGGCATCATAAAGAAGAGACATCATACCGTTGGCGCGTACATATTGTTTTCTGGGAACCAGGGTTGTGATAGCCGCAGAATAGGATGGCGAGTGAAAAGCAAAGCCAATTCCCTGAAAGATAGCGGCGACATACAAGTGCCAAACTTCCATAGTGCCAGCTGATTGTAGAACCAAAAGAATCGCCGTTGCGGACAGCGAAAGGAAGTCGTAGACCAGCATCATCCTTTTGCGGCTATAACGGTCAATGAATACACCAGCAAAAAGCACAACAAGAAGATACGAGCCAAAATAAAAAGACTCCCACAGGCCCAGCGCGCCCCCACTGATATCCGTCATATTGAGAATCCAGATTGGCAATGCAAAAAATGTTATATTGGAGGCGATGCCCGAAATCATCTGTCCACTCCAGATAACATAAAATCCCCGCATCCCATTCGGGCGGCGAATTAGAATTTCCAAACTTGTCACTCTCCTCTTGGAAAAGCATAACACAGCGTTAATAAGAAAACAACCCTGTAAAAGGGCTATTTTCTTATAAGGTCATTTCAAATAATCAGGCTGGTTCTGCTTTGGCAAGTGCGTCGTGATCTGGCAAGATGGATTCGGCATTATAAATAGCCGGAACGAAATACCCCAACAAGCCTACTACAGCAGAGGCCAAGCCACAGAGAACAATTAACAATCCCATTCCTGCTCCAGGTCCTGTTCCGACCAACCATGCAAATGCGGCGGGAAGCCCCGTCTGCGCGCGGGCTGCAGGCTCAAGCACAAAGTCCGCAAGTGTTCCGGCGATGATGGGCGAAATGGGGTTTGTGAACCAGGCAATCAATCGACGGGCAGAAAAGACACGTCCTTGTAGATCGGGCGCGACCTTTGATTGCCAAATTGCTTGATTCGATCCATTCACCAGTGGCACAACAAGCGATGTGAGAGCCATACCGGTAATCCACATCGGCAAGCCGCCAGCAAATCCAATGATCGCCATTGTGAGGCCGCTCCAAATCCAACCGAACAGGACTCCATTCGAACGCCGTTTGAAACCGCCCCAAGCGCTCATAAGGACGCCTCCGACCAAGCCGCCAACTGCTCCTGCGGTTTGAGCGGATCCGAGCATCAGACTGTCATTCCCGGTACGCGCAAGGATCATAGGAGCCAGCACTGTAAACGCAATGCCCGCAAACAAATTCCCAGCAAAGAAAATCATCTGGAGTCCTAACAAACTTGGCCGCGCAAAAATGTATTTGAATCCGTAGGCGGCCTCCTGCAACATGCCGCCAGTTGCTTGTGAACCCTCTGCTGTTCGCGGTGGCTGAGGAATATGGACAACTAACAATGCACCAATTGCGATAAGGAATGTAGCTACATCGAAAAACAGAATACCAGTAAGGCCAATAATCGGAAGAACCGCGCCTGCCAAAATTGGAGCGATCACACCGGGTCCTGCTTCGATCAAAGACATCATCCCATTGGCACGGCCTAATTGCTCTTTGGGTACCATGGTTGCGATGGCGGCAGAATAGGCGGGCCATTGAAACGCCATCCCCAGTCCATAAACAATGGAAGCTACATAGAGATGCCAGTATTCTAAAAGCCCCATTGCTTGGAGAGCTAAGATGGCGAGCGTTGCCAGCCCAGCACCCAAGTCGCTAATCATCATCATCAGTTTGCGGTTATAGCGATCGATCATCACGCCAGCAATTGGTGAGATGATCAGAAAAGGTGTGATGAAAAAGACCTGCATCAAGCCCAATGCAGTCGCACTCCCGGTCTCCTTGTACATGAAGATAGTCAATGCAAACTGACTCATCGAGCTGGCAAGGACAGAAACGATCTGGCCCAGCCAGACAATGGTAAAACCGAACATCCCGCCCGGACGGTTTGTCGTGGTTTCCATTTAGTCTCCAATCAAAGTATAAGGATGACTACAACCATTATTCAACATAGATCTCAACATGCTCGCCATCTTCATCATCGGTGACATCGATGATTTTGCCGGTTACGCCGGAGCGCAAGGCTTCCATCACGTTCGACATATCCACACCTTCCACCTGTGGGGCGAAGTGCGCGCCGATCTTCAGACCTGCATCCACAAGCGCCAGTGGAATCTGTACGGAGGCCTTTGAGCGGCCGGAACGCGTGTCAGTGACACGAATCCGCAGCCAGCGCGCGGGACCAGGCATCCCTGGGACGCGAGGCGGCGGCCCACGCCGCTCGCTTAGCGCGGCAAGCAGTTTTGTGCCTTCTTCCGCGCTGAGCTTCCCCTCTTCGATCATTTTCAAAATCTTCATTCGTTCTTCTACTGATGCCATAAGTACCTCCGATGTATAAATGCATTATGCAGTTGTAATCACTGCGGAATCCTCTGATAAGATAGTTTCGTTTTCATCTATCTTGGGGAGTCTAAATTTTATCCAAATTGGTATCACAGACAATAATAAAACAATCGCAGTAAGCATAAAAGGGAATTGAGGACTCACGCGATCCCACAGTTGCGCGCCGATCCACGGGGAAGGGAGTGAGACAACTCCCAGGCTTGTACTGAACAAACCAAAGGCTGTACCGCGCATATGTGCCGGAACTGCTTTGCTGATTAACGACTGGTAGGCAGGTGTAAGTATGCCAATTCCAACGCCCGCCAATCCCCACCCTATGTAATAGAGCCACTGAGTTTCACGAGGGATGTTGATAAACACCAACAAAGCGCAAGCCATTAATATCATGCCGCTTGCGATTCCGACTCGTTCGCCTACTTTATCCGAAAGCCAGCCACCGGGGATTGTGGTCAACATCATGCAAATACCAAACACAGAAGTGACCCAGCCGATTTGTTGCAGCGACAGTCCGCCAAATTCCTGCATGTACACTGGCAGGAGATTCTCAGAAAATTGAAAAGATACATCGCGCAATCCATCTGTCAGAAGTATCCAGGTGACAATTCCGCCGGAAACAATCATACCAAACATAGTTCGGAGATTGGTCTTTAAGCTATCAAACGAAAGTTTCGAATGTGTGGCTGATTTCCCTTTTGCCGCTTCGCGTGCCATCCCTAAACGCATCACCATCGCGATAAAGTAGAAAATACCTGCAACCAGCAACATCAATCTAAAACCATAAGACCCAGCTAACCAACCTCCTAATGGAGGACCAACGACCGAGACGATCATAAAAATGGCTTGTGAAATTCCAAATACCTTGCCGCGATTCTCTTCACTGGAATGTTCAGCAATAAAGGCGTCGAAGCTCGGACCCACTAGCGCGCGTGCGATGGACCCCACGGCCACCGCAACCAAGAGCCATTGCCATCGATCTGCGATGACAAGAGGAATAAAGCCGATCACACCGAACACGCTTCCAATCGCGATTGCGCGCAATCTTCCTAGTGAATCGGAAATCCATCCACCCAGAATCTGCAAAAAGAGCGGAACGATCTGCGCAAGTGTAAAGAATAACCCAATCTGGAGAATGGATGCACCTAAATCTTTTACATAAAGCGGTAGGAACGACTGATACATGCTCCCGCCGATATTCGCAAAGATCATGGCCACGAGGAATAAGACCAATAGTCCACTTAATAAAGGTTTTTTCTTGACGTTTTCTGTCACTTCGACTCCAGAATCATCCTATAAATACGCGCACATGCTCGCCATCATCACTGTCATCCACATTGATGATCAACGGCTCATTTGAATCCCGAGTTGCATTCATCATCTGAATAATTCCATCTACGCGACCCTGGCTCATGCCTTGAAAGTTGGATCCAAACGTTCGGAAGAACCACGCAACAAAACCCAATGGCAAAGGAAAACCCAGCGTAATATGCCGGGGACCATCTCCATCTTTTGCATTCCGACGATCTACATCAACATATAACCAGCGCGAAGACCGCCCACCCGCACCGAGCGCGATCAATAGGACACCAACCAATAATGGCAGCACCATGCAGTAAAACCAAAAACTGGTGCCGCCATTTTGTTGGATCGAGTAAATAATCCACGCGCTGATGACTGTAATAAAAACACCCACCCATAGAGGGATCAAGGAAAAACGGCGCGCGCGTGACTTGATCTCTTCGAACTCAGGAGCCTCAGTGCTCTCGTAGCTTTGACCTGCCGCCGTTTGAATGACTTCGACCTCCTCTTCAACAGGGTCCGCATCAGCATCCAAGGCGCGCATTAGTGTTGCGGCTTGTTCCGCAGAGATTTTTCCTTCAGCGACCATTTGCAGGATTTTTTTGCGCTCTTCAGAAGACATTATTTATTTCCCTCCAGGGCAGCCAATAACTGTTCAGCCTGTTCTGCTGTGATCTTCTTATCTGCCAGCATTTTTAGGATTGCCATCCGCTCATCTTCTGAGACAGGCTCAGAGGGAGGGGGCGGCGGATTCGGTACACCTTTCGGCCCAAAATCCCAATTCCAAGGGCCAGGACGTGAACCATGTTTTCCGTGGCGGGCAAATCGCCCAGCATGTCGTTCTGCGAGTCGTTCTGCGCGCCGGGCTGCCTCCTCCGCGCGCTTCGCTGCGCGGGCAGTCGCTTGTTCTACGCGCCTGGAAAAACTTTCTCCAAAACCAGACCAATCAAAGTTCAGACCAGCGAAGTTACCAAATTCATCAGCCGATGCACCCGCCTCCGCATCGTTGGTAACGCGGACTTTGCCGCCTGCATGTAGGAAAATCCTGGCAGAGCCGTTGCCTAATGTAACAACGCGTTCAGTTAGGTCTTCGTCTTTAACATCTGGCCAATCCACATTAATTTTGTCACCACTCATTGTAAGAGTTGCATTGGCATTTGTGGATAGAACAAGCAAGAGGTCGTCACCTGCGGTTATCGAATATTCACCATCAGGTTTTGGGTCCAGGTAAACAACTACATCCTCCCCCACGTTTACTTTAATGTTTCCTCTCGCGCCACGTAGAGCCAAATCATCTGCAACAGAATCCAACGTAACGCTTCCTTCGACATCACGAATGGAAACATCCCCATGCGCATTCTTTACATAAAGATTTTTCTTCGCGTTGCGTAGACTGAAATCGCCACCAATCTTATCAATCGCGACTGTGCCTGCTTCGCGGATTGAAAGATCTCCTTCGACTTCCTTTATTTCCAGGTCCCCTATCACGCCGCGAATGGATACATCATCGCCTGCGCTCCTCAGGACGACTAATGATCCTTTTGGGATGCGCAGAGACATGTCATCGCCACTGGACAGAAATACTTCTCCATTCCTCTGTTCAACGCGGACATCGTCATCGTCCGCTTTAATCAGCATATCTTCCCCATCCCAACCTATAACGCTGAGGTCACCACTAACAGAGTCGATATTGATTTTAGGAGAAGTACCGACATGGATTGATCTGGACATGATTTATGCCTCCTCACCGCGCAACATGCGCATGGCTGCATCTGCTGATATCTTGCCTGCTTCCAAGTCTTCAAGCACACTATTCCGCTTCTCAGAACTGATCTCGATTGGCTCATCCTTGCCCGGTTCAAAGCCAAGGGCGCGGATCACTTCATGCAAACGGTTTCGAATCGTTGGGTAGGATCCCCAGTTCGATTCCTGCTCCATCCGATTGATCTTCCCCTCGCAGCGGACGAAGGTTACGATAAAATCAAGCTGCTCGGCAGTAAGATGCGCGATCGGTCCACCTGTGAAGCGACCTTCAATCGACGTATCACAGGATGAACAATGTAATTTTGTAACTTCCAATTCCGCGCTGCAAACAGGACAACGAGTTGGTGCTGCAAACATAGAACCTCCAAATAAATCGGGCTTGTGGTTATGATACCTCAAGCCTTAAAAATTCTAGATGCATCTTGAAAAGAATCCAACTTACGAGCCCGGGAAGAAAAGGAGTTTTGCTTTTTGAGTTTTTCGCCCGAACAGATCATCCAGCCTCCAAGCTGGTTCAAGAAATTGGTGCCACCAGACCTGGATTTCAGCATCTCTTCTTTCAGGATAAAAGCCTGATCCTTTTCAATCTTTTTCAGGTTAAATTCATATAAGTGATCAGGATTCATTTCGTTCATATGATATCTCCTTAATTGTAGGAAAATTGATCCTAAAATCAATTTTCTCAAGCCTCCAATTACATTTCATAATGTAATTATACGTATTATTTATATTTTGTCAAGTACAAATAAATAAAGTAAATATANTGATTAAGATATTTAAACACAAGTTTAAAAACCTTAATTTTCCTTTATTCTGGAGTGCCTATGATCCGTTCTCTCTACTATTTCCCAGGACAATCAGTTCGTAAAGATATTTCTCCCCAAGAATTCCCTGAACTTACCCAAAATCCGCGCGGGCTCCTCTGGGTGGACTTTACTAGTGAACCTCCTGAAACCTGCCTTCCCATCCTGCAAAGCTTTGGGTTTCATCCTTTGTCAATTGATGATGCCCTCCAGGAAACTCACGTGCCAAAATTGGATGATTGGGGAAGTTACTTATATATCGCGTTGAACTATATGATTGTTACAGAGAAGCGCAATATTTGGGACACTAAAGTAGACGAGCTGGATGTTTTCCTCGGGCAAAACTATCTCGTCACCCACCATGACTATCCAATCAACGCCATTGATGAGACCTGGGCAGCATGTGACCGCGATCAGCGGAACATCCAGGAGGGGGCCGATCATATTCTATATAAGATTACTGATAATCTGGTAGCGGAATACATGCCAACGGTCGAAAAAATTGACGCAGCCATCGACCATATCGAGGATCAAGTCTTTGACCGGCCCACGCCTCGGACCCTCGAAAGGCTGTTTGCGCTAAAACGCGTTTTACTGGCGATGAGGCGGATCGTCCTTCCTCAGCGTGAGGTATTAAACAAACTCGCTCGCGATGATTACAAAGTCATCGACCCGAAAGACCGCATCTTCTTTCGCGATATTTATGATCATCTGGTCCGCTTGCATGATATTAACGAAAGCCTGCGTGATCTTGTGGGTGGCGCACTTGATACCTATCTATCTGTGGTTAACAACCGCATGAATGAAATCATGAAGACTCTGACTATTATTACAGTTCTGTTCATGCCACTCACGTTTCTAACCGGTTATTTCGGAATGAACTTCTTCGAACCCCTTGGCAATTTAAGAAGTTGGACAACAGATCTGGTTTTTTATCTAACTCTGGCTATTATCTTCATCATGCCAATAGGCATGTTCATATGGTTCCGCCGACGAACGTGGATTTAGACCAAAACTCATCCTCCGCGCACTTGACACAGAACAGACGTTCGGTTATCATTCATAGCACAAATGAGCGAATAATGCTCAGGAGGTGCTATTATGATGGTACGAAAAAGTAAGGGCTTGGGTGAACGTCATCAAAGGATTTTAGATTTTCTTTTGGAATACCAACGCGAGAACCGGTATCCACCATCTATACGCGAGATCGGCAACAAGACCGGGATCAGTTCCACATCGGTTGTCAATTATTATCTCGACCAGCTCGAAAAGAAGGGAATGATCGAACGCGATCGCAAGATTTCGCGCGGTGTGCGTCTCGCTGGCTTAAACGGGTCAGCCGATACGCTGCGCATACCAATCCTTGGTCCGATCGCTGCGGGTCTCCCCCTCCCTGAGCTTGATCCGAACGTCAGCTATATGAATGACAGCGAAGCAAATGCAGTAGATATTGCACGCAGTCTTCTTCCATCGAAGGAAAAAGGCGATAAGCTTTTCGCTCTCGAAGTACAGGGAAATTCCATGATTGATGCAATGATCAATGATGGAGATATTGTCGTCATGAAACCCGCTTCAGACGCGCGGAATGGGGAGATGGTCGCTGTCTGGCTGCCACGTGATAACGAAGCAACCCTGAAATATTTCTTCAAGGAAAAGGATCGCTATCGCCTTCAGCCCGCGAACCCAACCATGAAGCCTATCTTTGTCAAGAAGAGTGAACCCCTGGAAATCAAAGGCAAAGTGGTGATCGTCATCCGCCGGATGGATAGACCTCTTGCAGCATAGCGAACAAAGATCAAACCAAGAGACGACCTAAAGGTCGTCTCTTTTGATTCACATGATAAGAATTCAGAGCGATATAATTTGAGCAAAAAGGAGGTTCATATGTATGGAACGATTGCACGCTTCCGCATTAAACCTGGAGTAAAAGATGAATTCATCAAAGCCATGGATAGCTTGGGTGGCGTGTTAATCCCAGGTTGGGTCGCTGATTATTACTTTCAGATGGATAAAGATCCCGATGAGTTTTATCTTGTAGCGATCTTCAAAGATAAAGACACGTATGACGCAAATGCAGATAGTGCAGAACAGCATGAACGCTACCTGGTTTTTCGTTCATTTTTAGTGGACGATCCCGAATGGCATGATGGCTACATTTTATCGGGAACGGGTCCGGGATCTGTAAAATAAAGCGTTCCTATTAAATCAAAAAGACGGCTCACTTTGCATGAGCCGTCTTTTTTGGTCTTTGAATCGGTTATTACTCGAGCGCGATTGTGGCGCCAGCTTCTTCGAGCTTCTTCTTAGCTTCGTTCGCTGCGTCCTTGCCTACACCAGCAAGTACCTTGGATCCAACAGTTTCAGCCATGGTCTTGGCTTCGCCGAGACCCAGGTTGGTTAATTGGCGAATGACCTTGATGACATCAATCTTCTTGGCACCAGTTTCCTTGATGACCACATCGAACTCGGTCTTTTCTTCGACGGGTTCAGCAGGGGCAGCAATCGCAGCACCAGGCATTGCGCCCATCGCAACGGGAGCAGCCGCGGAGACGCCCCACTTTTCTTCCAGTTTCTTCACGAGTTCAGCCGCCTCAAGGACGGACAGTGTGGAAAGTTGTTCCACGATTTGATCGAGATTTCCAGCCATTGTATAGTTACTCCTAACTACCTGAGATAAATTTTGTTTTTGATTGCGTAATGCACATGCCGATTACGCCGCGGCATTCGCTTCGCTTGCTTTCTCGGCGAAAGCTTTGACGACAGCAGCCAAACCGCGAGCGGGTTCGGCAATAGTACGGACGAGTTTGCCAGCTGGGGCCTGCAGCATACCAAGCAGTTGAGCACGGACAACAGGCAGTGGCGGCATATCGGCCAGGGCTTTAACTTGAGCGGCATTTAAACTCTGTCCGCTCATGAAGCCGCCTTTGACCTTGAGGAACTCTTTGCCTTTTGTTGCTTCGTTCAATGCTTTTGCGGTGGAAGCCGGATCAGTAAAGGCAAATGAAACAGCAGTGCTTTTTACAAGATAATCTTGTGGAAATTCCATTCCACTGCTTGCAAATGCGCGGCGCGCCAGTGTGTTTTTTAGGATATGAAATTCACCGCCAGATTCGCGGACCTTTGCACGGATGCCATCCAGGTCCTTCATCTTCGCGCCCGTATATTCCACCAGAATCACGGCTTGGCTGCGTTTCATCCAGTCTGCATAGGTAGCCAGCACTTCCTCTTTGCGTTCTTTTGTAATTGCCAAGGGACACTCACCTCCTTTCAATATTATTATGCTGGTGTTCTCCCAGCAAAAAGTCTTTGCCACTCGTTTCGCGAGGCAAAGACTTCAAGCAAACCCAAAAGGAGGGGATACGGTCTTTCACCGTAGTTGCTTTTGTCTTCACCTGAGCAGGAAATTAAGTCCCGAAGGGACACCCGCCTTCATTGGCGAAGTGGCTGTTTGGTTTATCGGGCGATATTATACCCGGTCACCTCAAGAATGTGTATCTCCGGGACTCACTTTGATCCCTGGACCCATAGTTGTTGTAAGAGTGATACGTTTGATGTATTCACCCTTCGCGCCTGCTGGACGGGCCTTATGAACTGCATCCATCAGTGCGACAAAATTTTCATAAAGTTTATCTGCATCAAAGGAGGCCTTGCCAACTGAAACATGAATATTAGCGGTCTTGTCGAGACGGAACTCAACACGACCAGCCTTCGCTTCTTTGATCGCGCGCGGCAGGTCATTTGCATTGACAACAGTCCCCGCCTTGGGATTCGGCATGAGACCGCGCGGGCCAAGCACACGTCCCAGGCGACCGACTTTTCCCATCGCATCGGGAGTCGCGATGGCGACATCAAAATCCAGCATGCCACCTTCGATCTTCTTTAAAGTTTCATCATCGTCGGCGACGAGATCAGCCCCTGCAGAACGAGCAGCGGTTGCTCCCTCACCTTGCGCAAAAACCAGCACACGCACAGTCTTACCCAGACCATGAGGCAGCACGACAACATCACGCACCTGCTGATCAGCCTGACGCGGGTCAAGCGCGGTCCGCATGTGAACTTCCACTGTTGAATCGAACTTGGTGATACTGGTTTCCTTCGCGAGCGCAACAGCGTCGCGTGCAGAATATTCCTTTTCCAAATCCACCTTAGCCAGAGCGGCCTTATATTTTTTTCCGTGTTTAGCCATTTTNTCCTCCGTGGTGCAAGCGGGCTTTGTACTGAACGGNAGCTGCCGTTCANTACCCTCCCACAAATTTATTCNACAATATTAATACCCATTGAGCGGGCTGTACCTTCAACTTGCTTGATCGCGCCGTCAAGATTGATCGCGTTCAAATCTTTCATCTTGATTTCAGCAATCTCTTTGACTTGCGCGCGCGTCACTTTGCCAACCTTTTCCTTATTTGGAACGCCGGAACCCTTCGTGACTTTTGCCGCTTTGCGTAATAACACTGCCGCGGGNGGGGTCTTCAAAATGAAAGTAAANGACCCATCGGTATAAACAGTGATCTCTGCAGGAAGTACTTCGCCCGGTCGGTTTGATGTGCGGGCATTATATTCCTTGCAGAAGGCCATGATATTGATACCATGACCTGCCAACGCGGGTCCCACCGGAGGTGCCGGGTTGGCTTTTCCAGCCTCAAGCTGGAGACGAACAATTGCCTTAAACTTCTTNGCCATTTTTACTCCTTCGTGGTTTTAGTGTGGCGCTTTGGCGCCACTCCCACCATTTCAAGCTGCGGAGTAGGATTTCGCTTCGCGCAAGCCGCAGCTTGTTAATTTCTTTTATGCCTTCTCTACTTGTAAGAAATCCAATTCCACGGGCGTTTCGCGCCCGAAGAATGAAACCATCACACGAACTTTGGTGCGCTCCATATCGATCTCTGAGACAAGACCACGGAAATCATTGAACGGTCCATCTACAATACGGACGCGTTCCCCAACTTTGAAGGTGACTTTAACAGTCGGCGCTTCCGCCTCCATGCGCTTGACGATCTGTGCCACTTCTTCGGGTCGAAGAGGAGTGGGGTTGTTTCCCATGCCGACAAAGCCTGTCACACCAGGTGTGTTGCGGACAACATACCATGACTCTTCAGAGAGCAGCATATTTACTAGAACATAGCCAGGGAAAATGTGGCGCTCCACGGTGCGCCGTTTGCCATCCTTGACCTCGATCTCTTCCTGGGTCGGAATGACCACGTCAAAGATCTTGTCTTTCATGCCCATCGTCTCAATGCGCTGCTCAAGATTGTGGCGTACCTTATTCTCATAACCTGAATAACAATGAATCACGTACCAGGCGGGTCCTTCTGTTGCTTCAGGGTGAGGGATTTCATCCGAAGCCAGAGACTGGCTTTTGTCAACAGGAGCGGGTATATCATCAGACTCTTCCACCAAAGCGGAATCATCGGATGATTCATCTAATTCATCCGAAGAAGTAGGAACGTCAACAGATTCGGTTTCACTCGATGACTCAAATGTATCCGACTCAGAGACGGGAGATTGACCTGAGGTATTTTGCGATTCTTCCTCAGTTGCTTCCGCTGTTTCGCGTTCAAACTGATCTTGCGGTTCCTGCACTGACATGAGGACTTTCTTTCCTTTCTTTAGAATCCGAGCAACAGATTCAAAAGCGCGCGAGCGCCACCATCAGTTAAACCGAGGATGACACCCATNACAAACATAACTAACAAAACGAGACCTGTCAACTGACGCGCTTCTGGCCAGGTTGGCCAGGAAACTTTGCGAAGCTCGCCAGCCGTTTCGCGGAAGAATGCTTGGAGCGCGTTCGGTTTTGCTCCTTTATCTTTTACAGCCACAATAAACTCCTTCATCATTCTTACTTACGGCTAAAACGCCGCCTCCCTGCACAGCGGCGTTGCCATCTTATTTATACAGGCCAGGCAGGACTTGAACCCACAACCGCTCGTTTTGGAGACGAGTGCTCTACCAATTGAGCTACTGGCCTTCATAAAGAGTGTCAAGTTGTCCAGTGTCAGGTATCAAGGCAAAACAATACACCTGACACGTGGAACCTGATACTCTAAACTACTTTGTCTCGCGATGCATTGTGTGTTTTCTGCAGTTCGGGCAAAACTTACTGAACTCAAGACGGTTCGGGTCATTACGACGATTTTTCTCAGTCGTGTAATTTCGATTTTTACAATCATTACATTGAAGTGTAATGACCGGTCGAACATCTTTTTTCTTAGAAGCCATTCTTACTTACCAACTTTCTCTTATTCCAAAATTTTAGTAACGACACCCGCGCCGACGGTGAGGCCACCTTCCCGGATGGCAAACTTCGACCCCTGCTCCAACGCAACAGGCACGATGAGTTCGACGGTCAGGTTCACATTGTCTCCCGGCATCACCATCTCCACTCCCTCCGGCAAGGTGATGTTCCCCGTCACATCCATCGTCCGGATGTAAAACTGCGGTCGGTAGCCACTGAAGAACGCCTTGTGTCGTCCACCTTCCTCTTTTTTGAGGACGTACACTTCCGCCAGGAACTTCTTGTGCGGCGTCACACTCCCTGGCTTGGCTAACACCTGCCCTCGCTCCACATCCTCCCGCTCGATGCCGCGCAGCAGAATGCCTGCATTGTCACCGGCCACCACTTCATCCAACTCCTTGTGGAACATCTCCGTCCCCGTGATCACCGAATCCCGCGTCTCACGCAATCCAACAATCGACACCGGATCGCCTTTCTTGGCTTTGCCGCGATCCACTCGTCCCGTCACCACCGTGCCACGTCCCTTGATCGAGAAGACGTCTTCCACCGCCATCATGAATGGCTTGTCCGTCTCGCGCTTGGGTTCGGGGATGTACTCATCCACCACCCGCAGCAATTCCTTGATGCTCTCATACTCCGGCGCATTCGGATCGGTTGAGGCGCTGTCTAAGGCAGCCTTGGCACTCCCACGCACGATCGGGGTCGTGTCGCCAGGGAAACCATAACTCGAGAGCAGTTCTCGCAACTCCAGCTCCACCAACTCCAACAACTCCGGATCGTTCATCTGATCCACTTTGTTCAGGTACACCACAATACTGGGTACTTCCACTTGCCTGGCCAACAGCACATGCTCCCGCGTCTGCGGCATCGGGCCATCTGGAGCTGCCACCACCAGGATCGCCCCATCCACCTGCGCCGCACCCGTGATCATGTTCTTGATGTAATCCCGATGTCCGGGCATGTCCACATGGGCATAGTGACGTTTGTCCGTCTGGTACTCCACATGCGCTATGTTGATCGTGATGCCGCGCGCTTTCTCTTCCGGTGCATTGTCGATCTGGTCATAGGCTTTGAACTCCGCCTGGCCCAGCAGTCCAGCCACCTTCGTGATCGCTGCTGTCAGCGTGGTCTTCCCGTGATCGATGTGTCCCATCGTTCCCACGTTCAGATGCGGTTTGCTCCTGTCATATTTCGCCTTCGCCATTGATTTCTCCTTCTAAATGATAAATACCAAATATTATTCATAATCTCTACTGCGGCTGTTTGAGAAACAGGCGCATAGTGATCAAATTCCATGCTAAAAACACCGCGACCCTGGGTGGCAGAGCGCAATTCAGTTGCATAACCAAACATTTCACCCAATGGAACCATGGAACGCACCGC
>JGI25406J46586_10000361_pt1 | contig 20718 bp, 9 predicted proteins | sample TabmetS4T2R2_FD_46586 | JGI IMG/M metagenome (IMG submission 46586) | reverse complement strand
TGTCGAGGCTTGGGCACGAACAAACTGCTGNACGAAACCCGACAACCGGTCGCGCTCCACTCGAAGCTGAGACTNCCAATTCGTCGGCACTCTCGAGTGGTTCAGATAGTTTTCCAGTTGCCCGAACAACCCAGCCTGCCGTCGTGTCTCGGACCAGTCTGCAGGTGGATCCGTAGCGACTTGGGAGAGTAGGTCATCTAACGTGCGACGCAGGGTTTCGAGCTCTGAGAGGGTGTTGCGTAACTGCGTAAATTCCCGGAGCTCTTCATAGATAGCCACACCTTGCACAGATGCGACGAGGGCGTTCAAATTTGCAATTTGATTATTGTCAGCATGGTTCTCTAGCTGTGAGAGTTTCACACTGATCCAACTTCGCAGCACGTCGCTCACCTCACTGCGCAGTCTCACCGCCCGAGGGTAAGCTTCCAACCGTTTCAGAAAATCACTCAGGCGAGGATCATCGAAACCCTGGAGCGAAGACTTACCTACCTTCAGCTTATCCAACTCCGGGTCGTCTGGCTCGACCGCTCCGGGTTCTGCCGCCATGAGGATCTCTTCCGCTCTTCGGGCATGGATACTTCCCTCCGCCAAACGCATCACCTCACGGAGTATCTCTTTACCAAGCTCCTGCTGTTCAAAACTGGAGCTGCGCAAAAAGCCTTCCGCTTCACGGATCATCCGATGAAAGTCTTCCGTCAATGCTGTTGCGGGCGGTCGTTCTTTCATTTCAATGCGCGATCTCATTAGAGTGTCACTTGGAATTATTCAATGCTGTACCCACGCTGACGGATTTGCGATTGCAGCGCAGCCACGATTCTCTTGCACACCCTTCACAAAATATGGAAAGGATATGACGTCCACAACCATCTCCTTTGTTTCTGTGTTCGACAATCTCGCACTCACGCTTTCTCTTACTGTAGGCAAATTTCGGATGCCGTCATAAACCGGTTCTGTCTCCATTTCGCGGGGACGCTCCTCAAGCAATCTCACTTCAACAACCTCGACCTGTAACTCGTGGAGAGCGACAAGGATCGACGAACAAGCCAGCGAAACGGCTGTGCGCAGAAAACTGAACTCTCTTCGATCAGCATAGTATGTGCGCAGCAGTAGCTCTGCCCTGATCAAGTTATGTAACCAGTTCTCGCGAAATCCTTCGGAGAGGGCTTTGTGCCATAACTGCTCACCTGAGCAGTCCTCCATCATCTTGAGCAAAACTTGTATCCCTTCCTGGATCTTGTCGAGATAAAGCGCGTCAACCACCTCCTTGTCTTCTGGGGAAGCTTTTATTGCTTTGTCGAGGGCGATTAGAGCGGACGAGAGTCCCGTTCTGAGCTGGAGATGCACACTCGACGTTCTCTCCTCTTTTAAGCGATCGAGGATTGTAGTAACCGGGTGGTCAGCGGCTTTTAAGTGCTCGGAGTTGAAGTTGAGCTGAGCGGAAATCTCGTCAACCAACTGTTTACCTGCTTCAACTTCAGCGTTAGCCGAGTCTAACTGCAGTTTGAGTTCACCATTTTGCGTTTCAAATTCCTGGACGCGGTCAGCGTTGGGCTTGATGCTCAAATATTCATCCGCCAATGACGCGACCAGATCTTTGAGCTCCTTTTCTTTGTCGGTCGGTTCCTTGTGGGTCGGTTTTTTGTCGGTCGGATTCTGGTTTGGCAACGCCTCGCGTACTTGTCGGGTCACTTCCTCATAGTTGCTTACGACGGCGTCGATAACTTCGCTGAATGTTTTTTCGGGATGATATGGCTGCAGTTTCTCCTGCGCTTTTGACCGTTCCTCGATTAACTGGCTTACCGCTTCACTTATCTTGCTATCGTTTCCTAGATACTGGCGTACTGACTCCTGTATGGAGCTGAACTCTGTGACGGCTGCTGAATCATTGCCCAATTTGGTCTTGACGTTCTGGATGATTTCGCTCAGTGGTGCCTTCCCGTTCAATTGAGCCGAAAAGTGAGTTTTGCTGATTTCGTCGAGCTGGTCCAGGAAGACTTGCACGTCGTTGACGAGTTTTTCTCTTTGCCCAGCTATGTCTTCGTTCGTATACACGTGTTCCAGGAGAGTTTGTATTACAGCGTGTTCCTTCAACCTGGCGTCGATACTGTCGACAGTCTTTTTTAACTCCTCTACATTCGATTTCAACGGCTGGAGGATCTCGGAGAACGCCTCAACTGGCGGCGTCGTCTCAACTGGCGGCGTCGCCTCAACTGGCGGCGTCGTCTCAACTGGCGGCGTCGCCTCAACTGGCGGCGTCGTCTCAACCACCGGCGTCACTTCAACTACTGGAGGCGCCTCAACTTTTTCAGTTTCTGAAGACTTCTGCGCCGAGTCTATGCCTGGTATGAATGGGGGCAGGTCACCGGGCAGCAAAGTACGAAGGGTGACATTGTTTCCGTTTGAATTCCGTTTACGAACCACGTGGTAACCGGTCAGACCTAACAGTGCAATTCCACCCAGCGAAAGGAATGAGGTGATCGGGAAGACAACAATCAACCACAGTGGCGAGGTCCGATACGAGGGCTTCTTGGCCTCTAATTGCTGCACCTGCTGCTGTAAAGCACTGATTGTCTGTTGCAACGCTCGTTTTTCTTCTTCGAGCGAGGGCTTGCCTCCCACCGAGTCGTTATTACGCCCTTCTGTGCCTAGCAAAACAGACAGAAATTGCCGAATGGCCCGGGCAAAGGCGATGTCCGTTTGCAGGTTATTGAAAGCTTCCAGATTCACAGCCGCGGCACTCTGAATCTGATCGGCATTTATACTGTTGACGCCCTGGTTGTTTAGCTTTTCAACGATGACCTTCAAAGTGAGGGGAGCACGGCCCAACGTATCCAGTAAGCTTTGAGTTTCAATTACTTTTTGAATGCCGATTACCTGTGAGTTAGTAGGCAAACATCCTGCTTCCGCAAAGAACGACTTAACGACTGGAACACCTTTGCCGGCTGTACCGCTGTTATAGGAGATCAATCCGCGGCCCAGGGTGCCGTCTGTGTTGTCACGATGGGTTGGTAGTGGGAGTAAAGCATTCAGCCAATAGATGCCAAACACTTTGCTCTCGGAGCCATCCTGAGGACTTAGTACGATGCCGAGCGCTTTCGCGGCTTTATCGTTAACGCGAGCTTCGGCTGTGATCAGTCGGAGTTCATAGCTCTTACTATTGCAGGTTATTGGCTGCGTACTCTTGATTGTCTCTACTTGCTGGGCCAGGACAGTTGAAGTTGCAATACAAAGTAGACCGGCAACAACCATGGACCGTAATACAACGGTGCCGGTAGGCCATGGAGTTTTTTTCCTGCCAGTGAATAGTCGCGACATGTCTGTCTCCTGTTGCTCACTCCTCCGGATCTAACAGCACGTTCCCCACCGGCCAAGGCGGCGTGGTGACGTTCTTTCCGCTTTGACCGTGGCCAAAGAACGATTGCGGGTGTCCGTGTTCGCTCCAAACAATAAAATTCAATTCTCCATTTTTTTCGTCCCGCTTGATGTTCAGAAATTTATCTTCACCCAGAATCTCCTCAGTGCTGATGTCCTGATCAGTCAGGTCGACGTAGAAGTATTTTCGGAACGACTTCTTATCCTCACGCGGATTTGGATTTTTCAGATTAACCTGCACTAGCCGGAAGGTAGGACTGTTCGTCATATCGATTGGCGTGCGCCAATCTTTCTCAAGCACCAACTCCGCTCCCTCGTTATGCAACACGGCCAGTTGCTCAACTTGCTTATTCTTATAATCAAATCTTTTCCTCAGCGATTGGCGCGCTATGGCTCCAAGGACCACTGCACTCTTCATCTCCTCATCTTTAAGAGTGGGGATGTTGGCGTGAGGGAACCGTTGCGAAACCTTCTCGCGCAAATCAGCATAACGGGCTCCCCGCCCCGAAATAATCACGGTATCGACATCCTCGGCTTTGACGTTGGCGCCTTCGAGTAGTTCGCTAACTACTTCGTCTGTAACGAAGTTCATAAATTCGGTCATCCGCTTGTCTGCAAGGATTAGCCGGGCAGGAATAGAAAGGTAAATATTTTCCTTAGTGAATAAACCGGGCTCATCTAGCGGTTCTGCGGTATGCGCCGGTTGACCGCCGACATTCATTACAACTTGAAATTGATTGAAGGCGCCCACCTGAACCTTGAAAGGCGGATAGTCCTTCGGGCTTCCTCCCCGCTTCAACACTTCGCGGCACTTGTTACTCCACTCGTGTTTCGCATCGCGAATCCACTTCCACAAACGAATGATCCCACGACGGTGCTGGTTCAGGTCCTCAATCTGGTGCACTCGGCACACTATCGGCAGGCGATATACGTATCCCTGCCCCGCAACTATTTCTGGCTTACTCAAAAATTCATGAATTAGACGCGCTAGTAATTCATCGATGTAATTACCCGCAACGGGGACGCCGAGTTGCTTCTCCACGGTCCACTTGGTCGGGTAGCGAGACGGTCCTTCATTCCAAACCACTTCAATCAATGAGAGATCCAGAGTGCCCGCCCCAAAATCGTAAACCAGGACGCGCTCTTTTCCTGGCGCAGCCTGCGTTTGTTCCATGCAGTAGTGGTAAGCAACAGCATCGGACTCACTGATTAGTTCTATTCGATCAGGCAACGGAATGCCTGTGCGGTAATCCGTTGTGCCCAAGGCTTCAACCGCGATCTCGCGTAGGATGTCTTGATGCCGTTGCGTGAAAGTGTTGGGATAAGTGATTACAACTCGATCCGCGTAGTAATCAAAGAGATATGCATCCATCAGAGCCGAAAAACCTGATTTGACCATTTCCTTGAGTGGTAGTAGTTGGCGAGTTTCCAGTCCATTCTTCTTGATCTGAATCGCAATGTTGGGTGAGGCCGTGCCCAGCCACGATTTCAGGGAATAGATAATCCGGCCGGGGTACTCCTCGAACTCATGGGTGACCGCGGGCAAACCGATGTAGTCTGAGTAACCCGGTTTATTTGAGAGATTCTCCGCATAATAACCGGGAAAGCCACGACGAATTTTATCGCCTGATTTATCGCGCAAATCCGAGTTACAACAGATCCAACTGGGTAGCAGGTTATCGTTGCCCTTTTCAGCATTTTCGAGATCGTGTTCAGCCAGGCTTCGGCCACCAGCCACCGTGACCTTTTGCAATGCAATCATGTTTGCATTCTCGCGCCCGTATCCTCGAGCGGCGGTGATGGATGACGTGCCGAAGTCTATCGCCAGCCAATCGATACCCGGCAGTTTCTCAAGGCTAAACGGTACGATGATCTTGAATGATCGTTTACTCTTACTTTTCTGACCATCGTCGATGTGGACCTCGAGGTCTACTTCTGCCTCAAGATGACCCAGTTCGATGCGAGCCGAAACTATTTCCGAGATCTTAGCCGGAAAGAGATACACAACGCGCCTCTGTGCTTCCTCACCAGCTTTGATAGTGGCGTTTGGCTGAGGCTCCCTGAAATTGTAGATATCGATCAACTCACTCAGAGGACGCTCTCCAACCATCTTGATGCTGTTCTCAAACTTCGGATCACATTTTATGTTGGCCTTCATTTCCACATTAATCTCGCCGTCACCAACATCGCAGGAGTTGCCAATCTCAAAACTGAGTAGAATAGGCTTACCTGACGTCTTGGGACCGAACTTGATTGATTCTGGACGAAGGCGAATAACGTTGCCATCCAAAAACTCATCTGTCTCGGTGCCATCTGGCAAAGTGCGAAGCTTGAGTTCGCCTGAAGGCGTCCAGTAGATCTCAAGCCAGGGTTCAGCATCGGTTCCTGGCTTCGTCATGAGCCGCAACAGGACTTCAGCTCGGCTCGGATCTCGATGCAGCGTCGTTGTGTATGGTCCAATTTCGGACTCGGCACTGTAGTCGCCAAGCAATTTGAAAGAATAGTCGATTGCTTGACGAGTCGGGGTTGGGAATCGTTTCGTTGTCGCAGTCAATGTAAACGGGAACTTCTACGCGTGCTCCTGGCGGAACCACAACCTCGTGGTGTGCCAGCCGGATCGGCTCGCCACTAAGCGGGCGATTTCCCTGATACGTCTGAATCGTGTAGCCCTTCCAACGGTACGGCTGAGCGAATTTGTGAGTGGCCTTACTCTCGAACCAGAAGCTACCAACCTGCACCAGGATGCCCTTCTTGAAATACAGTTCCTGCTCTTCAGCCGGTGTGAACGTTACGAGCGGTTTGCGCGGCTCTTCCGGTTTGACGATCAGCTTGCATTCGATATCGGTGGTTTTGCTGGCTGCCGTTTTCTGATTGGTCCACACCATTAAAGACTTACCGGGAACGGTGAAGCGTGCGTCTTCTATAGTAGCGTCTGCAACCAGCGCATTACCGGCGTGATAATCCGTGATCGTTTCAAGGGCGACGAAAACATCAACCTCTCGTCCGTTCGAGACTGTTTCCAGGGTGGTCAGATCGAGTGCTCCACCGTTGCCGTTGGTTTCGGCGCCGCGCATAAAACCGATCGGATGATCTCCAACTATCTCGAGGCCACTCTCCGAGAAATAATCATAGCTGAGTGAAATTTCAGCGTCGCGTGTTGGTTGTTCCTTGTTTCCCAGCAGGCGGCCCAACCACGGCATGGGTTGATCGTTCTCAATATGAAGCCTTCCAACCAGCATCCGGCTTGTTGCCGGCCGGTTGAGATCGACCACGACTTCAGGCGCCTTGAGCCAATGAAGCTTGGGAACAAACTCGCGTTTGTAATACCTGCGAACTAATACGATCGCTACGATGATTGTTGCGAGTATCCCCAGAACTGCCAACGTCAGGAACCTGAGAAGCCAACTCATGTTTCGGCGTGCAAGAAGACGATTACGTGCCTCTTCTTGCGTCGTCACGCCATCGTCATCGCTCTGCCATTCGCCGGCGACATCCGACTTGTTGAGTCCAGATGAGGTGCCAAGAAGACCTTGAATCTCCGTTGGGCGGGCCGGATTGACATTGATCACCGTCTCAGGGGTTTCGACGCAGAGATGATCGTAGATGTCGTTCTCGTAATGAAAGCCGACACTGAATTTGATCTGTCCTGGTCCAGGGTCCGCATCCGTAGTTGAGACTCTAAGCGGACGTTCGAGGGCGGCTTCGAAAAGCCTGAGACCAAGCCGGTCGTTATTCTCACCTGCCTGGCAATGAGGTAACTGGCATGGATTCAGCGAGACTGTTTTAGCTGCTTCACCCCAACGAGGTAATGTTTCCTGGCCAATGCGCCAATCGCCGCCATTTTGATCCTGGAACCCGACTCGTAACCAGAGCGGTTTGAAATCGTAAGCGGCGCCACTGCCTTGAGAAAGCAGTTGTATGTCTCCCAGCAGTTGATCGTTTAGTCGATAGCTCAACTCGCTTGACGAGATTGCGTGCGGGTAAAGCAACGAGTTGCGTTGATATTGCACGACGGATTCAGGAACGCGCTGTGAGGTATACTCGGCCCCCAGGTAAAAAACACCTCGTTCTGACTTCTGGTTGGGAAAGATTTTGAGACTGAAGAGGTTGTAAACCTTACTAAGTAAATCGTCCGTGGTATCCACGTCAGTTATTGAACGTCCGTAGTATTCAGTTAACTCGTGGCCAGATGTCGTTCGAGTATTGAATAGTCCATCAGTAACTTGTATCAGAAACGTTTGTGAGTGGAGTTCGTCCTTTGGCAACTCGGGCCTGGATTGCAGATAGGGTAGAACGAGCATTGAGGAGATCACGATCGGTGACCATCTGCCCTTGAAGTGACACTCGTCTGACATCCACCCTTGAAGGAGTTCGGAGAAGATTTTCTTGCTCTTAACTTTGTCTGAGTAGAGCAATTTGAAGATGTTGTCTGGCGCCGCTGATTTGGCCTTGCGTGGATCACCACACTGGCTGGGCTCACCCAGAATCGTAAAATAGAGGACTGAGATACGATCCTTCTCAGGGTTAATGGCCGGGAGACCTTTGATCCCGCCATAGAGGCGGTCGGGTAACTCTTTGGCTATGGTCTCTCTTCTATCGTGGGATCCTTTTTCGCACCCGCCGATGCTGCACGAATCATCAATCAGGACAATGAAGTGACGTCCGAGAGTAGGCTGTGGCTTGCTGCCTTGTGCCCAGACTGAAATTACTCCGAAAGCAAGCAGGGTTATGACAGCCAGTCCAAGTACGTGTGCCGCGTGAACAGACCTCTGTAAGGTGGGGGATCTCACAAGGCTCTCTCCGATAAAGGCAGACTACTGAGTATTCCCGAGTTAAGGTTGAGTCGATTAACTCACCCCAGCAAGCCACTCCCGGTAATGCATTAGAGACAGAGACGAGTCCCAAGTATTCGCGCAGTGTAAAAACTCTACATCAGGTGAGCAATCTGCGGATTACCAAAGACTGAGGCGTCTCCAAAGACTCCGACGAAAAAAATACTAACGTCCGTGACATTCCTTGAAAGGCAGAACGTAATCAAGCCTGAACCTAGACTTTTAAAGAGGAGGCTGAGGCTTGAGGAAAAACGTGCTTAAAGTAATTCGCGGAAAATATAAGGGAATAGGGACCAATGAAACAAGCAGTTTTCATCTGGCACGCCTATTTTGGGGGACGGTCAGCTTCATGGCCGGACTTCGGCTCGATACTGTCAGATTTCGGACGACTTATACACTCTTTATAAACACTGATAACAAAAGTGTTAGAGCACCGCACTTTATCGCCACCACACTTTGAAGGCGAAATACTTTGCAAATGCAATCTTGACCGGATTTGGCCGGATCTGTCCGGATTTGGCCGGACTTATTTTGACGTGGCCGGACTTGACCGGATTTGGCCGGATTAGTTTCAGGTCTCTCTCGCTGTACGACGGTACGAAGTGGCTGGTCCCTTACCTGTCCGTTCCACAAGACCGAGAGTCTCCAAATCAGCGAGATCCCGCCGCGCTTGTCGCTCACTAATGTCTGAAGCAGTCGCATAGTCAGCAACTTTGAATTCCGCGCCGACGTCCATATCTTTCAGGAACTGTAGCTGTCGACTGGCAAGCAGTTCTGTTACTTTCGGTTCTGGTGAACGGAAAAGCTTAAGTGTCACACTGTTGCGCTGCGCGGTCCAAACGGGAGTTTTGGCGCCAAGTTTCTTACAGGCCTGAATCACCCTCTCCGTTCCCTGTCCCAACCACTCCATGAGTTCTCGCAAATAAAAGACCCGAACGATGTCCGGATTTCTCGGGTGCGATTCATGGGGCTTACTGAGGTCTTCGGGTTTCCATCCCTCAGGTAGTGTTCCGGGATTTCTGATGGTCAAGTAATCCGGGAAGACTTCAACTTGCACGTCGCCGCCGATCGATGCGTACGTACGGTGAGCCATCGCATTCACAATACCTTCTCGAAGTGCGAAAACGGCGTAGGCAGGACGATCTTCGCGCTCAAGCTTGTTTGGATTGAACTGAGATGAAAATCCTGTGCGTTGTTGGATGATTTCAACTGCTTCCTTCAATATTCGAACTGCTGGGCCCTCCAGAATAATATCGTTCGCGATAGGCCCTGACTTGTCATGCTGGTAAAAGGCAATGCGAATAGCGAGGTTTGGCGCCCAGGCTCTAGGTTGCCGGGCAAACAGCACGACTGCAGCGTTGGTAAGTTGACCGTTCCGCAGGAGAAACAATCGCCGGAGTAGTTCCTCATCCGTATTGGGAAGTTCCATTCCGAAACGATCCGTAGCACTGATTTCGCGTCGGCTGCGGGCCAGCTCAGCAGAATCACAATCTTCCATGGTGAAGCCCGGCATAGGAGAACGTTCCCAGCGATCGAGTTGCGCCGCACTCTTTTCAACGATCTCTACGCTGACTTCCTCACTCGCGCGTAGTGTTCTATCTCCGATGCGCACCCAAATCTGGCGATCCAAAGAATAAGGCTTGTCTGCGCCAGCAGGGACGTCCACTCTTATAAGGCCTTTGTCTTGCGTTACAGATACCGACAATAGGGGTCGTGGATTGAGATGGGTAATCAAGTAATCGTTGAGAGATTGAGCCTGATGTTGTGCGTTCTCAAGACCAATTATGTTTTGTTGATCATCCACTCCCCACAGAAGTACTCCTCCCTGCTGGTTAAGCAACGCACAAACCGTCTTAGCTATAGATTCAAGGGGTGCACGAGGCCCTTTGAACGCTACTACCTCCGACTCACCATCTTTGATAATGCCAGTAACGTCGGACTTCACGATTTGTTTCCCGTTAGGCGCGTTCGTATTGCCTCAATATCCCGCAGCCTCGGCAAGTGCTTTTCAGCTAGTTCGCGATAACGACGGAACTGTGCAATAGCGAACAGCCGTGCGTCATCATCTGGCCCATAAGGCTGGACCCAGTTGCCATCACGGTCTGCTACGTTCGTAATGTCGTAACGCATTGCAGCTTCATACAATTCGAGAACGCGAAGATCCGCCAGGATCGGAGTCTTTTGGAATGTTATTCCCGCCTTCAATTTGAATCCGTCTTGTTCATCGTCTCTGTATGGTTGGAGTAGTTGTCGGGCGATTGCAACGTATTCGTGGACCAGAAACCAGCGCGGCTTGTTCAACTCTATTGCCTTCACGGCTTCCCGATGCGTAATGGACGGCCCGTCAGCAGTTTCTTTACCAGATCCGTAACCGGGCAAGATCAGGCCAAGAAACAGGTCGCATGCTTCAACAGTTCGCAGGCAATTGTCCATAGCCGTTAACCCGGGATCAATTGGAACCGTTCCTTTATGCGACATATAAACCTCATAACCAAATTCTTGAAGCAGTGCGTAAATGCTCTCCAAAAGTTCTTCGTGGCCATAAACAACTGAAGAGACAAGAATTTTGAGACGTGGTTTCTTGCTGCGTGAAGTTGTTGAGGATTTCGCCATCTGTTTTAAGAGTGAAGCTGGCAAATTTTGAACTTTAAACTACTTATCCGCGCGTCCTTGATGCACCGCACGATAACGTGGTCAGAACACGCCAATCACGAATCTCCCTATTGCGTTTGGTTTCTGATAACTTCATTTGGCAACCTGATGCGAGTTTTTGCGAGGGGTCGAAAAAATTTCGGCCAATTATGCGTGCTGACTGATCGGCTGTCAACGGCTTACCGCTGCATCAGTCATCAAGCTACAGCGGCTGCTACTCAAAGTGAGCATCTGAACCCAAACCGAGTGAGACGATGCGCACGTGTTTTCCAGCGAACTGTTGGTTCAAAAGAGCGGGCAATCGGATCACTTACGGCTCTGCATGTTATCGAGCCTTCACACCTTCCTTATCACCTATGTAAATTCCAGAAGCACTATCATTGTTGCGAAAGCCATTCTTGGAGAGGTAATGAGCAGGGCGAAGTAAGAGTGAGCAAGACGTCGTAAGCACAAGACATCGATTGATAGGGGGTGGATTACCATCTCAGTCTTGTTAAAGTGGAGGGTTTGAAGCGACGGGAAAGGAGCGCAGAATTTGTGATTTGTTGAAGAGAGGGGTAGGCGCGTGCGGATTTGAACCGCAGACCCCTACCGTGTCAACGCCGTCCCTGCTCAAATCTCATAGCGCGTAATCATTCCCGACGCGATAACATTAACCAATGCGGCTGAGAAGTCGCGCTTACGCTGCATAGGCTGATTGGATTCGAAGCGTAATCTGCCAAAAGTCTGCCATTTCAGAATCGGAGATCGGTCATGACGTGGTAAGTCATCGAGTCTCAGACGTTTCGCCCATCCGAGGAATCATGGGACTGCTTAGGCTCGAACTGTAAGCGCTATCTCGAAACTTAATCAAGAACGACTCTGGGAACTGTCGCGATTTGTTGTACGTTCGCGGACTCTTCGATCAACTGCCGGTGTAGCACTCTTACCTCAGGAAAGTCCTTTCCGATCATATCCTGAACCAGTAACGCAACGTCCGGCGTCGTGGCCAGAAAGAGAATCGAAGCGTCGAGCCTGGGCGCAAACTCCTGGGCCATGCCCTTCAGGATTTGCGTCAGTTCCTCCTGACTGAAGGGAGAGTTGTCTGCTTTCGCAGTGCCGATGGAAGATTGCAAACGCATCTCGATACTGGCGTCCATTAAATAGCACTTAATGGCCGCGTCCCGAACAGGTGCCACTTTGTAGGTGATCTGTTCTCGTAAACCACATTTCACAAACTCTGCATGTATGCGACCACTGTCAATCCAATCTGGTGCGGGCTCCGCAAATACTTGCATTCCGCTGATGTCAAACTGGGCAACGTAAGGGTCGTCTCTGGTGAAGTATAGTTCGCCAGTGAAATCGGTGTCACCCACATTCACATTTCGCTTTCGTCCTCGCCAGCCCGCGCCAGGCGAACGAATTCCTGTCGTGTACGAGAAGTCCAGCATCAGTCCCAGCACACCCCGAAGATTGCGAATACTTACACCGTCGCGCAGCAACCAACGCAGCACTTGCGCGACCTGCAGAGGACTGTAGCGATGAAGTGTGGCCGCGACCAATTCGGGGAGCGTACTATAAAGTTCTCCCAGCAAATACTCGACGTCTGAGAGTGCAAGCAAGGTTGAAGCAGCAGACCTGAGTTCATTTGAGAGAAGCAACTCGAAATATCCAAATCGATCCCACATGGTCAAGCCAGCGGCTACCTGGTCTTGCTGGCTTCGCGAGATAATCGAACACGGTTTTCCGTTAACAGGGTTGGCCACCGGCCTTGCATCGTGAATACCCATCTGCTTCAACTGTGCAGGGACTTCGTTCACTAGCAACTCATCTTCCTTCAACACACGGAGCGTTGGAGTTAACCGCTCATGCAATCGGAATCTGCACTGCGTGTCGTTCAGTTTGGGATCCGCAACCAGGGTGATGCTCGGAAGCCAAACCCCCAATTCCGAGAAGAGGTTGTCGTACATCGTGCCCAGTCTGTTGCCAAGCTCCGGTGTCAGTTCTGACGCCGGATACGACCTTCCCTCCTCTGAATCGTCGTTAAGCAGCTCGCTTGCCAACCCCAGACCAACATGAATCGCGACGGACTTGGGACGGATTTCGTCGATTAGTCGCTCCGCCACCTCTGCCGGTGAATATCCTTCGACCGCGCGTTGAGCGACGAATAGCACTGACTCTTCGAACCGCTTTGCCCCAACGTGCACAGTTATGAGGCGCCGCAGTACCTCCATCACGAAGCTGCGATCCAGCCACTTAATATCGGCACTCGCTGATGGACTCCATTCTGTCACCTGATTCAACAGCGCCTCTGTTATGTCCAGCGTAATCAGATGTTCGGCCGAGCTCTTTAACGCTTCGAGCACAAGTTCGGCCAAAAACGAGAACACCATGCCTTGAGATCCGTCTTTGTCGCCGCCCGCGCGGGCCAGCAGGTCTTTAGAGGCGCAAACAACACTCGAGTGATCGTGCAAATCCAGGCCTAAACTCTCGTAAACCTGGACCAGTTGACGTCTGCTGAAAGCGCAACGAACCCCGTTTAGCATCACGGCAAAATCGACAAACTGCGGGCCACTCGGCTGATCCACATGCTTCATTGTCACGACCACCTCGGTCGGCAGACCTAATGCATCCAACCATTCCTGTGCGGTTGATCGGATTACCTCGATCAGTTTTTCAGTGTCGTCACCGGCTTTCAGAACCTTGTCGAACGACTGACCGGCTTCGACAATAATGTTGGTGTGCGCCTTCAAATCATCACTCCAGTGAAGTCGTTGGCAGATTCTCGTATCCCCCCGGCTTTAAGAGTTCGTAATCTGCCAGTACCGGGACGTCGTTCCATTCCGCACGAATCAGATGTCGCACCAGATGTCTCAATCGCTCTCCTCTGGTGACGATGGCGCGATGTGTGCCATTGCTTTGTAACTCCCGGCGCACTGTGTTGAACAGCCTCTCGAGATCGTCCGGCGAAATGGCAACCCTTTCTTCCTCTGAAGATCTGGTATCCAGAATCGCTGTGATTGGATCAGGTAATCGAAAATACGCGTATTCGCCATCGTTGCCCCACAACTGCTGGCGGAGCGAATCGCGTAAAACGCGCCGGCGTTCCACTGCATCATTGATGTGATGCGAGTCACGGAGTCCAGCGGCCACGCGTTTGGGTTGCGTTAACGGCACACGGTCATCGAGCAACCCCCGAAGTTGACGAGAAGTCGACACCAGCAGGAAGTAATTTTCCTGAATGGTCCTAATGTAATCTGCTAAATCCGTAGGCAAATCGGCCTTGAGCCATTCCGCAAGCATGTCGTGGGTCGCTTGAACGTCGAAGAACTTTACCAGGTGTACCCGGCAAATGTATTCAATATGCCCCGTTATGTATTCCAGGGGGTCCCAACTATCCCTCCCGGTCAGGCGTGCCCTTTCCGGCTCCATCCAATCGCCTTCGGGAGGGAATTTGAATTTGTGTGCCGGGTAAGTCTGCTCCAGAGAATTCAAGGACTGCCCCGCTGCAAGTTGCACAAAGACTTTGTCGGCAGATGCAGTACCGTGGTCCAGCGGGATTTCATTGATCATAATTACATAATGGCCAGGTAACATATCAATGTCATTGGCTCGCCAAGCAATAATTGGAAGCCGCACACCAGTATCTTGCCGAACGCGCTTTCGCACCTGAGACCAAAGTTTGTTGAGCCGTCTGCTTGGCCCTCTGAGAAGATTGCCGCCAAACTCCAGCACCAGTGGTTTGACGATGGGTGGGAAACCGAGGCTAATGGCGCCAGGAACAACTGGAACACGTTCACGCACAGCACGCCTTTCGTCACGTGTAAGCGTTATCTGGGCAATACGACAATCCAGCACCGCATCCGGAAGGTGTGCATTCGATCGCTGTTCTGCGCTGAGCCATTTACGCACGGCCGGTCGTGTAGGAGGCCAATCGTCCAGCTTGTATCTTTCCACCTCGTCGACCACAACCAAATCAGCAGTCTCAGCCGTAATCGCGGTGCGCCAAAATTTGTTGGATTTCTTCAGCTCAACAAAACGATTATCACGGGCGGCAAACCGTTCGAGCAGCACTAGCAGCGCGCATTGGCGTCTCAAATAGTCCATTGCCGGACGTACTCGCAGTTGTGGCTGGCGGCTTACCTTGAGAAACTCACCAAACAACCCGGAGTAGTGCGCTGGATCAGCCGCGAGCAACGTTTCCACAAGTTGACGAGGATCCCGATCGTCTGTCGAGGCTTCAGGCCGCTTCGAGTCACACTGCGCAGCTCTCGTCACTGCGTCCAATGCTGGTTCAAGAAGTCCCAGGATTGCCAGCTCAGTACCGATATTCCACAGCAGTACCGGATCCGAAGAAACCTTGACGGCTTTTGGTAGTGCCTGGCGAGCTCCCTTGTCGCACTCTGTCTCGATTTCCCGATAATGAGCGAGTAGTTCGTCGAGTTCAATATCGCGCGTAGGAAGGAGCTGTTCCCAAGCGCTTCTGTCTGCAAACAGCGGCCAGGATCTGGCATCCGCACGGACCGAATTCAGCGTCGCCTGGAGATTGGTCAAAATCGTTCCAACGTTTTCCTCGAGGCGTTCAAGTTCATCTTTGTCGATACCGTTACCATGAAACTCCTCGAAATAGATTTCCGACAGAATCTTAAGCGCCCAGACGAGGGGGCCATCGGCTTTGCCGTTGCCGAACTCTCGCGCCAGCTCCGGCGCCAGCATGTCTCGTACATTCTCGAGCCTCGAGAGCGCCTTCAACTGTTTGGCAACAGGCTCCAGTAGTTCTCGTTTGTGCCTGGTCCGCTGCGCGATCCCGAGCAATTGTTCTTTTCCCAACCACTCGTAAAGAGACCCGTTCAAATCGCGACGTTCGGCGACATTCAGAAATTTCTTCATCCGCTCAGAGTCGGTGAAGGGGTTCTCCGAGATCCACCAGAGTTGCGCAAATGCATTTGGGTCACCTGACAGCCAGCGCTCGCTGATCATCCGCATTCTGCGGTCATAGGCCGAATAGGTTGTCAGATATCCCGCCCTCGTCAAATCGCGCAGACGTCGGAGGGCGCGCATGTCGTCGAAGGCGAAAACCTGCGCGATGTGATCCCATAGCGCCATTACTTTCTTGTCATCCGGTGTGCCTATCAAGAGTGTGAAAGCGTAGGTCGCTAGTGCGGCGGTATGGATGTCGTTGAACTGCTTTTCCCACCTTCTCTCATTCAAGGGATCTGCCTGCTGGATCGCGTCCCAGTTGAAATCGCTCGCGTCTGTCCACAGCCACTCATGGGGCAAGATGGCTCGGATATTCTGTTTCGCCTTTTTTTCGAGAGAGATCGCATTATCAATGAACGGCCTGCTTCTTTGTTCTGCTGTCAACGCGCTCGTTGCATCGCCATCGACGGCGGTCCTTTCCCGGAAGGCATCACGGCGAGCTATAAAGGCCTCAAGCGCATTCATCTCAGCTTCGCATTGCATGCCGACGGTCCAATAAGGATGTAGCTCGCGAATTTTCTGGTCGTACTGCTTTGCGTCGATCGTTTGCTGGCGCGCGTTGTCAATCTCTGTCTTCCATTCTCTTATCCTCTGCGATTTCCGGTCTATCTCGAGTTGTAGCGCGTCGATGCGTGCATTTCGTGCCGGGGCAGCAGTCTTTTCTGTTTCATTCGCTGTCGAGTCGGTGTAGGGTTGGCCTGCCGTGGTCGCTTGTTCTTTCTGCAATGCTGCTATTTGAGCCTGAGCTGCAGCTACTTCTTTTTGCAGTTCCGCTTCGTTCTTGTGCCCTGGTGTGCGCACATCACCAACTTTCAACTGCCGCAGGTTATAAAGCGCAAGCGGGTTTTCGGGATCGAACAGATTGGCGAGTTCGAACGCCTGTTCTGACTTGCTCCAGTAATTGAAATCTGCAGTGCGCTGATAGTACGACTGGCAGCATTCACCATAGTCGGTCAGTACAAATGAATAGACTGAATTCAATATCCGCGTCGGAAGATCTTTCGTCTTGGCTGGGTCTGCCAGATGTTTCTCCACATCACGACGGTACTGCTCAAAGCGTTTTAGAATGGCATCTCCAATGAACGCGAAGTAGTAGGATCTGAAATCTCCAAACTGCGAACTCGGGGCGATCAGTTCCGATACAGCCGTATCCTGGTAGACATAGGCCAGTTTAAATTCACCCTCCTCAGCTGCAATTCGGGCTAAGCCGTAATCGAGCTCGGTCACAAGGGTCTCCTGCTTGATTTGCTTGTAGTCGCGTCCGGCCCGAAAGCTCCCCTTAGCTTCGTCGGTTTTTCCTATCAGCCACAATAGGTAACCACGATTTGCCCATGCACCTACGTTGCCCGGATTAAGGTCAATTACGTTCTTGTACTCTCTTAGCGGAAGCTCTGCCAGACTCGTTTCGAAAGACGGCCGGGCGCGCCACTGTCGCTCTGCCTCAGAGGCAACTGACCATTGCGCTGTCTCCCAGCGCGGAGCAAGACTCAACAGGTGCCGGAATGCTTGCTTGTCGCGGGGCGCGAGTACGCTGCGCACCATCTGGAAACGGATGTCTCGATCGTTGGTCGGATCCTTGCTACGCGCAGTTGATAACTCGTTCTCTGCCTCTTCCTGTTTTCCCAGATGGTGATAGGCGAGAGCAAGGCTCACGTGCGCGTCGAATAACGCCTTGCGACAGCCCTGTGAATCCAAAGGGATCCACTTAAAACGTTGCAGGGCGTCCTGCGCCGCTCGCTGCGCTTCATATGCTGAATTGATCTTCTGTCCAGAAATACTCGCTATGAGCCGACCGTAAAGGAGCATATTGACGTAGCCTGTGAGGGCCCGTGCAGACATGATTTCGCGCCGCGCAAATCCAAGGTGTAAGGGAGCACACCGGACCATTGCTCCGCGTGTCAACGACACGACGCGGCGTGTCAGCCTTGCAAAGAAACGCCGCAGGGGTGAAACGGGCAAGGGGGCAAGACAACGATCAAAGAGGCGCGCCGACAAATCGTAAAGTTGCGCCGCTTCGGCATAGCCGTGCAACGTGTTGGAACGCGCATAGTCTTCGGCCTCGTGAAAGAGAGCGAGCGCGCGCAGGAACCTCGTCGGCATCAACTCGATTTTCCCAGCTACATCCATCTGAATTTGCTGATAGATCTCAGTTGCGACGCTTGAGTAAACCCGTTCCAGAAGAGCTTTGTATTCAGGATATTTAAGATCGATCTCGCCCCCAGCGTCAGGCGTCAGCTTATTGAGCGGAGTAGGATCCGGAGGATAGGAAACGGGGTACGAGAGCTTTCGTGCATTGCCTCGGCCAATGCCGACGTTGGGCATTATCTCGAGTACTAACGTTTTATCTTCGTCGTCGCGCGGGCGGACGACATAAGTTCCGCCGATTTCGATGTGCGAATCGCCAATCGAATCGCTTGAAGATTTCGGGTCTTGTTTAACGAATCGGATTCGATCAACCCGCTGGCTTAGCAACCCCTCGAGATCATTGGCAAGCCATGCACTTTGTCTCAGTTTTGGGGAGTGAGGCAATGCAGTGATTTCCTCGATGCTGCACGTATAGCGGAATGGTTCGCGCGACTGCTTCAGCCAGAATTTCGACCAGGTAAAAAGCAGGATGAAGAGCGGCAACGCCAGCAGCGATATGATTCGGACTGCAGTGATCACACGCGCGATTCCGGAATCCGGCGCCGGCGCTCCGATCACTTCGGAGTTGATAAAGCCAAACACGATCTGAAGAATAGCGGTGATGAGAAAGCCATATTGTCCCACTCGTCCGATCTTCTGGACTTTTCGAAGGCCTGCTTCAACGCCCTCGATTTGTTCAAGTAGATTCGAGTCAGGAATGAGGCTGGGCAGTTTCATGGTTTAAATTACCAATTGCCTGGCGTGTGGGATCCGAAAGCAGATGTCAAACCAGTGACTTGATGAGTTGATAGTCGCCGTTGAGTGAAGCCATTACACTAGTTCGTGCGTGCTTCAAGGTAACTCGGCGAGTGATGACGGGCGAATAGTAAAATGGGCTTTTCGAAAAGTAAATACCGCCGAGCGTTAAACGTCGACCCAGTCGTCAATTTCGAGGAAATTCTCGCGAGTGAGTGCATCGATAATTGGTTCTATGTGTTGGCACGCAGGTTCAGTTATTCTTGACTCACGTCCGGATAATAGGGATGGCGTTACTTCAATCTGCGGCCCCAGTTCTCTTGACCAGGAGCGGAAGATTGACGCAGTGCCGCCCCGCAGAGGGAAAACAGAACAAGCGTAAACGAGCGCGTGGCTTTTCGTTCAGTCCTCGTCTGGATGAAAGTCCTCTAGCAAGGAAACTCACGTTAAATCACTTCACTACTGGTGGGAGATTACTCACAAATGTCGAAAGATAAATCCAAATCTAAACAGTCTGAAGCGAAAGAAAACGGTTTACCAAAATTCGAGCTGTTTGAGAATGCCGAATTGAACCTGCTGCACGCGCGGCTGAAGTCTGCAGGCTTTACTGAACAGACGATTCAGCGGCGACTCCAAATCCCACATGTTACCGCGATGTTACCTTCTCAATACCCGGTTCTGCTGGAAAGAATGGGCCGAAAACCTGATCCGTTATCAACCTTGATTTCCCTTTTTCTAATTCAGAGCCAGGTGACACGGAAGGCGGCAAACGAGGCGCTCACTGCTGACGTTGTCAACGGATTGTTGAGGGCGGGTTTAGTCAGGCGGGGCGATTCCCACGCGATCGCGGCAACTGTATCGATCTATCCTTGTTCCGGTTACTACTTTGTTACGGACCATCGCTTTCCACCAGTGTCCCACGAATACTGCCAAGTGCCGGCTCAACCCGTAATGTATCTCGGTCCGAGCAGCTATGCCCTTGCTTACCTTGCTCCTCAAGTGAGAAGGCAAGCGCGTCTACTCGATGTGTGTACCGGTAGCGGAGTCCATGCAATTCTCTCGTCGAGAAAAGCGAGGAAGGTGATCGGAGTTGATTTAAATCCGCGGGCTATCGAGTTCGCACGTTTCAACGCCGCTCTTAACGGTGTTGGACCGCAATGTGACTTTCGCTACGGTTCGCTCTACCAACCTGTCTCACAGGCTGATGAGCATGACGGGCGCTTCGATCTAATAGCCGCTAACCCGCCCTTCGTGCCCTCGCCACACGTCAAGAAAAACCGTTTGCTTTTCAGAGATGGAGGCTCATCCGGAGAGGAAATTCTCAGGCCTGTGCTTAAGGCGCGCTGTCAATGTTGAAAACAAATGGGCTGGTTACAGTGACGTCCTTCTTTGCAGATCAAAAGCGGGCTCGTGCCGAAGAAAAAATCAAGAAATGGATCGGATCGGAGACCCCGGTCGATATCCTGATGCTCAAGTTCTACAGCATTAAGCCCGAAGAGCTGGCGAGCTGGTTCACCTGGCGCTGGTTCGGAGATAGTTTCAACGCCTATGCGAAGCGATACAAGGAATGGCTGGATGCGCTCAAGTCTGAGGAGATAACGCAGTTAACAAACGGCGTTCTGGCAGTGCGGATAAGTCCGAGCGGAAAGTCCAGTTTTAGCACAGTGAATGTTCCCGTGCCGACACGTCCGGCGCGCGACACTATCAACACCGAGTTCAATCGCTTGATGCAGGTGGGGTAGGATCAACGGTCTGAACCTTGCGCCGCTCTGGATACGGATGCTTCTTTCAGATACTGCTGAAGTGGATCCTTTCGGAGCTCTTGAATTTCCTGAATGCTGGTTTCCAGACGGGCCAGCACGTGCTCGGCCTCAGAATCATAGACCTCGCCTTCACAGACGCGCTGCAATTGATGGCGATCTTCACTCTCCACGACGATGCGAGAAAATACCGGCGCCACCTGATTGAAAAGCCGGACCAGCGTCTGCCAGTTCTTCATGCCTCGCCGTAACGTCTGTTCGTA
>JGI25406J46586_10000360_pt1 | contig 20725 bp, 14 predicted proteins | sample TabmetS4T2R2_FD_46586 | JGI IMG/M metagenome (IMG submission 46586) | reverse complement strand
GCTCGTCAGGCGCCGAACATCCGAGCACCATCGGAGCACCATCACCATGCGTGCACGCCGCGGCTTGGAGGCTCGATCATGTGCCCGAGTTCGTCGGACCCGCCACAAGGCACACCAGCGCTCGGCATCACAGCCAGGAAGAAGATCACCGGGGGGTTGTGTACGCCGATGTCTACCACCGCCCGGACGACGCTGTGGTGACCGTGTTGCCTATTAATCGCTGAGGCCCGGCGGCTGCTACCGCACCCGTGCTCCACGGAGGGTGTGGTGGTCCATGGTTCGTCGTACCAGGCCACCATGATCGCCTCGTGGCTGGAGAGATCGTCGATGATCTGTAGGCGTGCGGCGTTGGCGGGGAACGTCGCGGGTAGAGCAGGACACCGCTGACCGAGTCCCAGGCTCCATCGCTGGCACCGGCCAGTTCGTCCGCGTTGCCGCGCGTGGCGTGCATGTCGCTGATGTACCGGTCCAGATAGGCCTGCAGCGAGCACCACCGCTCGTGCCTAGAGGCAGCCGTGGCCGCGCCGGGGCGGGCGTCACTCGCGGGTGCGGACGGTGACCCTCGCAGGTCTCGGCGCCCACCCGCGGGCAGCAGTGCCCAGTTCGGCTCGACGGACCGGATCAGGTCGGCAAGGCGAGTCATGGCGACGACGAAAAGGGGCTCAACACGTCCTGGCCCAGGTCGGCGAGCGGTTGAAATTGTACAAGAAGGACCAGGTCTATCGACCGAGAACGGCGACATCGGCGAACCGCACATTCCGTAGCCACACAATCGAGGATGGAGGCGTACTGCGCCACCTGAACCGTCGGCACAACGGGGGTTTCGCGGTGGGTGAGACAGGAAGAGTAGAGGATACGGGCTATTACCAGCGCAAACGCAGTCGCGTTGCATTGGACGACGGTGCATTGACCGAGCTTCGACCGGGGCAGGCGGGCGCGGTATTTGCAATGCGGGCCTGGGCGACGGCCCCGGGTCCCGACGTCGCGATCGTCGGGTTGCCGACGGGGTATGGAAAGAGTGAGCTGATCGCGCTCGCCCCCTTCCTATTCGAGAGCCGTCGGATGTTGATAATCGCGCCGTCAGTAGTAGTGCGGCGGCAGCTCACTGTTCGGGTCCGAGAGCAGGAGCACCTCCGCCAGCTCGGGATCATTCCATCGGGGGTTTCACGGCCGAAGGTCAAAGAGCATGTCGGCATCGTAGACACTCCGACGGCATGGGAGGAGCTTCGCAAATATGACGTAGTGGTCAGCCACACCCAGTCGGTGAGTCCAGCAGGTGGGTCCGTCGTCGACCCGCCGGACCCGGGCTTGTTCGACCTCGTGGTCTTCGACGAGGCCCATCACCTCGGCGCCCGCAGCTGGGCCGGCGTCCGGACGGCCTTTCCCAACGCGGTGGCGGTGGGGTTTACGGCAACTCCATACCGCCGAGACCGTCGGACGCTCAGGGGACAGACGATCTTCCAGTACCCGATCGAGAGGGCCGTCGGGGAGGGCTTCTTTGTGCCAATCCGGTACCAGCGGGTCGCTGCCGGAGCCTCCACAGCCGAGCGCGACACCGCAGTCGCCCAAGCCGCCGTGGCTGAGCTACGTCGCCGCAACACCAAGGCCGGCAAGTCAGCGGCACGACTGCTCGTGCGAGCAGACACGGTCACCAGGGCGCGCCACCTCGCATCGCTTTACCACGAGATTGCCCCGGACGTCGTGCTAGAGGTAATCACGCACGAGACCCCCACGAAGGAGCTGGACGCCATCACCACGCGGCTAAGGGCCGGCGCGGTCTCCGGCGTTGCGTTCGTTGGTGTGCTGGGCGAAGGCTTTGACCTGCCGACCCTCAAGGTTGCCGCATACCATAACCCGCATCGGTCTCTTCCGGTCACCATCCAGTTCGCGGGGCGCGTTGCTCGAGCAGAGAAGGGTGTCGGCGACCCTGAGGCGGCGGTGCTGATCGCGACCGACGATGACCATCCGACCATCGTGGCCGAGCTACACAAGGACGGTCAGCGGTGGGACGAGCTGATCCCTGACCTTGCCAGTCAGCTCCACCATGGCGCGCAGCGGAGGTGGAGCACCTTCTCGCCTGACTTCGTCGACATGGCCGACGCGTTCACAATCGAGAATTTCAGGGTGTTCATGCTCGCCGATGTTTACGAACTGGGGGCGGAACCCGACCTCAGCGCCGTGACGCGCCGGCTCGCCAACCTGTGCGTCGTCTTGGATTCCGATGTGGACGAACTCGTGGACCGGCCGCCGAAGGACTCCGCGCGGACTGTCACATTCCTTCGGCACGGGCATTGTCTCGCGGCGCTCCTGACGCGGGAACGCCAGATGCCATGGCTGGAGCAGACGCCCGACGGCCAGCAGGAGTATGCCCACATCGTGTTCGCTGTCGAACCGAACATCACGACGAACTCGTGGTGGCTGTGTGTGCGGAGCACGCTCCCACCGCACCTGACAAGGCTGGCAATCGAAGCGGTATTCGGCGAACTCATAGGCAGACCGGGACGTTGCGAACTCGCCCAGTATCGAAGTGACCTCTGGCCACACGCGGCCTACACCAGCTTAGGCAAGCGGGCGATCCATCCCGTCACCGCAGGGCTTCAGTCCTACGCGACTGGGGCCGGCAGCAACGTGCAAGGCGCCGTCACCCTCGATGATCGTGCGTTGCATGCGGCTGGCCACGCGATCGTCGTCGCGCCGGTGTCTCCGGGCGCCAAGGAAACCATCCAAATCGGTATCGCCATCGACCGTCGCAGGGTCTGGCAGACCGGGTACGCGACCCTGCCTGAATATGCAGACTGGGCGGCTGCACTTTGTCGTGACATCGAGGGCAACACGCCCGTGCAACAGATCGCTGGGCTTCGCATCGGTGGCGGCAACCTCGATCCCCAGGCGAAGCCCATCGCAGCGCTACTGGATCCGAAGTTCGACGCGAACTACGACGCTGAATTCGTCGACAACGGGACGTCGGTGCCGTTGCGCAACGTGGAACTCGTCACGGCTGCGCGGGATGTGGGAGGCGACATCGCCGTCGCGCTCATGCACGATGGCGCACGCATCTCTACGGTGGTCTACGGTACAGACGGCCAGCTAATCGCGGCGCCCGGTGAGTTCCGTCGGCGTGGCAACCGCGAGGCGATCCGAGCGCGCCTCGACCGATATCCCCTCTCGATATTCTTCAACGACGGGGCCGTTTTACGAGGCTCGGGTGGATGCATACCACCGCTGGGATCAACGAGGTACTACTTCGCAGTGTCGAGAACCCCGCAGCCTGTGACTAAGGGCTTGAACTTCGATGACGCCAACAGGTTCGCCATCGTGGGCGCGGCCATCGCAAGGTTGCCCGAGAAGGGTGGCCGGAGTCGCCGCACGATACTGGAGGACGTCGCGAACATTCGCGTGTCATCCCCGCCCACCTCTTTGTTCCAATTCGCGGTGCAGCAAGCCAGACACGACGGCGCCGACCTGATCTTCTGTGACGACGGGACGAATGAGGTCGCTGATTTTCTGGTCGGCTGGCGTTCGCGGGGGGCGCAGGGACTGCCGCATCTGCGACTTGTGCACTGCAAGGCAATGACAGCACGAGAACGAAAGCGACTGGCCGATTCAGGCGCAATCGGTGTCAGGGACAGCGGCCTGGCGCAGGCGGAGGAGGTGAGCCAGCAGGCCATCCGTAGCGTCGCGTTCCTGCTTCACCCGCCGGCGACCATGATCGCAGAAATCGCGCGACGGGCCCGCGACTGCCCGGAACGCTTCGTACTCGGCACCATCGAGACGCTGGAGCAGATCGTTACCCGGGAGCCGCTCGGCCGTACCAGCGATATCTGGGTCGTGCATCCAGGCCTCAGCCACAGCCGACTTGTCAGCGACAAGGGGCGACAGGTACGAGCGCTGCTCGCCGCTGTTCGAGCCCGCGCGGTCAACGCCGGGGCCGACCTGGCACTGCTGGGTCGCGCGTAGCCCTTATCTCATCGCATCGACCAAGGTGGTGGTTGTCGTGGACTATGGATCAGCAACGCGCATTGAGTCCACAAAGAAGGGCCGGAATGACAACCGCCAGGGGTTTGCCCTATGCCTGTCAGGCGGTGGCTACCGCGCAGCCCTATTTCACCTGGGAGTCCTCCGGCGCCTCAACGAAACGGGCCTGCTGTCCCAGGTTACGAACATCTCGACGGCCTCCGGCGGCAGCATTCTGGCTGCGTTTCTCGCCCAACACGTGCGGGCCTGGCCGTCGCCGGGCGGCGTTGTGCCCGAATGGGACGAACGAATCGCGACGCCGTTCAAGGAGATCACCGCACAAAACATTCGCACGGGGCCGCTACTTCGGCGACTCATCCCATGGAACTGGTGGCGCAGCAGCGCCGCAGTCGAGGCGCTTGCCCAGCGATACCGCCGCATCACAACCATGAACGTCTCAGATCTCCCCGAGCGACCCAATTACGTCTTCTGCGCAACCGACATGTCCTTCGGCGTGAACTGGGAGTTCAGTCGCGAACGCATGGGCGACTACGTCGCCGGCTACACAACTCCGCAGATTCCGCTCGCTGATGCGGTCGCCGCCTCCTCATGCTTCCCACCCGTATTCGCGCCGATGAGGATGAGGCTCGAGCCAGGCGAACTGACCGGCGGAGAGGCGCGCATGGGGCCGGACCGGCAGCGAATCATCGCCGGACTCCGCCTCAGCGATGGCGGAGTCTACGACAACCTCGCGCTCGAACCCGTATGGAAGAAAGTGCGCACGGTGCTCGTCTCGGACGGCGGCAGTACCTTCAGCTTTGAAGCCGACAATGGACCTGCATGGCGGCTGCTCCGCTACACCGCGATCGTGACACGGCAGGCGCGCGCGCTTCGCATACGCTGGTTCCACGCCCAACTGGGCACGACCATTCCCCAAGGCGCCTACTGCGGAATCCGTTCCAGTTCCACGACCAGTGGCTATTCTTCAGCCCTTGTCCGAAACACGATTGCTCGTATCCGGACCGACCTTGACAGCTTCAGTCACGCCGAACAAGGCGTTCTCGAGAACCACGGCTACTTCGTGGCCGAAGCCGCGATACAACAACGACTCATCGACAAGGTGACCCGGCCGGCCGAGCCGTCCGCCCCCAATCCTCGATGGTTGGACGAGGAAGCCATCCAGCATGCATTGCGCAACAGTTCCAAGCGGAGGTTCGCGGTCGGCCGCTACTGAGCCACGACGAGTACCTTCCTTTGTCGCGGGTAACTACGTATGACGCGCCGTGATGCCCATGGGGTGCACCGGGCAACACGAGTGCGACGATCCAGAGGTTGGTCACCAATGCCGCGATGATCGACGCCAGACCGACCAGACCGAGAAGTAGGTTTAGCTTCTCCAGAGCTTGGAGTCGATGCTTCGCCACATGCTGACGGTAGCGACTCCGTCCGACAACCGGCTGTCCAATAACTGACTGGTCCACATAAGCACCCAGCGGCCACCACTCTGGCAGGCAGGGACGACGCTCGATCATTGATCCCCTGGCGGGCTGCCGGGCCTCAGAGGCCGGCCAGGACGCCGGCCGGGCCGTCGTCGGGATCCTCGGGTTGTTCCCGGCTCACGCGATTCTGGTCAAGATCGCCGATCAGTCGCCGGGCTTCCTCGATCTCGAGAATGTTGGCGGCGCTTTCCGATTCGAAGTCGCGAACCGCCGCGCGCGCGTACATCAGCGCGTCTTCGATCCTGCCTCCCTGGGCGAGCGCACGCGCCAGGTTGAGCCGGGTCCGGCCAGCGTGGTAGCGATCAGTGCCGTCGTAGCCGCTGATCGCCTCCCGTGTCGGCGCTAGCTGATCTTGCTCGGACTCGCTAGATCATTTTACCCACCAGAAGAGCCGTCCCGTGTGGGCGGTGGCCCGCGTTGGTCGCGGTGGGCGCCAGGTTCGTAGGTGACCAGGTCGAGGTGACGACTGAGGCGGTCTCACCGTCGGATGGTCGTGGCGGCGCTTTCTAGCGGACCGCATTGGTAGCGCAGGCCGCGTCCGGCCACGCGGAACCGGCCGCGTCCCTTGGCCGAGAAGGGGCTGGGTAGCTCGAATAGCTGACGGGTGGACGGGTCCAGGACTGACGTGATGAGCAAGATCCGATACCGGTTGCCGTTCGCGCAGCCTTGGGCGGCGCGTACTTCTGATTCGCCCATTTCGAACTCGATGAGGCCTTCTGACGGGTTGGTGAGTGACTTGACCTCGTAGAGTAGCGAGGTGTTGCGCCAGGGGATTTCGAAGTCGTAGCCGTGGCTGTCTGACGCTTCGGGGTCGGCGTTGAGGACGGCTGCGTAGCCTGACCGCCAGCGGACTTCGCCGTATCGTCGCGTCAGCCATGCGCGCGCGATGACCTCGCCGATGAGGCCCACAGCGGTGCGCTGATCCTCGGTCATGCGGGCCATGCGGATGGCTACCGTCCTGAGCGGCTGGGAGCCTGGAGGGCGTTGGGTGCGTTCGCCCGACTGTTCCTTGAGGCTTACTGCGCCGGACTGGGTAAGGAAGGCTTCGTCCACCGTTTGATGGGCGATGTCGGCGATTTCTGCAAGACGGCCACTGCCTACAGCGATCACGGTGTTGCCGAGGTTGATTGTGGAGCGGTTTGGGTCGGTCGATGAACCGCCGGGCGATTGTACGTTGGGCACGACGAGGTTCCCTGGCGACAGCCCGAGGGCGTCTAGGTCCGCGGTAAGCGGCATACCCGGTGGCCAGCCCAGGCTGCCGGCCAGTACTTCTAGCAGACGTGGCTCGTCGAGCCTCAGCAGGTCGGACAGGCCTGAGCGGTCCAAGGCCACCTTGGCCGCGATGAGCGGGGAGTCGCTCCATCCAGCGGGAACGACTGCGCCGTGCTGGCGGCACCAGGCGAGGATCCGCGACAGCAGGGCCTGCGCGAGGGAGTCCAGACGTGTGGCGTTCCACTCCCGGATCCTGTCAATGGGTTCCAGGGAGCCTGGTCGGTCGAGATCATCATCGGCGCCGTACTGCCGAAGCCAGGCGCCGACCCTGGCCCGCATCTCGTCCTGCGGCGGCACGCGGAATGCCTGCAGCCACCCGGGGTCAACGACCAGACCGTCGAGACGGCGGGCGTCGGGATACGCGGAGACGTCCCCACCACGCGCGGCCAGGGACGAATAGTGTTCCCGGAGCCGGTCGAGCACGGCGGGGGTGTTCGCCTGGAGGTAGGCGTCGAAGATTTGGTCGTGTTCGTCCGGGTAGACGATCGGGGTGTAGGGGGGTCCGAGCGCCGACAGGACGACGTTGAACGCACCGAAGTCCAGCCCAAGGTCATCTCGGAGGTCGGCTAGGGTGCGGCACCGGCGTGCGCTGGCGAGGACGTCCAATGCGTGGTGAGGGATGGAGCCTCCCCAGGTTTCGATCGCCTCCTGCAGAACGTCTTCTGAGTCCGCGCGGGTGAGTGCTTCGTCGATGGCCTCGAGGTCGCCGATGCCCGAGGCGCAAATGAGCGCTGGGCGCAGTAGGTGGATGATATCGGCCAGTTCGCCGGTGAGACTGCGCCGCAGCTCGCTGACTCTCGACTCGGTTGTGTCGAGCGCGATTGCGAGCGTCTGGTCGTCGACGTGGTTGATTGGCTCGTCGCCGAGGCGTCGGTGGAGTTTGACGAACGCCAGCTCCAGAGCGTCCTGGGATGAGGGCTGGCTGAGCAATTGCGACAGCGCTGGTGCGCAGGCCTGTAGTTCGTCCCAGTCGTCGTCGGTGTTCCACACCACGACTGTTGGGTGTTGTGGATCGGGTAGCGGCAGGCTGCGCGTAGTCATGGACGGTTCTGCTCGTACGCCATCGAGGAGAATCTCGACGTCGCCTGCCCGGGCGATCCGGGTAGCCCTGAGCCGGTCGAGCAATGCTCGGATGCCTCGCTCGCTGCGACGTATGAAGGCTCCTGACTTGTGTTCGAGTACCAGGGCGACGACTGTAGTGAGCCAGGCCCTGCCGTCCATCAGCAGCGGGTGGTCGGCCGACGCGACGATGGGGTCTTCTCCGTCAAGGACCTTCACATCTGTCTCGGATAGCCGCGCGACCCTGATGCCGTTGGCCTCGAGCATTTGGGCGACGGCTTCGCCGGCGTCGGGTTCAGTGATCAGGACCGGGTGGCCGGCCAGCGCTACCAGCGATTCCTTGAGCGGAGCAGCCTCATCCGTGACGTACACCTCCTGCTGGTCGGAGGCTGTGATCGCCGTCAGGCTTGAGCCGTGGTCGACGGCGAGCCGCACTGGCTCACCCGGTGACCACGGCCAAGCCGAGAGCCGGGCCGCGTCGGTCCATGCCCGTGCGTAGTGCTTCTTGAATGAGATGCTGAGATGGTCCGGCACTGAGTCGCTAGCGAGGACCGACCCGAGTTCCTTTACGACTGCTGCGGATTGGTGGGGATCCTCCCACAGCCGCAGACCGGCCTGCCGAAGGCGGGCCAGCGGCTGGTCCTCGGCCAGCAAGCGGCGGATCGACAGCGGCATGCCTGGAATGAACGCGGGCAGCTCGCCGTCGCCACTGAACCAGGCTTGGCTTGGCGTAACGAAGGCCGGACCACCGGACTCGCTGTCCTCCATGGGCAGCCACGGCATGTGCCGAAGGTAGGACGCGAACGGCGTCGGCCAGACATGAGGATCTTGTTGTGGAAGCGGGCGGCCTGGTCGGCGCACGGTGACCGAGAAGACGTGGTCCTTCCATGAGCGGAGGCCGTGGAGGACGAGCTCAGCGAACTGGCGTCGAGCCGACGCGCTGAGCGACTCGACGGCGGGTGCGCCGGGCAGGTGGACCAGTTGCTGGCTGAACGTGTACGTCGTCCACGGGTGGGCACCACCGCGCCAGTTCTTATCTACGTCCGCCGCCCAGCCCTGTGCGAGCCGGTCGTCGAGGTGAAACTGCAGAGCAAGGGTGCTGGGTCTGAGGTCTACGCCGTTCCGCTCGCTGGGGCGCGCGCCGAGGTTGAACAGCAGCAGTCCGTCGCGGACGCCGATGCTACGTAGGAACTCGCGATAGGCATCGGTGTTGTTTACCTCGGCGGGCCACTGGTCTGGCGAGGCGATCCATCGCTGGGACAGTGCCACAAGCTGTGGCACGGCCGACCCACCCTCGGCCAGGAACCGTTCCAGCCGCTGGGCGCCCTCAGCGCCCCATGCCGGGGACAGCAGGCATTCCGATGCTTTGGCCCAGGCACCGTCCGCCTTGGGCAGAAAGAAACCGACCCGGCCTAGACTCGCACGTTGTGTCTGATTTAGAGTCGCGAACTGGCCAAAAGCGAACGTGAGGGCGTCGCGGCGCAGCGCATCGGACTGCGTGGCCGCGAGGAGGTCCCTGATCGCGTCGAGAACGCGGTCGGTCCGGTACTCGCGGACAAGCTGGTTGTTCTCCAGGAACGAGCGCCCCGGACGATGCCATGCGATTTGCGGGTGGGTGAAGCTGATGCGTCGCTGCAATGCCCGCAGGTCAGGCGAGACGCGGGAGGCCGCCTCGCCGTCCTCGCCTGGCGAGAAGAAGACGGTCCGGTCAAGTCGCCCGCGTGGCGATGACGCGCCCAGCGCTGGTCTGAGGGCGCCGTCCTGGTCCAAAATGATGTTCCTACCGCGCAGTACGTCAGGTTCGCTGCGGAACGCCTGCTCGATGTCGTCGTAGAAATCCGCCCATGTTGGGGCGATCGCTGTCGCTCCCACTGGGCGCATGCGGGCGGCAACCTGTTCTGCCCAGGCCGCGGCGACCTCGCTGGGTGGGCGCATGGAGGTTTTGAGCAGCGCCTCGTGGAGGCTGGCGGTCCGTGCCCGCCGGCGATGGCCCACTGACGGGTCGAGCAGGTTCACGCCGACCTGCGCTAGGGTGCCAGCGGTGAGTACGCCCCATGGTCGGGCCTGGTCCGCCCAGATGTAAGAGGTTTCCAGACTGCCCCAGCGGGTCTCGCCGACGAGCGGAACGATGAGTTCTCGCCCGAGTTGGCTCCCGAAGACCTCATCGAGCCGGCCCGGCGGGTCCCAGCACACTAGGTCGAGGACGAGACCGGCAGCGACTCCATGCGGCGCTTCCACTCGAAGTCGCTGGGACAGCAGCTTCGACAAGGTGGCCAACTGCCTAAGCAGGTAGTCGTTGAGTGCGACGGTTTCACTGATGTCTAGGCGGGCGAGCTTGGTGAAGAACGGCGCGTGGGCGTGTGCGCACAGCGGCGCCTGGGCGGTGTCGGACATGGGTAGGAACGTGTACAGCCGGCCGTGCGGCATCTCCGCGTCAAGCCGCAACGCCACCGCGACCCACGCCTCACCGCTCCAATGCCGCCACCGTTCGTCGATTTCACGTGCCTCGATGCTCCGATCAACCGCGTCGTTCAACTCGTCAGCGGGCAGCTTGCGGCGGGCGAGGAGGTACCGCCCTGCGACGCCTAGGTCGATCTGACTCACCCAATCGTGCATCTGCTCGGTGACAAGGTCCGAGCGCGACTCCGAGCGGCTGAGCATGTGACGCTCCTGACGCCCCTCTACGTCGCGAACCTCTACCGTCAAGGTCGCGATTCGGTCGAGGAACAGCAGCAGCGGTGCCTCGCTGGCAACGAGAGCCTTCGCTTGGGTAACCGCGGCCGAGGCGGCTACCGAGTTGCGGAGCGGGAGCCGTATGACCGTTACGAACCCGGCGTCCGCGAACTCGGCAAGGATAGGGTCGTCAGGCTGAGCGGGGACAGGAAGTGCCAGCGGCGACACCTGGTCCGCGACACGCGTGAGAAGACCGACGTCCTCGATAAGCGCGGCGAGATCATCTGGCGTGGCGAATCGGAAGCAGTACCCGTCGAATGTTGCCGAGGACGCGTCGGCCTTCGAGTAGACTTCCGGCCAGTCCGTGAGCTGCAGTACGCTACGGAAGCCGAGTCCCTTGTTGCCAATGCCCTCACCGGGACCCTTGTCTGAGAGCGCGAACTCTGTGATCGACCTGAAATTGGCCTCGGTGAACGGCGCACCTTCGTTAGCGACGTACAGGACCGATTGCTCCGCACGGAGGTCAACCAGGACGGCGAGCATCCCCGGCTGGGCGGGGCGCAGGGCATCGTGCCCATTCTGGACAAGTTCCAGGACCGCCCGCCCCTCGTACTCTTGAGCAGTGTCCTCGCTGATCGACTTCAAGCTCTCGGCGAATCGCCAATCGTCTCCCGCATCCTTGAATAGTTCGATGCGGCGTAGCGTTCGGGCCAGAACCGTCGTCACGGTTGCATCGTCCTACCTCGACCCGGCAGACGGCGAGCCCGCCGGCTGGCTTGCGCCTTCGAAGCGGCCATCGTCCTGGGAAGCAATCTCAATGTCATCCTTGCTCGGCATCAATCCACCACGCTAGAGCCCGTCGGAGACCTGCCCCATCCACCACTGAGGTGGTGCCGTCCGGCGTAGAGCCGGGAGCGTCCACCACTAACCGGCTCGGCTACTCCGGGGGTCCGTCGCGGGGTGGCTACCCGCACCCCGCAACACGGCCGAGGAGAGCCCTTGGAGGCTGGACACAAGTCGGTCCATTCTCAAGACGATCGCGGAGAAGGGGCAACGTCGGCGCGCCACGCCGCAGGCGGGTCGTCGAGTCGGGCTGTCGGAGTGCGACTGGAGGCGCGCCGAGCTCGACGGTGCTCGCGCAGCTCCGAGAGGTCTACCTCCACTGCTTGGGCTTCCGCCTCCCGCGACCAGTGGGTGACAGGTAGGGCAACCAAGTGCAGCACCATCTGCCCCGGGTGCTTCAAGGCCGATACAAGGTTGCCCCACTCTTCTAGCGCGAGCACGTCGGAACCATCCCAGAACAGGACCACCTCACCGGCGGGCTGTCCCCTCCACATCTGCTCGATGATGGCTTGGGCCTTGCGGACCTTCTGCAGCGGGCAGCCTGCCTCGCGGAGCGCCTTCACCGCTCGCACGGCTACAACGTCAGCGATAGACCACCAACGCGTGTATCGGCGGCCCTGCGGGCCGACCAGGGATGGGCGAACGAGCCCTGTCCGCGCCCAATAGTCCAGCGTGGCAGCGGGCATGTCCGTGAGCGCGCAGACCATCGGCGTGCTGAAGCCTCGTACGACACGCGCACTCCCTCTGACCACTTTCCAAGCTTCTCACAATTCTTAAAAACAATGGTTAGGATTAGGGTGATCATCCAGGCTGAGGGGGCGAACGTGACGCGGCGCACGGCAGGAGGCGGTCGACCAGGGCCGCCGACAGTGTTGTCGCTGTTCAGCGGCGCGCTCGGGCTCGATCTTGGCTTTGAGTCCGCGGGCTTCCGGGTTGCGGCCGCAGTTGAGTCGAATCGCTGGGCTGCAGCGACGATCCGACGCAACCGGCCTGGACTTGCACTCCTTGACCGCAAAATTGAGGACGTCGCGACATCGGAACTGCTCGACGCGGCGGGTCTGCAGCCAGGCGAGCCGACTGTTGTGACCGCCGGACCGAGCTGCCAGGCGTTCTCCACGGCCGGCCATCGACGCTCCCTCGATGACCCTCGTGGAACCCTGTTCCGCCAGTTCTGCCGGGTTGTGGTCGAGGCACAGCCTCGGTTCTTCGTAATGGAGAACGTGCGCGGCGTGCTCTCCGCCGCAATCCGGCACCGGCCGCTGGCACAACGCGGACCTGGTCATCCCCAGCTCGACCCGGAGGAACTGCATGGCTCCGCCTTCCGGTTGATCCTGCGAGAGTTGTCCGAGCTCGGCTACCACGTCGTGTTCGACCTCGTCGACGCGGCCGACTATGGCGCTGGTCAACGCCGGCACCGCTTGGTGTTCGTCGGGTCTCGGGACGGTGAGCCAGTACGGGTTCCGGCCCGCACTCACGCGGAGAACGCGACGGACGGAAGGCTCCCTTGGCTGACCCTGAAGGAAGCTCTGGCGGGACTAGGCGACCCTGACCCGGTGGGCGTGCCATTGTCGGACCTCCGGCGGGGCATCCTCGCTCTCGTGCCTCCCGGTGGCAACTGGCGAGACCTCCCTGAGGATCTCCAGAAGGAAGCGCTCGGTAAGGCGTACGTCTCGTGGGGGGGGCGCACAGGCTTCTACCGCAGGCTGGATTGGGACAGGCCTGCTCCCGCCCTAACCACCAACCCGGCGTCGAAGGCGACCATGGTCGCGCACCCCGAAGAGAACCGGGTGTTGACGGTCCGGGAGTATGCGCGGTTGCAGGGTTTCCCTGACGACTGGCAGTTCGAGGGCGGTCCGGCCGAACAGTACGTGCAGATCGGCAACGCTGTGCCGATCGCGATCGGCGCTGCGGTCGGCGCTGCGCTGCGCAAGGTCATGCGGCGGAGGAGCGGCACCGATCCCGAGTTGCGGGGCGTAGTCGCGTGCCAGGATCCGGAGCTTTTGCGGCGGGTCAACGCCAGGCCTCGAACGATCTTGAATCCGCAGCGGATGCGTGAAGACGGTACGCTCTCCGCGGCCCGCCGGTGGATGTCCCAGCACGAACCCAGGGAGCAACTACACATTCCGGTCGTCGACCAGCTCAGGTAGGGGCATTGTCCCGTCACGCCGAAACCGGTTCCTCCAGTCGAGTGCCGCGGGTCGGTGTTGTCACCTTCCACTACTAGGTGAAGGCCAAGAGGCCGCACCTAAGTTCGTGGGAGGGCGACGAAGTTGGTGGAAGGCAGCGATCAGCTCGATCTGGGCGACGCCAATGCCCAGCGGGCTTGGCCGGTCATTGAGGATCTGACGCGCTCCGGCTTCGTCGAGCAACTGCCGCGAAGCCTCGCAGAGAGGTATCAGCTCCCTGAGACGGCCGCCGAAGAGTCCACCGCGCTCGCCCTCGACCAGCTCGCTCAACGTCTCTCCTCCGGATTCGAGGTCCGGAATCCGAAGGCGTGGGTCCTGGCGGCAGCGAGGCAGGAAGGCTGGCGCATCGTACGGGCCGGTGTGCGGGCCTTCGACGCCGCCGCAGACCGCTACAGCATCGACCAGGGCCTAGACCACGCAGACGGCATAGATGGCACTGGCCTCGCCCGTGCCCTTGATCTCGTCGCACGCTACGTCCCCCGGATCAGCCAGGAGAAGCCGCGACTTGCGATGGAGCTGGTCTTCGACGCACTTCGGGCAGGCAACACGTCCGTCGTGACGGCGCACGAGGTTGGTGACGCGTTGGGTATCACCCGCCGGTACGCCGACGAGGTCTTGAGGCGCGGCTACCGGCAGCTGCGGCGACTGGCCAAGGAGGACGGAGTCTTCCTGAACGACTTGATCGAAGACGCAAAACGGGCTGACGACGATCTATTTTCCACATACGACGGACTTCACGAAGAAGACGAAACCGACCAGGAGCGCCGATGACCGAGATCGTAGCCGCCGACGACGACCAGGTCGCGCGCGAGTTCGAGCGCCTCATGACCATGGCCGAACGGCTCAACCTGGATCCCGAGGACGAGATCCTGGCCATCCTCCGCAGTGCCGCCGAGGACCCTCTGACGCCTGAGGCTGCGCGCCAGGTGCTCGCACGCGTCCTGGCGCGCCTCGCTGAACTGAGCGAGCAGCGGGGCGACAGCAGGACCACGGCGGCCGTCACGAGCGGAGCCGAGCGCCTGATCACCGAGGTTGTCGCCGCTCGTTCCCGGCTCTCGCCCTCGCTCCGCGCGCACAGGCACCACGACGCGACGCAGACGCACACGACGGGGTCACAGCGCGTTGAGCTGCAGGTGCACCGGGGGATCGAGCCGGGGCAGGTTCTTCCGCGGCCGACCTATGCGGGCCGGCAGATCCCCATGAACGCAGGCTTCGTGCCCGTGCGGGGACTGCCGCTGCGCAAGTCCAACGAGCGGATCGAGATCCACGTAGCGCAGTTGGAGCACGACCGCGGTCGGGGTCCTAGCCCCGACGAGCTGGTGGACATCATGCTGGGCCGCCTGCCCTTGCCGGGCGTGCGGGCGAACGGTGACGAGTTCGGCATCGTGGAGCTTGCACGCAGCATCGCGAACAGCGGGGTGCGGGTGCCGCCCATCATCGACCTCGACGGCACCGTCCTCGACGGCAACCGACGGCTGGCCGCATGCCGATACATCTTGGAGAGCAACGAGTTCGACCACGACCAGCGGGCACGTGCCGAGTGGGTGTGGGTATGGCAACTCACCGAGCACGCAGACGACGAGGATCGGCGTCTGGTCGTCACCGGACTGAACTTCGAGCCGGGCCTGAAGAAGGAGTGGCCGTCCTACATCAAGGCACGGAAGGTCCACGAGCACTGGCAGTACATGCTCCAATTGGAACCCCGGCCCAGCCCCGCACGGCTACGCGAGATGAAGCGCCAGCTCAGCGAACACTTCGCGCTCGGCCCCGACACCAGCACCGTCAGCCGCTACCTGAAGATGGTCGAGGTCGCGGAGGAGTTCGAGTCCCACCACGTGGAGACCCGCAGGCACGATCCACACGAGGTCAAGCATGCGTCGAGCCGCCACTTCGAGTACTTCGACGAGCTCTCCAAAGGAACACGACCGGGTGGAGTCGCCTACGCCCTGGAGCAGGACGAGTCGTTTAAGCGCCTGGTTTACGACCTGCTCTATGACGGGAAGTTCCTACGGTTCTCCCAGATCCGTGAACTCAAGCATGCCGCCCAGAACAAGGAGATCATCGAAAAGCTGCACGAGGCCGCCCGCGAGCCCGACGTCGACGACGCCCAGGACATCGTGGAGGACGCGCTTGCGGTCAGCCGCGCCCAGGCTAAGGAGAGCCGCACGCTCGGGGCCAACACTCGAATCAAGGCCTTCGCTGACTGGCTCATGGCACTGCCCCTGAGCGCCTTTACCGACAACATCGATCACGACAACCTGCGTCTACTCCAGCAAGCCCTCACACACGTGAACGCCCAAGCGGAACTCGTTCTTGATTCCCCGGCCGAATGAGCGCCATGAATCACCGCCAGATCCTAGGGGAGGTCCGCGTTGCGGGCTCGTGGGACCGGCTCGTCGTCATGCCTGACAACCAGCAGCGCCATGACGAACTGGTGCGGACACTCCGGTCGGGGCCTACTGCTGGCCTGCTGAAGTACGCCGCAGGCCACCTAACCGCGAGCCCACCGCAGGCGCGTGTGCTCAGGCTGCTCGCCGACGACCTACCACTTCGGTGGACGGACGTTGCGGTCCGCTGGACGGAGAACAGAACCCGGGCGACATCCCTCCGCCCAACCTTTGAGGCAGCCTTGGCGCGGCTAAAGGCCGGTGGGCGGGCGGAAGCAGAAGCCGAACTGGACAGCGTGCTCGACCTGGACGTACTCGACGACCACCAGGTTCTGAACGTCGCTGCGATGACCCACCCTGCCTGCGTTGGACTTGCTGTGTTCGATGAGCAGGGTGCCGGCAAGACGGTGACGGGCATCTACGCCGTCGACGTCCTCGCCGCACGTGACGAGGTCGACATGGCGCTCGTGGTCGCTCCAAAATCGATGGTCGGCGAGTGGCCGAACGACGTCGCCCGCTTCCGCGGCGAGTTGTACGGGGCGCAAGCACTAGTAGGCAGCCGGGCGCAACGCTGGCGGATCTTGACGAGGCCACCGGAGTTCGTCGTCGCGAACTTCGAGACGGTCGTCACGATGGAAGCTGAGTTGACGGCCCTTGCGCGGCGGCTTGAGGGACGGTGCGTACTCATCGTTGACGAGTCCTTCTATGTCAAGAACCCTGACGCTGAGCGAACGCGAGCACTGCGACGGCTCCGTGAGTGGTTCGGCCGGGCCTACGTCCTGTGCGGCACGCCGGCGCCCAACAGCGCAGCCGACCTGGTAGGGCAGTTCGACCTCGCGGACTTCGGCACGACCTTCCATGGGCTCCAGCTCCCGTCCGAGAGGGAAGCGGCTCACGACAGCGTCAAGCAGCTGCTGGACGAGCGTGGGCTGTACCTCAGGTCACTCAAACGCGACGTGCTACCCGATCTCCCAAAACGAACCTTCCACATCGTGCACGTTGAGCTCGCCCCGCAACAGCGACACGGCTACGAGATCGCACGAGAAAACCTGCGGGCCGACCTCAGCACGGTCGACGACGCGGCCTTCCGTCGTCAGATAACGTCCTTCGCGGCTCGACGAGCGTCGCTCCTGCAGTTGTGCTCGAACCCGGCCGGGGTTCTGACCGGCTACAACGAGACACCAGCCAAGATCGTCGCGCTCGACCAACTTCTCGCCGACCTCATCGGCCGCCAAGGCGAGAAAATCGCTCTCTGGTCGTTCTTCACGGCCTCCCTGGAGGCGATCAGCAACAGGTACGCGCACTACGGCGTCGTCAGGTACGACGGAACCGTCCCTGACGTCGCGGTCAGGCGGGAGGCGGTGCGGGCCTTCCAGGAGGACGCGGGCACCCGACTGTTCGTGGGCAACCCCGCCGCCGCAGGCGCCGGTCTCACACTCCACGCCGCGCGGTATGCCATATACGAGTCAATGTCCAACCAGGCCGCCCATTACCTACAGAGCCTCGACCGGATACACCGAAGGGGACAGACCCGAGAGGTTCACTACATCATCCTTCTCGCCACCGACACCTTGGAGGAACAGGCGTACGCAAAGCTCCGCGACAAGGAGGCCGCCGCACAGGAACTCCTAGGCGACATAGTGGACCCGCCGCTCACACGCGAACGGATGCTAGCTGAACTGCTACCGACCCACGGAAGTGGAGCCGAGAATGGGCGTACCCGGACCTGACCTGGACGTCTCGTCTACATCCTCGAGGTGCTCGCCGACCTAAACGGGGAAGGCCATGTCGTCACCACACGCCTACAGGGAGCGAACGACCAGACGTCCTCCGCATCAACCGCATTCGCCATAGCCTCTTCGTAGGAGAGCCAAAGCCACTGAAGGCCCAGGCGACACGGAAGCAGTTGCCCGTCTCAGGCGTTACCTCGCCTGGGCGAGTCGGCACCAGCGAGGGCCGGTGATCTTTGCTGTTGCGTGCAGCCGACGAAGCCGCGCCGCTGCCTGGCTGGACTCATTGATGCAGGCTCGCCCGTTCACGGAAGGACGTTTCGAGCGTGGCGCGCGCAATCGACCCATCCACGGCGGTCGCCTGGCTTCGACTCGCTCCCGGGTGCCTCATCCTCGCCCAGCGGCGAGGACACGAAGCGCAGCCGCATACGGGTCGGACCTGATCTCGCATTCCCACAGCCGCACCACCACCCAGCCCATCCCATGAGCCGTTTGGGTGGCGCGCACGTCACGAGCCTGGTTACGGGCGATCTTGGCTTCCCACAGCAAGGCGTTCGGGCCATTGAAGCGTCCGCTCCGGCCGTGTTTCGGGCAACCATGCCAAAAGTCGCCATCCACGAATACCGCAAGGCTCCGCCGCGGCAAGACCAAGTCTGGATTACAGCCTGGCCCGAGACGGCGGTGCAGCCGGAACCGCGCCCCCTTCCTGTGCAGGGCGCGTCGCAGCAACATCTCAGGCTCTGTGTCCCGGCCTCGCCGCCCTCTGAGGTGACTACTGTGCACGGTCGGCACCCACGAGTCGGCCATAGGACGCTCCCCACCGGTTTCACCAACCTAGAGGGTCGCCGGAACGTCCGACGCTGGCGACCACCGTCCGCTCATGCTGACATCCCTTTCGTTTGTGGCCAAGGCCCAACCCGGACTCCGACCGGGCGCCGCCACGGATCATGTTCCTGCACAGTGCCGCCGCAACGAGGTGGAGGACTGGCGGACCTCGGACCGTGAAGGGACTCGGCCCGGTCGGTCGTATCACGCGTCCGACTATTGGGCCGCTTCGGGGGAGCGGCGTGGGATCAGGTCGGCGGCGGCGTCGGCGTAGGTGCGTTGGAATTCGAGGAGGACGGAGGTGTAGGTGTCGGAGGTGATGGCGAGGTTGGAGTGGCCGAGGGTTTCTTGGACTTCCTTCATGTCGGCGCCGCCGTGTCGTAGGTAGGTTGCGGCGCAGTGTCGTAGGTCGTGGAGCCGTACCGGTGGCAGCCCACTCTTGGCGATGAGGTAATCGAACCGGTCGCTGACGGTCTGTGGGTGCCATGCCTTGCCGTCGGGCCGGACGAAGAACAGCCCAGTGTCGGGCCATTGGTCGCCGCTGGCCTGCCGCCAGCCCTCGCGGCGGACCTGGTAGTCCCGAAGGGCGGCGACTGTCTTGGGGCCGAGCGGGATGACCCGATCGCCGGCGTCGCTCTTGACGTTCTTGGTGATGGGTCGGTATGCAACGGTGGTGATCTGCTGGACGACGGTGAGGTGCCCACCGTCGAGGTCGACGTCCTCGTCGCGTAGGCCGCAGGCTTCGCCGCGACGCAGCCCGCGGTGCAGGATGAGCAGGAACATGGCATACAGGACGATGTCGCGACGTTCGGCGTGGTCCAGGAAAGCTCCCGCCAGCGCGGGTGTCCAGACCATGACAGCGCTGGGCCGGTCGCCGGTGACCCGCCAACGTTCCACCGCTTTGGGGGTCCAGATACGGGCCTTGGGTGGTCTGCCGGATTTCAGCTCGATACCGACGGCCGGGTTGGTGTCGCGGATCTTCGCCTTGTGGATGGCGTCGTTGAGGGCCTTGCGCAGGGTGGCGCGGAGCCGGTGCAGGCTCGCCGGGGACATCGGACGGACGCCCTTGACCGTGGCGCGTACGTCGGGGTCGGGGCTGGCGAGCGCGGCGCGGATGTCGGCATTTCGGTTTTCCAGGGCGGTGAACATGGCCTCGACGTGCCGGGCGTTCAAATCCTGGATCGGGATGTGCCCGAGGTGGGGTACCAGGTAGAGACGGACGTGGTCCTTGTACGCGCGGACTGTCGCCTCGGCCAGCCCTCGGCGGCCGGCGTGCCATGACCACAGGTATTCCGCGGTGGTCATGCGGGTGTTGACGTGCACACCGGCGCGGATCCGGGAAGCCACCGTGTCGCGGTTGGGCAGCGGGCTGCCGCGCCGGCGCTCATGGAGCAGGGTTCCGATCTCGATCCGGAGGTGTTCGTCGCGGCCGGCGAGGTCGAGCAGGGCGCGGGCGTGGTCGAGTTCCCGGACGGCGTCGTCGCGGGCGGCGAAGCCACCGGCGCGCAGTTGACGGCGCCCGCGGCCGGGTACGGGTGGGAGTTCGAGCTGGTAACCCCAGGTGCCATGGGTGGGTTGCCAGCCGCCGCCGGCCCGGCGCAGTTTCGGGCACTGGGCGCCGAGCCGGCGGCCGTCGGGGTCTTTGCAGGTGCAGCGTTTGTAGACGGATCCTTCCGTCGGCATGGTCTCCTCTTCGGGGTGGTCGGGCGTGGATGCTGCTGATTTCGCTGTGGTGATCCACGCTCGAAACGGGCAGGGGATCAAGTCGGCGGCTCGCCCGGTAGGTGCAAGGCAGCCAGGATCGCCGCGACCGGTACCCGGTAGCGGGTACCGGCGCGGATGACCGGCACCGGGAACTGGCCGCGTTTGGCGAGGTCGTAGGCGAGGGCCCGGCCGAGGTCGAAGATCGACGCGGCGGTGGGCAGGTCGGTCACCGCACCGAGTCGGCGGATCCGGTCCTCCGTCCACACAGCGCGGTCGCGTTCGCGGCCTTCCATAGAGTCGCCCATGGAGGACGCGGCGGGGTTGGCGTTGGTGGTCACGTGCTGTTTCTCCGATCTGGAACGAAGGTGCCGGCCGGCTGGATGGCCAGCCGGCACGCGAGAATCGATGGATGAGCAAGGGGGCAGAGGAACGACGGCCGATGGGCCGCAGCGCCCATGTGCCCTTGTCCGAGCACGACGTGCTCGCTGCCGCGTCGGGAGATCGCGGAGCTATCAAGCGCGCATCGCAGTTGGTCAGCCGGCCACTGCGCTTGGGGATGCCGGTTCGTTAGCCGCCGGACGATGCGACGCTCA
>JGI25406J46586_10000348_pt1 | contig 20939 bp, 20 predicted proteins | sample TabmetS4T2R2_FD_46586 | JGI IMG/M metagenome (IMG submission 46586) | reverse complement strand
TACATGACGAACCGGAACTCGTCGCGGCCGACCCGTTCCTGCGCAAAAATGATCGGCCTCCGGTCCTCGAGCCAGATCAGCAGCGCGATCAACGCGATGACCGGCGCGAAAAGGACAAGCGCGATGGTCGAAACGACCAGATCGAACAACCGTTTGAGATAGTGATACGGCGAGATCCGCGCCAGTTGGAATCCGGTTTGCAGCGGCCACACCGGATCGATCGCGTTGAGCGGCACATATCGCCAGTGCGTCTCGTAAAATGATTCCAGCGTGTAAACGCGTGTCCGCTGGAATTGCGTGCGCACCAGCCGATCCAGCAGTTGCGGCTCCAGCCGGTTCGGCGGCTCGGCCAAAATGATCCCGCTGTAGCGCCGATCGAGATTGTCGATCTTCGCCGCGACATCCGTTCCGCCCAGACTTTCACTCGCCACGAATTCGAGCCGCTGCGGACTCTCCGATTGCTCATAAGTCTCCTTGAAGCGCGCCGTCGTTTCCGTCGACCCAATGACGAGAAACAGCTTGTGCGCGCTCGCTTCCGCCACAAACCGCCGGACCCAGCGCCGGTAAACCAGCGACAACGGAAGAAACGCGACAAAGCTGACCAGAAGAACCCCGCGGCTCGGTCTGATCGACGCGTCGAACGCCGCCGCCGAATAAACCAGCAACGCACTCACCGCCGCCGCCGCCATCACCGCCAGGATGTGCTCGGCCGTATAGACGAGACTACGCATCTCCGTATGCCGATCATATCCGCCGATGACAAAGAGCGCCGCCACGATGACCGCGAGCTGCACGATCTCAACCAGAAAAACGCTGAACGGCGCCGTCGCCGAATACCCTTCTCGCCGCAAAAAACTGGCCGCCGTGTAAATCGTCAGCCAGCTCAGCACATCAAACAGCAGATACAAAACCGCCGGCGCCCAATCATGAGCAAAACCGCGCACTGGTGGCTGTGCGGGTCTCGATGGGGCCCGATCAACAGCAGAGCTAATCGGCGTTTCCCCTGCCATTTGTCGCGCTCTCTCCACCATTTGCACCGATTACCTGAGTTCCCTGCCGATAACCATCATACGCCCGGCGGCTCGAAAATGGAAGCGGTGGAGCTTAACCGAGCTGCGGCGGCGCTGATCCTTTTCCGACCAACCACCGGTAAAGATCGCACATCTGTCGTCCAACTTTATCCCACGTGTATTTTTGTTCGATCAGCGCCCGGCCGCGCGACCCCATTTCTCGCAGTTGTTCGATCGACAAGCTGGTGGCTTGCCTTAGCGGCTCGAGCAAGCGCTCCGCGCCCGGTGCGATCCACCAGCCGCAGTTGTGTGCCTCCAGCTCTTGCCATGGTGTCGCGCGAGTTGTGATCGTTGGAATCCCGAAGCTCAAGGCCTCGGCGATCACCAGACCGAAGTTTTCGCTGTAGGACGGCAATATGAACAGGTCCGCCGAACGATATGCTTCCGCTTTTTTCTCGCCTCTGACGTCGCCCAGGAAAACAATCTCGCCGTCAAGCTTAAGTCGCGCGACCGCGTCTCGGATTTCCTGAAGATGGCTGTCTTCGTCCGGCCCGGCGATGAGAAGCCGCCATTCCTTCGGTCTCACTTCGGCCCACGCTTTGAGAAGATCGAGCAATCCTTTTTTGGGGTGCAGCCGTGACAGAAACAGCGCCTGTCTGATTCGTCCATCGCCTGCGATTTTTTGCCAGGAATCAGGCAACACCACGCCGTTTGGAATGACAGCGATCGGATTGTGAAACCCCAGCCGCCGCACACTTTGAGCTTCCTGTTCGGAAGTCGCGTGGAGACAAGCCGCGTTCTCCAAAGTCGCGCGCTGAAAAGCGCGCAGCGCGATTTTCTTTCGAATCGGCGATTGTCGCAAGGCCCAGGGCTCGAGCATGCCGCGCGGAGAGACGATATATGGTCGCTTTGAGCGACGCGCCCATTTGGAAACGGCGATGGAAAGATAATTCCACAAGCCGTGCAGATGGACCAGGTCTGGATCGTATGCAGCCAGACCACCGCTGACGCTCGGCGCGTATCCGAAGGCGCTCGGCCCTCGCACGCGATGAATTCGAGTTGAAACCGGAGCCCACGCCGCGATATCGGCGGTGGTCATCTCGTCCCGCAACCCGATTACTTCGACGTCGACGTTTTCCGACGACTGAACGTTCTGCGACAAATGCCTGACACTCTCAAACATCCCGCCGCCCAGCCGCGACACCGACCGGACGAGTTGGGCAACTTTCATTTATGTTGAACGCTGCTCCAACCACGCTTGAAACGGCCCTCTGAAAACCACGTACAAAACTGACATCACGAGGATTACCGTCACGTTACCACCGACGATTTTGATGTTTGAAGTCTCAATAGCATAGGCGCCAAAAATCAAAATCGCGCTCGCAATCGCTGTGCAGATGAGCTTCGAGCGCCCCCGGATAACAAACAATCTGTAGATCAGCCCGTGAAAAAGGCCGAGCAGAAAAATCGGGGCAAACATCCAGCGCTGCCCAAAATCGACATAACTTTCCGCGACATAACCGATCCCGATCGATGTTCCCTGTTCCGCACTCGCCACTTTCACGCCCGTGTAAAGTGTTGTACGATCCGAGTCGCTGATCGCCGCTTTTTCGGGAAAGAAAAGCCGCGGCGTCACAACGTGTTTGATCGCACCCAGCCAAAGCGCGCCCCGTTCATACGGAATACTGTCTGGAACATTCGCCAGCGTGAGCGCGAAAAATTTCACGTAGCCGATCCGCAGGATCAATGTGTCCAACCCATCGGTGAAATGGTCCCAGTTAAGATTCGCGACCAGGTCGGTGAGCTTCGCCGCACTTTCTTCGACCGAGACAACGATTTCCTGTTGGCCGCTACCCTGATTTAGGAACTCGCGGTATTGGCCTTTAATCGACGACCACACGACCGCGAGGATAAAAACGGTCGTGACGACGGCGGCACTGAATGCGACTCGCTTACCGCGCAGTGCAAACGGGGATGTTAAGGCTACGACAAGCAAAACGAAGAAGATGCTCTTAAAGCCTGAAAAAAAACCCAGGAAGCCGACAGCTACTTCAACTGCGACGACGACGGCGATGAAGCCGTACCCGCGTCGCTGCTCCATGCACGCGAAGGCGAGGATAAATACCGCCATCCATTTCAGAGTGGTCAGAGCATAGATCAATTGCGCGACCCCAGGAACGGCCCAGGCGAAGCGGCCTGCAATTATCGAAATCACAAAACAAGCGAGATACGCCATAAGCGCGTTCGCGACATTCACGCGCAAACCCTCGTCGCGCAGGCGAGGATACTGTGAGCGCCGGCAGTGCACGAGCGCCACACGCATCCCCAACGCGAGCACCAACACCGCCACGAGGCTAAGCCACGTCGCCGTTTCAAACTCCGGACCGCCGCTCGCCTCGTCCAACGAAAGACCATAGGAGTTCGTATAAAAAATGATCGCCGAAGCCTGGAGCCATTGCATGGCGCAGGCGAACACGAGCACAGGCGGTTCGCCTCGCCGCCATAACAGTTGTGCACAGCTCGTCAGAATCACGACGGCAAACGGAGTGAGGACCGGATTGGCGCTGAACGCTCCGCGTATCGCAAGCGCGACCGTCGCCACCCACATCCACCACGGCAGCGGCATCCATGCTTTGTTTAGCTCTTGGCGCTGCCCATGAATCGGCGCACCGGCAGTGGACGCCGGCGTCACCTGCCCAAACGACCGCGGAATCGCGACCAGTCGATCCATGCGCTACTTCTCTTCCATCAGCTGGACAAAATCTTCAACGAGTCTTTTGCGGCTGGAATATTGTCGGCTGCTCGCCGATCGGCTGTCTCACTGTCATCGCGCTCGATCCAGCTGCATATAAAGGGTCACAACGGTTTCCAACGTGCTCGAGAACGACGGCAGTTCGTTTGAAGCGATGTCCCGCTCCGGTTTTATGGCTAATTGAAAGACCTTCTCTGCCAGCTCGCGCGTGTCTCCACAGCGAAAAATGATGTTGCCTTGTTTGGTCCCGAGATCCTCGGCGCAGCCGCACTGGTCGCTGATGACGCACGGTAGTCCGCTCGCCATGGCTTCGTTGACGACCAGTCCCCACGTTTCGCGAAAATCACTCGGTAGCACGAGGCAATCGGCCGCGACATAGGCTGACGAAACCTCCGTCTGATTGAGAAAACCGGCGAACGACGCGGCCGGTTTTCGGTTATCGGTTATTTGTTGTCGGTTATCGGGATGGAGCGCCGTTTCTGCGTCGAAGAGGACGTTGCAATTGACACGCAACTCAGGGCCGAGCTCGCCGCTGCCGGCGAACAGCAAGTGGACACCACTGTAGCGGCGGTCTATGACCGTCGCATTTTTGCTCATCAGTTGTCCGGCTGCAGCGACCAGATCCATCGGCCGTTTTTTGGGAATGAATTTGCCGCAGAACAAAACGCAGAACGCATCCTCCGGTATTCCCCAAGCTTTTCTAATTTCGAATTTCGAATTTCGAATTGCCCTCGCTTGCTGGTGGAATCGCTCATTATCGACCGCGTACGGCGCGGCATGAAGTCGATCGGACGAGACGCCGAACTTTTCGTAGAGCCGTCGGTTGGCCGTACCGATGTAGAGGAAATCATCCACGCTTCGGAAAAGTTCGCCGAGCACGAGACGTTTGATCGGCTGTTTCCAAAACGGTGTCGGCGCCAGATCGTTGCTTTCGCCGCGCAACCAAACTTCTGCTCCGACCTTTTTTGCCGCCCACACTGCCTGCCAATACCCTGCAACTCCCCACCCCTGGATCCAGAGCGCTTTGACGCCTGCCGCACGCATACGCTGTGCGAGCGACTCGGGGAGCCGGCATTTCCAAAAGTCGTTCGGCGTCGCGCCAGGATCGACCTCGAGAAATTGATGCGGATAGCCAGATAGCATGTCCAAATCCCAGGCGAACGATTTGCCAAAACCGCGGTCCGTGCTGACCTCGGCTGCGTGCCGGGTCAGATACCAAACCTCGAACGGCACCCGTCCATTTCGCGCCAGCGCCTGCCAGAGCGGTACCTGGTATTGGATCGGGTGGGTTGTTAGAATCGCGAGCATCTCGAATTGTTCAGGAGGAGCACGACTGGCGAGTTTCGTCGAGAATTTCAGCCCAACGTTCGCCGTAGGCAGTCCAACTGAAACGTTGCGCGATCTGGCGAGCAGCGGTGCCTTTCGCACGCACCGCAGCCGGGTCTGAGAGACACTCGGCCATCGCACTTATGAGTTGTGCAAGATTGCCGGGCGCAATGATCCAGCCTTCAACGCCGTGGCGATACAGATCGGGCGCGGCGGTCGCGGTTGTGCTGATTACGGGCAAACCCGACGCCATCGCTTCCAGGATAACCAGACCAAAACCCTCGAAGTAACTCGGGAAAACTAGAACATCGCATTGCTGCAAAAGGGGTGGAACTCCCGAGTGTGGAACGCCGGCAATGTGGCGGAGTCCTCGCAGATCAGGGAGGAGCGACTGAACTTTTGTCGAAACCGCGCCGACCAGCCATAGCTCCGCGTCTCGCGGCTCCAACTCTCGCCACGCTTCCAACAACAAGGGAACACCTTTCCGAGCCGTGATCGCGCCAATGAAAATGAAACGAAATGGGCGCTCGCTTGTTCGCAATGTTTGGGCGAAGCGCGCAGAATCGACTCCATACGGATTGATTCTAACTTTCTCGTCGCTCACGCCGTTTTCGATCAAGGTCCGTTTCGTGAACGAACTCGCTGCGATGATCAGTCTTGCGCTGTCGTGTTCTTCCTCTTCTGCTTTCCTGACCTCCGGTAAACGCGATTCGAGTCCTTCACTCCAATCCGGGAAATGCGCCCTGACTTGTTCAAACAACTGCACCTTGCTGTCCGGGTGCGCGATGCTCTGGTCGAGAATCAGCGGAATGCCGAGTTGCCGACTACGCCGTCCCAAGATCCACGAAGAAGTATCGAACCCAATTACTGCATCCGCTGCCGCAAGCGCCGCCTCCGGGATGGCGCGCTGAAATGAAGCGTTGCGCCGATGAAGCAACGCCTGCGAGTCAGCACTGGAACTCATGGCCAAAATCGTCGCGATCTCGCCAATCGGACGGCAGCGCAACTTGTTTGGCGGCAAACCTTCCACCCGCCTGTTCGCCAGTCGGCGGCGATATCGCATCGGCAGGCGTTTCCAAAGCCGATCGAATACGCCACCTTCGCGGAATGCGAGTCCGGTAAAGAAAGTCGAGAGAAGATTTTGGCGCTCCAATTCGACCGCGAGCCGGAACGAATACTGAGTGCCTGGGTGAGCAAGAAGAACGCGCATCGCAGTCTTACATGTGTCGCCTGCTCGAGCGGTTTGGCAGCAAGTTACAACGCTCCCGCCGGCTTGAGGGCTTTGACATAGAGCGAGAATGGAACTGGCGGATTCAGCCGCGCAAGCCTGAGCGTGAATAAACCAAGCGGCAGCAACGGCAAGGCAGCGATGTCACCTGCGCGGTTTCGAATATTTCGTAGAATTGAGTCAGCAAAGTAAACTGCTTTCGATCCCACTCCGGCAAATTCTTGCAGGATGAAACCCACGGGTTCGAGTAAATGACGGTAATCATCCTCTGTATAACCAGCGCGCACGTGGCCGCCCCGTTCGCGTTCATCAAGCACTTCGGCCTGATGGCGTGGATGAAGCCGGTATGGGCAGCAAAGATGGAGAGTTCCGCGGGGACGTAGCAAACGGTAAAATTGTGCTACGACTTCGCTGTCGCCCCGGATGTGCTCCAGGGTTTCATAGCATATGATTTCGTCGAACGTGCGCTGCTCCCGGTGCAGATCGGAGAGATTTGCCTGTTCGAAACGCAATCGGCCCGGGTCAGCCTTCCAGTGCTCCAAAAAATACGAGCGCGCTTTGTCCACCTGTGATTTCTCGAAATTCAGCGCGACGACGTTCGCTCCGGAGCGGTAGGCCAACCACGAAAAATAGCCGTTGCCGCTTCCGGCATCGAGAACGTCGCGAGGCCCGCTTTTCCAAAACCGACAGAGGGACGCTCGGTTACGCGTATGCAGGTCCAAACCTGGATAGACCAGATCGCGCGCCAGGAATTTGAACTTCTGCGACAACCTCACTATTCGCGCAGCAAAGTAGCGGGAACACCTGCGATCACGCTCCCGGCCCGAAAACTTTTCGTCACCACCGCGCCGGCGGCCACGACGCAGCCATCACCCAGCTCGACATTCTTGAGAATGACTACTTTCGCGCCGATCCAACAATTGTTGCCGATCTTCACCGTCCCCTTTTGCATCGGCAACGATTTCGGCGAGACGCCGGGTTCGAAACGGTGATTGCTGTCGGCAATGTAAATGTCGGGCCCGAACATGTTTTGGTTGCCGATCTCGACATAGCCGCACGCGTCGATCATCAAATTCCGATTGAAATAATTTTCGTCGCCTATTCGGATGCGGACGCCGTCGAAATCGGTGTCCTCCGGCCAGAGCCAGCAGCCCTGGGTGAACGCGTTGTACGAACCGATCTCGATCTGACGGAGACGCCGGCAGCGTCCGCCGCCTTCCATTCGGTTGCGCTTGCCCTGCTTCATCCCGAGCGCGCGATAAACGGCCAGCCGAATCCTGCTCGCGAGGCCGCGCGGTATCCGGATGAAAAGCGGTTCAATTTCCATTGCAGTTGTAGCCGGCATCGGGGATGCCGGTTGGGCCGGGATCATCGACCCCCGCTACGGCGCCGACCCGTTCAATTTTGTCGCCGCTCATGAGTTGCGCCCGAGCCGAACAAACTCGCGCAGCGTCGAAAGTTTAACGGGTCTACGCGATCGCCAAATCTCTGGAGTCGACCGCAGAAAAAGCCCGATGCCTTGGAGGCACGGGTTAAGAAGACCGCGTCGTGATGAAAAGATGATGTGCTTGTAAAACTTTGAGAGCAGCGCCACCGGCAGAACTATGAGCGGAGTTCGTCGCAACGTCATGGCAAGATCGTTGCACACTCCGGAGCGATGCTGCTCCGGAAGTGCGCGGCCCACCTCTGTTTTATCGTGCCAGACGTGCACGCCCGGCAGACGGACGATTTGGTAACCGGCATCCATCAGGCGAAGACACAGATCTTTCTCTTCGCCGCCATACGCGCCCGGGCTCGGTTGGTATAATCCAACCTCGTGAACCGCGGATAACCGCAAAACGTGTCCACAGCCGATGAATGTCGCCACCGGCTGTGGTGCTGTCCGCGCGCGTGGTTCTGGTCGGTCCGGCGAAAGAATATCGAACGCAACCGCCGCGGCTCTGCGATTTCGTTCCAAATAATCGACCGCAAGCGCGACCTCGTCCTCCCCGAGAAACCACGCGTCGTCATCCAAGCTGACATAATAATCGAAATCTCCGCGTCTCATCAGTTCGTTTCGCCGCGCAACATGACCGGCGCTTTGTTCGTTTCGATGCCAGGTGACGCTGGGAAATTGTCCCGGCATCGCACTTGTGGCGTCGCTCGAGCCGTCATCCACGACAACGATAGACAGGTTCGGTGCACTCTGCTGACGCGCCGACTTGATCGACTTGATCAGGCTTTTCGCGCGATTCCGCGTCACGATGCCGACACGCACCGAACCGCTCATGCAAACGAAAACTGCGCGTAATAGGTCCGCAAAATTAGCGCGCCGAGCACCGCGCCTAGCGTGAGGCGCGCGACATACCACGTCCCCACGGCTGGCGGTCTTCGCCACACCACAAGCGTAAGCAAACCAAGGCTCGTGACGACGTAACGGCTTGAAAACTGGTGGCTGATCTTTGCCGGTGTGATGGCAAGAAGAAATAGTGCTGAAAAGATGAACAACCAAACACGGTCGCGACGCGCCAACCAGAAATGCTCGGCGAACCGCACGATCCAAAGTGTTGCCAGCGCTACGAGCGCCGCCGAAACAAAACGGGAATACCAGTTGACGCTCGCCGCGCTGGCCAGGCTGGTGATCAAGCTCCGCGCAGGGGTAATTGTCATAAAGGGAAACGCGAGCGCGACGAGCGCGATAATTGCAACCGCGACCCAAGCTAAAACGATTTGTTTGCCCTTCCCCGTCTCACTTGCATACAGCCAGCGCGGATTGATGAACAATGTCGCCAAAGCAATGTACCCGAACGAGAGAATCGCGTAATCCCACTTAATTCCGACACCGAGCGCGCGGGCGTTTGGCGGGACCAAGCCTTTCCATACGAAGAAGAGCCAGCCGCAAACTGCACAAGCAATCGCCGCGGGCAGAGCAGCTGTGACCATCGTACCCCGTGGTCGTCGCCACAGAGTCATCAAAACCGGAACAAGCACGAGATAGGTCTGCCGTCCGAGGCAGGCCAAGCCCAGAAATATTCCAGCCACTGCCGCAGAGCTCGTCCGCTGCAGGGTTGTTTGCTCCCCGTCGTCACATTCCGCGCGCGTGATCGCCCATATGCTCGCGGTGGCACAGAAGAGCGCGGGCACTTCAGTCAACGCTACGCCGACAGGAGCCCAGACAAATGGCACACCGAGCGTGGCGACGGCCGCGGCCAGCGAATCGCGAATACCAAGATTCTGACCGATAAGCACAAGCATCCACACGAAACCGACGAAAAAAACAAGATTCGGGTAGCGGAATGCGGGAGGGGAGAGCTTGGTAAGCGGCGCCGAAACGAGATGTACAACCGTATAGAGTGGACCAACCACGCTGCGGTTTGTTTCGCTTGTCAACGTCGCAATCCAGCCCGCATTTCTAACGCCCCAGACATTGGCGATGTGATAGCTCTCATCGTAAACCATGTGACGCGGACCAAAGAGGATCAGCAAAAACAGGCCGCCAATGACGAGCAGCCCAACAATGAACGCGGTTTTATCAGATGCGCTCAACCGATGCGCGACTTCCACGTTCCCGTTGCGCAGTTCGCCCATAGCCGCGTCAGTTACACGGCAGGGTGACGACGATCGCCCCACAAAGTACGGACCGCGTCCAATTTGCCCATCAGCGCCTCTTTAAACCCCCTCGGCTGCGACCACGCTGTGCAGCAAACTTGGAATGCTTCAAACAAAGCGAGCCGAACAATGTTACTCAGGGAACTGCGACCAAGAACTTCACTCATAACGTAATATCGCGTTAGCAACTCTATCCTGGCACACTCGCGTGTGTTTGCTTTCTGTGCCGCTGATTGACTTTCGTGACGAATGCGGGCGGTGCGAACATTTGCCAATCGCCATTTTCGAGCAACACGCAGGGACAGGGCCAGATCTTCCATCAGCGAATAGCCTTCGAAGAATGGATCAAAGGGCGGATCAGGCAACGTCTCGCGCCGGTAAATAGTACACGTCGTGTTCAACCATTCCACCGGCACGACCTCGGGAAGAACTTGTCGATCTTCCGGCAGTAGATTCACCGCCGGGCCGATAACCTTGCCGGCAAAACTCTTCTCAGGGCGGCCGTGCATGAGCGTGAACATCGTCCGGCTGATCAACCCGGGCGGTTCGTAGCGCTGATTGATAATCATCGCGTTCACGCCGCCCAGTGTCGCATCGGATTCGATCGCTTTCCATAATCGGCTGACGCAATCCGGCTCGAGCAAAATGTCGTCATCAAAGAACCAGATGAACGGTTGCGACGCGAGCGCGACACCCTGGTTACGTTGCGGTGCCGCGCCGATGACTGCCGCTGCAATCCAGCGAACTGACGCAGCAGGTGGAAGTCGTTGTTGAAATTCGGAGATAAGGTTTCGTGTTGCATCAGTCTTCGAGGCATCGATCGCAATAAATTCGGCAGCAAGCAGATTCTGGGTGAGCAATGACTCAAGTGTGCGCGAAAGACTCTCCGCACGATCACGCGTGGCGATGATTGCTGAGACTGGCGCGATAATCACGTCGCGACGGACACCGTGGTGTGTTTTGGCGCCGGCACCGGCACACCAATTTTCGCGAAGAGCTCTCCAAACCGTCGCACCCAGGTGTGATCGCGACGCGCTCGCGCGTAGCCGGCCGCGCGCAGGCGCTCCGCGGCACCGGCGTTCGCCAGATAGAAATGCGTTTTGTCGACGAGCTCCTCGGTCGTTCGATAGGTGTCGATCTCCTTCCCGACCTCATAGAATTCCGCGATCTCGTCCGTGTGCCCGGTCAGATAACAGGTTCGGCACATCGGCGCCTCGAAATCGCGCAGCCGCACGTGGCGAACTAAAGCCGAGCCCGGCCGACCATCGGACCATACATTGCTGAAGTTCAAACAAACTTCGTACGCGGCCAAAGTTCGAGCGACATCATTGGCTTTTCCTTTTGCATGAGCTGCTGTCTGACGCGTCAAAGCCTGTGTTTCGCGCCGATAGCGCCATTGCTTTAGCGTTCGAGCGACGCCCGTGAACCAGCCACTGCTTGAGATATTTTGACGAACGGCGTCCGCATAGCTCCCGAAAGTCCCGACCCGCGTTCGTTTTCGTCCAAGGTAACTCACGTCCAGCAGCGCGGTATCTATCTCCGCCTGAATCGAAGCGCTGTTCCAGCCCTGCCCATACAAATCAAATGGTATCGCCGCAATGTCGAGTGCTGCCAGCCAGCGGTCCCGATCGGCATAACGTTGGCCGACGAAGCACGCAGTTCGTTTTCGCGGTATCTCCGGTATCGGCCGATACACTTCCGGATCAGCTCCCATTTGCACCCAAACAGGATTCGCACCCACTTTGAGATACAGGTCGCGCGCGTCCCTCTCCGGGTGCCAGGAGAAATCCGCGCGGCGTGCGATCTCGGCCACGTTTTCAAACTGGTAAATGCTGTTGCAATAAAAATTGACCGATGGAATGCCAAAATTGCGCAGCGCATCGAAACCGGCCGGGTCGAAATGGGCGTTGTAGAAATAGCTGAGAAAGAGATCCAGCGGCTTCTTCTGATGGGCTGAGCGAACTTCATCCAGAATCTGTTCGGTTATTTTCGCGCGGGCTTGAATCTCTTCACGTGTGAAGTCGCCGGGCACATGCATGAACCGGCTGAGTGGCAAAAGATCGACATTTGATTCAGCGATCTCGTGCCCAAGCTGCCTGAGGGCCGGGTAAAAATTCCCGCTCCAAAGGCCGCCGTAAAATTTTTGCGGGTCGATCGAATGACGAACTGCGCAGAAAATCCGCATCTGCTATTTATCGACGATGCCCCGCTCCTTCGCAGCAGTTTGACGAACTCCGACGAGATAATACTCATTCCCAGGTAAATGCGGGGAGTGAACATTCTGCCATTTCCAATCTGGGTTTGCTGCCATCATCTGTTTAAAGAATCTCGCATTATCGATATCTTCGAACATCTCTTGGTACGCGATCAACACGAATCGGGCGTTCACCTTTGCGAGTAGCTTGCGTCGGAATTCGATCGGTGTCTCGCTGAGCGACCACGTGGCAAGAAAAAGATCGACGGCAACTTCACTATCCTGATTGCAGATTTCTGCCAGGTCAGAAATGCAGTGCACGTTCATTCCTATCGAATCCGCGACCGATCTGACTGGGATCCCGTGGAGCCCAAGAAAGAACCGCTGCAAGATCGACAATTCAGGTAGATCAAAAATGGAGTAAGTACCTGCGAACCCGAGACGGTTGAACAACTTGCACATCGCGCCATACCCTCCGCCGAACTCGAACACCGATTGCAGCCGCTCGAGTGACATTCCCGTTTGGTGTTCCAACCCAGCGAGGTGAAAAGCTTGATGAATCAAGTTCCCGCTACTCTTCCAGTAGTATGGACACCGCGGCACGAAGACTTTATCCGATTCCTCAATCGCCGGTTTCCACCGCGATCTCCAATCCGCTCGACGCCGCAATTCCTCAAGCTCGCGTGCGATATACGGGGGATGATCGACAAACATGGTCCGACGAAAAACATCGAATTGAAGGAATTCTCTTGGATCGTTTTTCAATAACTGGGTTCGAATTTCCGCCCTGAAAGTCGACCATCGCTTCTCGGCTGCCGAAGCGTCTTCGCTCAAATCCAATTCGGGCAACTCAGCGATTTGCTGTCGCAGTTGATTGATCAACGCGGATTCGGCTGGAGTCGGCTTTGCCGGATTCGGCGACGGCAGTTTCCTCCGGATTTTGTTGACGAAAAACATCAGAGAGCGTTCCAGTGATCGGACGCGCGCAGCGCAAGGGCCTCACCCCCGCGGCCCCGCCGCGCACTGGCGATGTGCATATGCCAAAGCGAGCTCCCAGTTGGCGACTGCGTTTTCCGGCACGGCGAAAAGATTGCAGGCCCAGGTTAGCTCATCAAGGTTCGTAACTTCTTCGCCGAAGGGTTTTCGCTGGCCTTCGAAGTCGTCGATGTAATGGAAGCGATAGTTTTCCAAAATCCGAGCAATCTCCGCGACAGAGCTGTTCACTTCAGACGTGGTCAATGGATTCCACTCGAAGCAGATCGCCGGAGGTTCGGGTTTCGTTAACAAATTGGCGGCGCCGCGCAGAACGTGGGCTTCGAAGCCTTCGACGTCGATCTTGATCAGCGATGGGGCCACGGCGAATGAACCTACAGCTTGATCCAGCGTCATCGTGGGCGAAAGCGTTAAACAACCACCCGCGCGCGCGTTTGAACTGTCGGCTCTGACCTGCGCGAACAGAGATTCGCGCGGGTTGTAGAAAATTTTGGCGATCCCGTTCGTGTCGGATAGCGCACAACAGACGGGGACGATGAATTCAGCCAAACCAAGCCGATCGATCGAAAGTCTGAGCTGCGCGAATGTGCTTGGCACCGGCTCAAACGCATAAATCCGCGGCTGGCGCTCCCGCAAAAGCTGGGCCAGCTGCGTCGCGATAAACCCATTGTTTGCGCCAACATCGACAATCACCGGTTGCTCAAATGCCCGGCACCAGGACGACATCAAAATGATCTCTTTGATCGAGTGCGTCGGACCGAAGAAGGGAACTTCGCCGGCGAAATCGCCGACATGACAGATGAACGGCAACCCGAGTCCGCTGCGGGCACGGAAATGTTTCACTCCGGCTGCTCGCAGCACTCGCAGCCAGACCTGTCTCGCTGTTGTGCTCAAGGATGGCTGGGTTCCAAGTGTGCTCGAGTCGTTGCGGCGTCGGTTCGCAACGTTTTCTCGACCAGATATGGGAGGTACCAGGCGCCGGAAATGGCAAAGGCGATAAAGCCGCCGACTGCCAACCCAAGGGGACCCAGGCGCGTCACCAGAATCAAATCCAGTCCGAGTGTCAGTGCTGCAGCCAGCACAAGGCTCCAGATCTGCGGCCGGATCACATCGAGACCGTTGAGCAACATGGCGTGCAGCGCGGTCCATTCGCGTGCGCAGAAATACAGCGCCACGCCGCCAATGAGCAATGTGCCCGGCGCAGCCGGCGCTCCGACCCACCAGGCCAGCAGCCAGTGGCCGACCAGCACCATAAACAGACTGATGCCCCCGAAGAAAACCAGGAAGGTCCGCGTCATCTTGGCATGTGTCCGCCGAATCCAGGCGAAGTCTCCCTGCGCTTTGGCGTTTCCGTAGGCCGCCCACAACGAGCCGGTGACGATCGCGAACAACCCGGACGTTTGCAGAAACACTTTTTGCGCGACTGAGTAGGGCGTGACTTGATCGACAGTCAGAAAGGTGACGATGAGAAACGCATCGATCTGGAAGAAAGCGATGTTGCAGATTTGCAGGACAAAAAAATTGAGTCCGTTTTTGTAAATGCGGCCGCCGGCCGATCGGGTGATGGCCGATAGTTGTGGGCGCAACTCCTGGAGTTTTCGGCCGTAGAGCGTCCAGAGCGCATAAAGCCATTGCATCACCGCGGTCAGGCCGATGGTGCAGAGAACAATCCCGAGCAGGCCGAGATTCAATCGCACGGCGACCAACGTGCCAAGCAGCGTGAGAATGCTCGTCACCATGTTTTGGATGCTGCCGATGTGCAGTTCCTGGCGCGCGGCATAGATCGGACCGACGAATCCGAGGACGATCGTGCTGATGAACCCGAGAAAAACCACCAGCACCGTCCACGGAATCTCGGTCGTGAACTGCGCGCTCGTTGGCGGAAAAATCCGTGTCCACGCGATCTGGGGGAAGATCGACAATCCGATCCCGAGCAGGATCAGGCCGATCGCGACAAGCGAAAAAATGGCCGTGCTAACAAGCTCCTTCTGAGCCTGCGTGTTGCCTTTGGCGGTTTCTTCGATCAGCGCGTTTTGTAAACCGAGGCCGATCCCGAGGTTGGTGAACTGCAACCAACCAACCACCGAGCTGATGGTGATCATCAAACCGTAGCCTTCGTTGCCCAGGTAACGGATCGTGATGGGCAGAATGAGGAAGCTGGTCGCCGTCGTGACGATCCGGGCGAAAAAGCTGACTGAGATCGCCAGCTTGGCCCGCCCACCGCGACCGGGGTGAAAATGCCGTCGCGCCAGTTGCGCAAGCGACTGAAACCGTGAAAGGAACCCAATCTCGGGCTCGGCCGTGTCGCTCGGGAGTTCGCCGCTCATCCCGCGCATTCCAGGCGAGTCCGATTTGGCGATCGGGTCGCTCTCATCGTGAGGCGATCGAATAACTGATGACATCCAGCGCCGGGATGTTGGCGAAATGTTTCGGGTTGCGGGTCAGGACTGGGACATGCCGGGCGGCGGCGCAGGCCGCGATCCATAGGTCGGGGTAATCGGGCGCGTGTCCGGCTCGCGCCGTCTCGACCCAGAGCTGGCAATACGCCTCCATGGTTGGGTCGTCGAGCGCCAGGAGATGGAAGCTTTTGTAAAATTCAGCCAGCGCCTCGAGGGAAACGCCCTGAAACAACGCGCCGCGCGAAAACTCGGCCTGCGTAATCCAGGGGACGATGATGGCCGCCTCGCCAACTTTGTTCGTCAGATCAACCAGGCGCTGCGGCGCCTTGCGATAACGCCAGAGATCGATCAGCACGGTCGTGTCGGCTACTACTTCCATGAAGCGCGGAGGTTTTTCCGCGTGGCGTTGACAGCTTTTTCCAGCGCCTTGAAATGCCGCTCCGGCAGCTCCGGTAATGATTCGGCCGCTTCCATGGCTGCAGCGAGGGTCCCCTTGGGCGGAATCAACCGCTCGATCACCGCGGAGAAAGTATCTTCTCGGCCGTGCTTCCAGGACGCGAGCCGGGCGTAAGCTTTTTCAGAAACGGCAATAGTCTTCATTGATGATGCTTGTTTAACACAGAACACAGACTGTGTCAAAGCGGGGTTTCACTGTTTGTCGGTCTTAAATTCCGCATTTGGCTCCAGGCTCAGCCGCGCGTGCATCTCATCTGCCCGGACGAAGCTCCTCAGCCACCCGCATCCCGTGCTCGAGAATGCTGCCCCCTCCGCCGATTGTGGTCGGTCAACACTGTGGGGCGCCCCCGCTCGATCAGCCACGAAGCCGCCCGCATGCACGATTCAATTGTCGCGATCATCCCGCCAATTGCTGGTCGCAAAAATTGTAAATCTCCTCCGCCAGCTTCAACGCTTCAGCCGCTCGATCGGCGTCGGGTTCCTGCACGTCGCCGGGATAGCGAAATTGATCAGCGAGCGGAGTCAGGTTTTCGCAGTGGTCACGAAATTGTTCGAAATTGGCATTCGCCGGGAGACACAAATCGAGAATGTCTTCCAGGGAGCGCGTTTTGGGGAAGACGATCTCGTGCGCGGTCAACCAACCTTTCAGCGCCTTTTCAGCGCATTGCTGGCAATGATAAACCGCAATGTCCAACAGTCGCCTCTCCTGACAGATCAGGAGACGCGCAGTCTCCAGATCGTGCGCGCTTTTCTCCATCCACGCCCGAGCCGATTCGAGCGATTCAGGGCTTGTCATCGAGAACGATTCCCTCGCGCTGAACAGTGCTCGAGAGCGAGCAAGGGGCTTTTAGCTCTTTGTCCCATTCCGCGCGAGTGAGCACAACGATGTCTTTCGGGAAATGAATGCCTCTAAGGATTCTCCGAGCCGCAACCGCGCGATCGTAACGGGATTGTTTTGAATCCCGAACGAGGACGAGAAAATCCAGGTCGCTGTCGAAGTTTCCTTCGCCGCGCGCGTATGATCCAAAGAGGTAGACTTGCTCCGCGGCCAGGCCTTCGCGCAAACGTTTGGCGATCGTAAACGCCTCCTTTGGCAGTCGTACATCGTTGGTCCTCACGCTGTGCGATACATTCTCGCTCTTTCGCTTGGCGGCGAGAATTTCGCGGCATGCGTCGAGCACTTCGGCTGTGCCGATGCGCTTGAGGCATTCGTTGCCGAGCTCGATGCATTCGACCAGGCCGCACGCTTCGCATTCGATCTCGGAACGGAAAACGCGGTGGCCTTCGCCAAATGGAAACCAGAGCCCGGGGCGCTCACGGGACGAAAAAATCGCGACGCAGGGGACGCCGACGGCGGCGGCAAGATGCATGGTGCCGGTGTCGTTGCCGACAAAAAGCGCGCAGTGTTTCAACCCGGCCGCAGCGGGGCGAACGCCGAGCGCGCCAGCCGCGTTGTAACCGCGTTCCCATTTGTCCAATAACCAATCACCGATCACGCGGTCCTCTGCTCCGCCGAAGACGACCGGCCAGATGTCGAACTCGTTGATAAGATCGACAATTACTTGCTCGAACCGCCATAACGGCCAGCGTTTGGCCGGCATTTTCGAGCCCGGACCGACCGCAACCCAAAGCCGACCTTCGTCCGAGGGCAGCTGCGCTTTCCACGCCGACACCGCGGCATTGTCTTCTGGCCCAATCCCCAGGTCCATGCGCGACTCGTCTGCCGGTTCGACGCGCAGACCGGACGCGGCGAGACGACGAAGCAATAGTTCCGATTCGCGCGGCATCACTTTTAGCGCGCGGCCGGACTGCTTCGGCTCCAGAGGCTCGAAACCGCTCATGCCGATAAAATTCCGAATACCGGCGAGTTTGAAAAAACCCCGATCACGTTCGATCTGCTCCGGTTTGCGGTTGGTCGGGGCCAGATAAACGAGCGTATCGAACCGCCGCGCGCGGATCGCGGCGAGCAATGCCGCCATCTGCGCGCTGCGGCGCAGCTCGCCGGATTCGGAGACAGGATAGGAAAGATAATCGTCGAAGATTCCCGCGCCGCGGAGCAGATCGGACGCGAGCACGCGCGTTTTTCCCGGATGCCGGTCGCAAAGCAACGCGAGGTGCGCATTTGGAAAACGTTTTCGCACGAGCCACATGGCGGGCAGCGCCACGATCGTGTCGCCGAGCTGGCCGATGCGAAAGACAAGGATGCGCCTGGAGGGACGCGCTCCGTCACGTCCCATTAATTTTTGGGACGCGACAGAGCGCGTCGTTCCAGGTTCGACTTCTGACTTGTGCCCTCTGATCTGTAACTTGTGATTTGGATTGCGCAGCTGGGCGCCGGGGAAATGGCGATAGACATATTTGGCCCAGCTGCGGAGGCCGCGGTCGTCTGACTTGTGACGTCGGACGTGTGACGTCTGGTCCTGCACCAGCCATTCGCGCACGGGGACCTGGAAACCGGTTTTGCGGCGATGCAACATTTCCGGCGTGATGAAATCGGACGAGGCGGCGGCCATGTCGCGTTTGCTCGGCGGATGTTCCGAGGCGAGCAGCGGGGCGAGGGCCCGGACAAGATCGACATCGACAAAGGGCACCCGGATTTCGACCGAGTGGCCCATCCCGGCCCAGTCGGAATCGTAAAGCAACTGGTTTCGCATGTACCAGTTCATCTCGAGCGCCGAAATTTTCAGCCGCGGATTTTCGATCCCATCGAGCGTTTCCTCGAGTCGGAGCAGGGTTTGCAATTCCCCCCACCCCGCGCGGACCATTTCCGGGTCGAGCAGTTCGGGAAGTTCCCACGGCATGAACATGCCGCGCCGGAGCAGATACGCGCCGGCATATGTGCCGCCATATTCGAAGAGACCGGCGTACTTGGGCGATGTGAAATGTTTCAGGATCGGAGCAGTGAGAACGCGCGCTCCGGCGCCGAGCGTGCGCCAGTGGCGAAACGGTTTCAATAAATCGACGGTGCGGGGAATTTCCTCGAAGCTCGGGTAACTGGCGAAGAGTTCGTCGCCGCCAACGCCGGAGAGCGCGACTTTGAGGCCGGCGCGTTTGGCGGCGAGGCTGACGAAAAATGTGTTTACGCCATCGATCGACGGGCGATCCATCGCTTCGAACAAATGGTCGCGCTCGGCTTCGAAATCGCCGCGCGACACCCAGATGGTTTGATGGGCGGCGTTGCAGCGGTTGGCGAATTGTTCGGCCAGCGGCGTCTCATCGGCCTGGCTTCCTTTGTATTCCTCAAATCCGAGCGTGACGGTGCGAAGATTTCCGCCCTGGCGCGCGGCGAGCGCGGTGATGGCGGTTGAGTCGAGACCGCTGGAAAGAAAAACGCCGACGGGCACGTCGGCGACGAGATGATAGCGAACCGTTTCGCTTAGCGCGGAGCGGAGACGCTCGCGCGAATCGACCACTGACCACTGACCACTGACTACTGACCAGGCTTCTTCGCCCTCGCGAAGAAGCGTAGTGATGTCGCAGAATTGTTTCGGCGAGTGCGGCCCGTGGTGATCGATCCACATGCTCGACCCGGCGGGGAGGCTGCGAATGTTGCGATACAAAGTGAACGGGTCGGGCACGTGGCCCCAGAGAAAAAAGCCGACGTGACCTGCGGGCTCGGGCGCATTGTCGATCTTGCCGCCGGCTTGCAGCGCTTTGATTTGGGAGGCAAGACGCAGGGTGTGACCGTGGTTTGAATAATAGAGCGGTTTGATCCCGAACGGATCGCGCGCGACAAAAACTCCTCGTTTATCGCGGTCCCAAATGGCGAAGGCGTACATGCCGCGCAGCCGGTTGAGCATCGCTTCGCCGCGCGTGGCGTAGAGCGCCAACACGACCTCGGTATCCGAATTCGATCTAAACTGATAACCGCCGGCGGATAACTCGGAGCGCAGCTCGGCGTAGTTGTAAATTTCACCGTTAAACGTGATCGCGAGGGAGCGAGCGGCGTTGAACATCGGCTGCGCGCCGNCCTCGGAGATATCGATGATCGATAAGCGGCGATTGGCCAGACCGACGCGACCGTCTTCGGAAATCCACTGACCGCCACCGTCGGGACCGCGCGCAAACATTTGTTCGCGCATGGCGAGCAGTTCATCGGCATCGACCGGCGGCGCCGCGCTGCCGTACGCAAAAATGGCCGCTATCCCGCACATATCAGACGTCGAAGGTCACAGGGCAGAAGTCAGAAATGGTCAATGACTTCACGCCTGCGCCATGGCCGAGGTGATTGTCAACAGTGGAACGATGGCGAAATTTTCCTCACCGTTTTCGGTATAATTGATTATCAAAGCCGTCTTGCGGCTGGAGAACGCGATAAAATCGCGGTGCGGAACCTCGAAGACGCCACCGGCAGCTGTCTCGACACGGAACGGCTTGTTCTCCTCGATTAATTTTTCGATCAGTTTGGCGTCCACCGGAGGACAGAATACTATTCGCCGCCGAATTGAGCAATTCCGCTACCAGCAACCGGGCGGCAATTTTTGGGCGAGGCCGCCTTGTCGGCGGGTGGTGCCGGAAGCGCTATCGCTGGCGTCGGCACCAGGATGACGCGCCTTGCCTTTGAACTCGTAAACAAACGCCGCGGCCTGACAGAGCCATTCCAAGCGTTGCTCCGGGGTGAGACGATGGAATTCGCTGTGACCATCGAAATCCTCCGGCTTGCATTGCGCCAGGGCGCGTTCGAACTCCTCGCGGGTTGATTTTTTTCGCAGGTTCATGGTGTGGGTTTGTCGCCTAGCCGGGCAAGCTCCTGCAAATCCAAAACATCTTTTGCGCGCAGCGGTTTGATCTCGTTCTTAATTTTTATCAGCAACTCTTTTGACACAACCCGGATCTTGACCCCGCCAATATCAATCCACACTGCGCCTTTGCTCAATCGCTCAAAGGAAAGCTTTGGATCCAAAAAAATATCCAGGTGTCTCAGCGGCCGGTCAAAATCGGCCAGACTGAAAACGAGGGCCTTTTTCTCAACGACCATTGATCGAACAAATTC
>JGI25406J46586_10000344_pt1 | contig 21023 bp, 19 predicted proteins | sample TabmetS4T2R2_FD_46586 | JGI IMG/M metagenome (IMG submission 46586) | reverse complement strand
TCGGCCCGGCAGATGAGGCTGCGCTTCTCGCGCGCCTGCGCGTGCTGCCATTCCGTGATTTCGAGTTCCACGGCTACACCGGGAAGCGCCGCGTCATCTCCTTCGGCTGGCACTACGATTTTTCTGGACGCAGACTCCAGAAGGCGGACGACATCCCCGACTACCTCCTACCGCTCCGCGCAGCCGCCGCATCGTTCGGTGAAATGGAGCCGGAGGAGTTTCAGCACGTGCTCGTCACAGAGTACGGCCCCGGCGCTGGGATCGGGTGGCACCGTGATAAGGCGGTGTTCGGTGAAGTCGTCGGCGTCTCCCTCCTCTCGCCGTGCGTGTTCCGAATGAGACGGGCAATAAGCAAGAAGAAGTGGGAGCGGGTGAGCTTAGTTGCAGAGCCGCGCTCTGCCTACCTCCTGAGCGGCCCGGCACGCCTAGAGTGGGAGCACAGCATACCGCCGATGGACGATCTCCGCTATTCGATCACCTTCCGCAACCTGCGCGAAGAGTGAGGGATTCACATGCCAGTCAAGCTTCCTTGGAGAGCTGCCCTACTTGGTGAAACGCTAGCAGCCCAACGCCGGGCATCGCCCGCGCCCCTAGACTCCTCCTATGAGATTCAAGCTGCAGGGTCGTCGGGTGCATACCGTCGTTGGGCTGCGCCTCTAAAGGAACAAGACCGCTTCACATTCTGCCGTGTAGGCGCATTGTACGAACAGTGTCATAGGCCCTGCGATAAGCCTCCCGCATCATCTGTTCATCACTCCAAGTGTTTACATCTTCAGGCACTAACCCAAGACCAAGCTTGTCTATAGCACTCATTTGTTCGCTAGGGATACCGGACTTTGCTTTTACCATTTGCCGGTAATAGAACTCTGTATATTCCGCAACCTGACGATCAAAATAGCGTTTCCATGAAAGCCTGCCGATAATCATTTTTACGATTAATGCAGCCAAAGCTGTCCATAGTCCATAAAAATACCAAATCCCAATGATGCTTCCGTATGTCCAGATGAAAACCACAGTCATATAAACCAACTGATTAATCCCGCCACGCATGATGAACGGTCTATCAAATGAATCTGTCCCCATCCAATAGTTTTGATACCAGCGTAACGGAAGGACGAGAAGAAATGCGATGACAACCAATACAGGTAATAGACTTGTTGGATGAGGCAATTGGAAGGAAGGAATTGTCAGACCGAACTCAAAATTTGCTGGCAGGCGCAAGAGAGAATAAATGAAAGCCACAAACCAGCAAATAAAAATTATCAGTACGATGACAAAGCCGAACTGCTGAACTCTCTCTCTCAATTTAGGCGACATCGGTCTAATCCAAGTCACTAAAATCATAATAATGTCGCCGCCATTCAACACGGGAAGGGGGAGCAAATTCCCCGCAGCCATTTTACTGGCAACTAAGCCTAAACAAGCCAAGAAACCGTTGACCCTGACGAATTCATAAAAGGAGAGTAGCAGATTAGAACCATAGGAACGCGGAGCGATTGCGCCATAGATAATCTGGGAGAATCCTCTGACGAACTTATGGAAACCTTCTGCTGCCCCGAAGGCAACCATCGCTAAAATTAAAAGCGCAAAGCACCCAAAGCCAGCAATAAAGATTCGCTTGATCGGATGAACTATTTGATGGAAGTCGTCGCTGAATTTAACGCTCCCGCCAAAAGGAATTGCATGAATCTCAAGAACAGTATCACCTAAATTTACTCTCTTAATAAGAGGGCCAAAGAATAGCTGGATTCTTTCAAGAGGCGTTCCTACAAGCCACCCGGCGGCAGCCATAGATATGACATGCACAACTACAGCTATTGGTATGACGACCAATAGCGTAAGTAGCACCATCATTGCTTTCAATCCTTCGAGTCAAATCTGAGCTGAAATAATGGAAGCAGCCCAACGACCGAATTAATCCGCCCGCCGTGAGCGGCAACCTGCATCGCAGGATACAAGGTTGATGAGAGGCACGCGGCGGGCGGGTTGAATGAGCAGTTAGGCGCAGCGCTTTCAGTCATCTGGATTTCTATCGTACTCACTCTTTCCGCCAATCGCAGCTCCGATAACCGCGCCCCAAGGCCCGCCGATTAGCGCCCCTAACGTGCCGCCAATAAATGCTCCGCTAACGGAATTTCTGGATTTGGCTTCAGCACGTCTCCTTGAGGACAATGGAGCCTTGGTGCGTCCATACTGGGCACGTGCCTTTCGGGTACAAATAGCTTGCTTTCTCCGATTGCAAGATATATGCGCGGCATAGAGGTTATTCAGATGCTCTGACCCACCCTCACACTGAGGGATTGAGTGTTCAACTTCCCAAGCGCCCCTTGCCCCGTAGATGCCATAGTTGCAGAAGGAAAGCTTCCCGCCACAAAGGTGGCAATAACCAGATGTACGATCAAAAATTTGTTCTAGCCGTTCGTCCGAATACGCCATAATACTTCCTCCTTAAACTCTGCCTGCATTCTAGCACGGTTAAATTCTGCGCCTAACGCCGGGCATCGACCGCGCCCCTACACAACTTACATGAGAGACCTCGTGATGGGGCGTCGGGTGCATCCCGTTGTTAGGCAGCGGCCTTCATGGCAACTACCGTTTTGTATATAAGATAAGATTGTAATCGCCCTCCTTCGATTTATACGGCTGCCCGGATTGTTCCAGGCCAAAGCGTAGATTAGTTCGACGCATAGCCTCATTGTTCTCTCTCGTGGTTGCATAAACCCGATTTTCGCCAGCAAGCCTTAACACTTCTTCTAGCAGAAGATGAGAATACTTTCGCCCTCGGTATTGTTCTTCGACATATATCCAGCCTGCTTCAAAGATAAATTCGTCTGGATTCTCTTTTGACTCTGCCTTCTTAAAGATACTCTTCTTATAGCTGATATTCGGCTCTTTCAGAGAGGCTATCCCTGCCAATGTCCCATCTTCCTCGACAAGGAAAACAAGACTCTTGGCATTCTGCCGGATTCGGTCACGTAATCCCAAAACAGTAACCTCGCCTCCTTTTCTCACCAAAGCCTCAAACGAGTCCAACTCGCTCTCAGAACACTCAGAAGGCTTCCTTACTACGATCTTAGTCATAGCACTCACCATAGCCGCCTACCGCTGGGCGTTACCCGCCCGCCCACGCCTCTGCCAAACATGAAAGACTTCGTATCGCGGGTCGGTGCATGCCGTTGTTAGGCCCCGCCTTTGACGCCTTTTATAACTCTTTGCCTAACTAAGTCATTGTGCATGACACGCCAGCTTTGCAACCAGTCGTGTTCAGTAGCTGATGGTACATGAGTTATTTTCACATGATTCGGAGACGACTTGTGGCGATGGTTTATGATCGGCTGTAAATCATAGATAACCGCACTCTCGATAACTCTTAGCTCTGATTCCGACGGGCCAGCAATCGGGGCAATTCGTGCGAACGCTTGGTTGGCGAAGGTGTGTGCGGCCCTATGAACTTTCTCCATATGCTCCCAGTCTCGCAGACGCTCAAGCACAAGAGGGTTATTAAGGTCGCACGCCCAGCCTGAAGCAATATCTGCTAGTTCCTTGAAGCTTCCATTCAGAAAGCCCTTGGGGAGCTGATACTGGCAACTCATTAACAAAAGGTAGTGCTGACGTAGCCGAGTTCTGAAGTTGGTCGCGCTGCCGACATACCAGATTATTTCTGTATCGTTCGCATCATAACCCCACAGATAGATTCCGCCGGTGCGCTCTGGGACAGGGTTCGCCTGCCCACGCGCGAACACATCGTGCAGAGGGAAACGCTCGCTCCATGCAATGATTGTTGGTATCCCGTTTGACACCGGAAACTCCAGCCGAAGAGGCCTAACGCCCGGCATCAGCGGCGCGCACAAACGGTTGAGCTTGAGATAGACGCTTTCTGCGCGTCCGCTGCGTGCCGTTGTTGGGCTGCCGCCGCTGATAGAATCAACAGTTCAAATAGCGAATAGGGTTCTGGGAATGACGTACAGGCATACGACGGCCCACGAATTTATCCCGGACGGCATCCGAGGCCACTTTCCCGATGAACTCAGATCGTCCCTCATGGGTTCCAGAAAAATCATTCCCTTGGGCGCGCTCTCTTTCTCGCCAATACTCTAATGTTGCTTGGGTTGCGGGAATCCACCGATCAATCTCGTAGACTTCTTTTATTACGCCTTGGTACACGGCGAATGCGTACCTTGCCTTGTTCGCATGCTCCCTGCTCAGCCGCCAGATGCCGCTGGTGCATTTGAACAACTCGTTCGCGTCCTTCGCGTGCGGATATTGCTGGTTGATGTTAATCGCTATCACCGGCTCATCAATCTGAGCGGTCGGGGCGTGCGACTCATCATCGGTGAGATTTCTGTTCATAGCCATTCTCCAATGACACGAAGGCAGCCCAACGCGCAGGTTCGGCGGGCGCGCGCTGAAACGCCGGAGGAACTAAGCGAGCCCACTGCGCCGGCTCCGCTGCAACCGCTAGTCGGGCGGCGTCGCGCTGCACCTGCACTTACGGCTCCTCCGTCGCTGCCTCTGGCGGCCACGCGCCGATCCTCTGCCGCAACGCGACGATCTTGCCGAGGTGATACGCATTGTGCACCGCCACACTGTGCAGCTCGTCGCCCATCGTAACTCCAGGCTCCACCTCCATCGCGAGCCGGTCCGGCACTTGCGCCCACGCGACCGCCGCCTGCGCGCCTTCCAGGAACTGCCGCACCAAGTCGTGCCATTGCTGCTCGTGCTCCGGCGCCGCGCTCGGGTAGTAGTCGCCGGCCGCCTGCTCGCGCTCGACGATGGAGCGCTGGTAACCCGCCGCATGCCACAGCTCTTCGTAGATCGAGTGCGACGCGCCGGCTGGGCGAAGCGTGACCTGCTCGAGCGTCAGCCCGGACAACAGACGGGCGCGCGCCGAGAACTCGCCGGTCAGGAATAAGTGCTCCCAGATATTCATCGCTCGGCCCCCATCGCTTCCTCTGTTTGACCCGGCGGCCCCGTAGCCGGCCAATGTTCTGCATAAGCGGCGCGCGCGGGCCGTTGATGATGACAAAGGCGCTGATTTGCGCGTCCGCTGCATGCCGTTGTTAGGCGGCGGCTGAGTTAATGAGATTTCGCGCCCATGATATTGCCTTCGGATAATCGTCAGCATCCAGAACAAATTCCTGTCCGCGCCCTACACTTTGCAGGATGGCATGATCGCCTTGTAATTTCCACCGTCTCTTATCTGAGTGAAAACTGAGCGGAGTAAGACCATCCTGCGGATAGAACCATTTCGGTAGTCTCCATACTGACCTCTTAGGTTGATCAGGGCACGTCAGGCATAATTCATCCCGATATTTTTCAAATACTCCGCCTCCACTTATGCTTTCACCGTCGTCATTAAACTTTAGAGTTGAACGCGAGACATACACAATATCGTCTGGAAACAGAAAATGGTGATGGTACTTAGCCCACGGTAATAAGACATCCTTCTCCACAGACACAATCGCACCAATTTGCAACCAGCCAAAGATGACGTGTAGATTCGGCGCACTCTTCACATAGCGATATTTCCCGCCGACATGTTCGGTCTGCCGAAACCAGCCGAAGAATAGAAACAAATCGCCTGTTGCGACACCATTAGCTTTAAGGTGACTGTGTGCGGAACCGCCAGGGCCGAAAAGAGGACGCCAGCGGGGGAAGCGAGGGTAAGCGGAGGTATTCAAATCTGGATCAAGATGAGCGAAATGGCGGCGCGTAATTTCACGATTCGTAAGGTCTTCAACAATCTTCCCGATTGACTCATCATTCACGTGTATATCTTCATACCTGATTTTAGAAGTGTGGGATTCATCAGGAATGGGGAGAGACAATAATGTTCCATCTGGCAGGATAGGGCTTGGGACGCGCCCAGCCGATAAATCAAAACCCTTTCTACTCAAAACGATTTTCATATTTTTTCGTCCGATGCGACGAGCCGCCTAACGGTTGAGTTGACGCGGCCGCGCGCCAGCGCCAACTGTAGTCTACAAAAGCTTCTTGAGAAACACGCCATCGCGGCTCGCATCCAACGATTTGTTATACGCCAGCCAATGGATGTATCAGCGGCGGCAAGCTTGCTCACTACGCGAGTCTCTTCTGCGCCTAACCGGGAACGCGTTGCCCGAGCTTCTCGGCAAGCCCGATGAGCAGTCCTTCAGGGCCGCGGATGTAGCACAGCCGATAAGCGTCTTCGTACTGAACTACTTCGCCGACCAGCTGCGCGCCGCGCTTGCGGAGCCTGACGAGCGTCTCGTCGATGTCGCCGACGGCGAACATGATGCGTAGGTAGCCGAGAGCGTTCACCGGGGCGTTCCGGTGATCGGCGACTGCCGGCGGGGTGAGGAATCGCGAGAGTTCAAGCCGGCTGTGGCCGTCGGGGGTGCGCATCATGGCGATCTCAACGCGCATGGGGTGCAGACCGGTGACGCACTCAGCCCAGTCTCCTTCGATCGTGGCTCGCCCTTCGAGTTCGAGGCCAAGCTCGGCGAAAAAAGAGATGGCCGAATCGAGGGATTCGACGACGATCCCAACATTGTCCATCCGCTCAAGAGTCATATCATTTCCTCTGCTCTTTGACCGGAAACGTCCGGCATTTGAAATTCACATGGCGTATAACTAGCATTAGACCGCTACTGGCGGTCTAATCGCCATAACTGACGACTTTTACCGCTATTTGCCGCGAAACTCAATCCAGATTCTGAGGTACGTCATGATTGAACAGAATCATTCATTTATTCAATGGCACATCTCCTAAATCTGTTCACCAAAGCTGCGGGTGAAACGCCCGCGTTTCTACACAAAGCCTCCCATTTACCAAGTCCCGCAGGATGGTTTACTAGATAGGTCAACATAGCTCAGCTCGGACTGCCGCCTTTCAAGTTGCCTCTTCAGTAAGGGGCAAATTTAAGAAGGACTGTTTGGGTGTGTTCTACCCAGATCAGTGCTCATGAAAGGTGTCAGGCAATGCTTCAACACACAGCTTCGCTCTCCAACTATCAAATCTTTCAGCCCGCCAACACGGGCTCGCCCCGATGGGACTTGTACAGCCACCTCTCGCGTCTGCCGCAGACCGCCCGCATTGATTTCGAGGATCATTCGCTTGCCGGAGGTCTCATCATCCGCGTCGAACCCGACCTCGGCTCCGCAAGCGAGCGTGAGGCGGAGGCGAAGATCGTCTCCGTGCCGTATGCGACGCGCGTGCTCGGCAACACGGAGGACGCGGTCGAGTTTATCCGCTGCGTCAACCTGATCGCCGGCGCGGATGCGCGGGCGTTCAACTTGCAGATCGTCGCCTCGTACTTCTACGGCGAGGCGCGCACGCGCCCCGTGCGAGAAGTCCTGAAGGAGATGGCGCTGCTTGCGCTCGAAATGACGGCGGTGACCGCCACCGAAGAGGAGTGCCAGTTCGGGGACGTCAGCGAGACGCTTCTGGAGGTAAGCGAAGATGATTCGCAGCTCTCACTCAGCGACCGCCGCGCGCTCTCGCAGCGCCGCACCGCCGAAGTTCTGGGCGAGGCGGAAGACGAGACGAGCGTCTTCGAGCTTGAGCAGCGCGCCATAGCCCGATTCCGCGTCCACACGTCCGGCTTCGCCTACGACGAGTTCGCCGCCCACCTGACCGAGTGCGAATCGCTGCTCGAAAACGCGGACGAGGCGGACGCCCTTTACGAATCTTTCGAGGCCGTTTACGAGCAGTACGACGAGGATCACGTTGTGAGCCTACACATGAGCGACGGCGAGCGCGTCAGGTGCGTTGGCAGCCTCGACGACGACGTTAACGCCGACTCTCTGCCGGAAGAATCGCGCCACCTCGCCCGCGAGCTTTACCGACTTTATGCTGCCGGTTTTCCGCTCCGTGATCGCGGCGAAGAGTCCGGCGTGGAAGGAGTCATTCTCCCGTCGCACCAGCGCGACCCGCGCACGGGTGAGCGGTTCGAGACCACGGTAATAGTTTACGGGCTAGACACGTGGCTCGACGCCGCGATTGACGCAGTGTATCACGAGCGCGTCATCCGCACCGTGCGCCATCTGGTCTGCGTTCCGCTGCCGCAACTGCCGCGCCGAACCGTGATAATGGAGACTGTCGTCCCGCTATTTGCGACGGTGGGAGGGGCACAGGAACTGCGCCACGTGCTGCGTAGTTTCGAGATTTCTCTTGGCGCGTCGCGGCTGCATGAGCAGACCGGCACAATCGAAGTCTGTCCGCACGCAGCCGAGCGCGAGCAGACGCGCGCCGTGCTCGAAGTGCTGCTCGAAAGGTTGAAATCCGACTACCACACGCGGGGCTTGCACACGAGCGCCATCTACCGCGAACTCGTCAAGCAAATCGCGCCCGCAACGGACACAGAAGTCGTCGCAAAGCTGAAAAAGGAAGCTTGGGATCACAAGGAGAACCGCCGGCTTCCGCTCAAGCTGTTCATCGCCTTCAACACGCGGGCGGATGTGCGCCAGGCCGCGCTCGAAAGCGTGCCGCTGCGCGTGCGCCGCAACCACCGCATCGTCCACGGCGCGGGCTTTACGATGACTCGCACCTACGCGGACGGGGAGCGCCGTGTCATCGTCGCGCAGCCGCTGCTCAACCAGATCGAGGGCTTGACCGGCAGGTCTTTGAGCGCCTTCGCCGCTGCCCTACACGAGCTGCCGCGGCAGGAGAAAGAGCGCGTCTGCGTCGCCTTCCGGCAGCGCAATCCGCGCCTGTACGGGCGGGTGCGCGACGGCCTGACCGCCGAACTCCGCAAGGCGTCGGAGGGCAAACTGCGTTACTTCCGCTGGGCCTTCTACGCGGGCAACAAACCCGATCATCCCGTTCATACCTTGATGCGTGAGGACAGGGCGGCGGTGTGGGAGCTGCTCAAATCCCTGTCACGCCGCGACAAGTCAAAACCTACGCCACCCCTCTTAGTCATCGCCGAATCGTCCGACGGTAAGGCCGAAGCTTTCACCAGAACCGTCTGATCCGCGCCGGCAAAGAATTGTCTGAGTCGCAGGTGATGAGGCTCTCGCAAGAAGCTCACCGCCTGCGCGCCCGCGACAAAAAGAAGCTGTGAGCGATGCATTGACTCTGAAGCACTGGCGACCGAGAGGTAGCACCGGCTGAAGAGACATCTCGACTACCACACAAGAAAGGAAATGTACACGTCATGTCGTTCAACAAGATCGTCGTTCTCGGCAACCTGACGCGCAATCCCGAACTCCGCTACACGCCGCAGGGCACGGCAGTCTGCACGCTGAACGTCGCCAGCAACGAGCGCGAGCGCGACCCCAAGACCAAGGAGTACGTCGACCGCGCCACCTTCTTCCGCGCGACCGCCTGGGGGCAGAAGGCCGAGATCATCGCCAAGCACTTCGAGCGCGGCTCGGAGATTTACATCGAAGGCAGATTCAGGCCCGAAGAGTGGACCGACCGCGAGGGCCGTCCGCGCGTGACATTCGGGATTCAGGTCGCCAATTTCAACTTCACGGGTGGCTCGAACCGCAACAACCAGCGCGTCGATCTGCCACCGCCGCCTAGTCAGGAAGTCCGCGCAGGTGAGTCGGATGATCTCGGTCTTGAGGACGACGATCAGATTCCTTTCTGACGGGCGCGCGGTGTTGAATTGAGACGCGAGACGCCGGAGACTAGACCAGCAATTCGAGTCTCCGGCGTCTTGCAGTTTCCAACCTAAGAATCAGCGGACTTACGTCGTACTGCCTGCCGCCGATGTACTCGAAGCATGTGTCCTTGCTGTGCCGCTGGTAGCACCGCGCTCCGTCGTTTGCCGCTCCCGCTTACGCTGCTCGCTCTGCCACCGCTCGAAGCCTTTGTCAGCGGCAAACAGCATCTCCAACCCGGCGCTGACAATCGCCCCTTCCTCCGGCTCTTCCCCCTCCATCTCTTTGACAAACGCCTTGTACTCGCCGAGCCGTGCGAAGATTACGGCCTCGACTTTGGCGTCCTTGAGCGACTCGAACTTGCCGCGTTTGGCGCTCACTAGCGGGACGTTCTCCGTCGTTTCTGTCTTGCTAGCTCGCCTACCTTTCGCTTCATCTCTCGCCATTCTGTGCTGTCACTCCGTTCTCGAATTTTCGTCAGCAATCTGGTTCTTTGTCGGCGCTCGGTCCGAGTCTTGCAGCCGTGTAAGTCGGCTAGCTTGAAACGGGTTTCGTCGCGCTTCCTTAGACCACATATCAACCGCCGTGCCAACCGCAGACTTGCGTCTCTCGCTCCGCAGACAACGGAGCTTCCGCGTTTTTCTTTAACGTGCCGACGGACGTGACCGCCGAATTTTAGAAGGACTGTAGAGCAGTGTTCTCGACATTAACTTTCTGGAGAAAGACACATGCTCTACACCGAAGGAACGCTCACGGCAGAAGACCGCAAACACCGTCAGATCGCACGCACGACCGTCGGCACCGCGCTACGCTCCATCGAGTCCAAAACTTCTCAATTGGTTGATGCTCTCGTCGAAAAGTTGACCGCTCAAACGATGTGCGACCGCACCGCCGATCAAGTCCTTCGCCTCGTCCTCGCGCACCCGCAGTTAGCCTCCGAAACGGCCACGATAGAACGCTACTCCGCCGCTTTCCCCGAGCTTCGAGACGCCGTTGCCCACGCGCTCGAACGCATCGGAGCGAAGACGCGCGCCCGCCTCGAACGCGCCTTCGCGCCCCTCGAGTTTCAGCGCCGTTTCCGCTTCGCCAGAGTCCGGCATTGCCACTGATGCCGGACTCGAATCGCCGCCTGAAACACCCCATTTCGACGGCCCACAGGTAAGGACGCTTATCGGATATCAGATAAGAGATAAAACCTGCGGAAGGAAGCGCTTCCGAAATCTTATCGGATAGCGTATCTCGACTCTCAGGATACCGATTGACTCAAACCCTCCCGGCACACCACTTGCCCGATAGCACGGCGTCTCTTCGACTCTCTCGGGATATCAAATTAAGGAGCTGTCTGCTTGAACAATGACGATGGAAAGAAGGCGGATCGTGCGTCGTCTGCGACAGTGGTGACGAGACACAGACGTAGGAACTTTACCGTAGAAATGTACGGCGCGCGGCTCCCTTACGAGGACGCTCGCGTCATAGACGATTACGCCAAAGCCAACAAGATCGATCGCGCCGAAGCCGTCAGGCACGGCCTGCACCTGTTCGCCCTCCGGCAGCAAATGATCCGCACAAAGAAAGACCCTCTGCGCGAATCGCTTGAGCAAGTCGTGGCCGAACAGATCACACCCATCCGACAGCGCACAGAGGAGATGATGACGCTGCTCAATGACATCGCCAACTTCGTCGTTGAACAAAGTCAGAGTAGCGCTCCTCGCCCCGCGGCCCGCGACGCCGGGGGGGCGGCTTCGACGCAAAGTGGCGGCACGCCCGCATCACTTGTAGAACAAGTTCCGGCGGCTCAAATAGAGCTGATCAAGCGGACGTTGGTGACGGCCGCGCTCGTACTCCGACTGCTCGTGGACTACTTAATTGATCCCGTGTTGAGGGCCGATGAGACGCGTGCCGGCGGCGAGTTGGCGAAGCGCTTGGACGCGGCGATCCAGGGCAGCGAGCGGTGGACCAGAACCACCCACAAGGTCGTTGCTCGGACGGGCAAACGCATGCTGTTCGAGTCGAAGATGATGACAAAAGAGGAGTGGGAAAGACTGTTAGCCGAATACCGCGTTGAGGACCAGAGAGAGGGGATGAAATGAGCGGATCTCGGTTCGTTTTGAAGCAAATCCACGTGCGCGGCGCGGGCACGAGCGACCTAACGCGCTACGTCGCCAAGAGCAAACTCGACGCGGCGCGAGAGGGCCGTAAACCCCGCGAACTGTTCACCCAGACGGTGGATAATCTTACCTATTTGACGGCGCGGGAATGGTTGAGCATCACCGGCGGTGCGCTCGAAAAACGGGACGTTCTGCACTACGTTCTCTCTTTTGAAGAGGGGCGCGAGTACGAGGTTTTGGGAGATGACGAAGACGAGCGGAAGCGTCATACTGTAGCCTTCATTCGCAGGGCGATGGCTGAGAGTCTGCGTGAGATCGGCGTCTCAGAGATGCGCTGGGTCGCCGGGATTCACCGCAACACCGGCAACCCGCATGTTCATCTGCTGCTCAACAAAAACGCCTTGGTACGGGACACTCAAAACCTCGTCCGCCTGCCGAAACTTCCCGCGCCAATGATCGCGCATTACGACAGAGCAGCGGACGGTCGGCGCGAGTTTTCTTACGGGCTGCTCATTAACTCTTTCGCCGAGCAGGTGGACGCAAGACATCGCGCCCGCGTGCGTGCGATTCAGTTTGAGAACTCTATTCGCACAGTCCAGATCGCCCGCAATCTGCTCGCGCCGGAGACTCTCCGCGCACGCCAGCCGACCGAAGAAGAACGGCTCGTCGGGCGCTGGCTTGTCGCGGAGATTGAGGCCGCGCGTGCGCCTCAAACTTTAGCTCTGCACAGCCAAATGAGAGCGGAGACGGCGGCACGTCTTGGAGCATTACGCGACGAGGTTGCTCGTCTCGACAACGCTGCGCTCGCGCAGGGTCAGCTAGTTGTTTCAGCGTTCACCGAAACAGAGCAACTGCGCTCTTTTCTCACCGCCCCGCCGCGAGGTTTAACTCTCCATAAGGCTGAATTGACTCCGCATTTCGAGAGAGCCAGGCAAGTGGATACGCGCTCACAGCCGGAGCGCGGCGCGCAGGCTCATCAGTACGAACCGAGTCCCAAAACAGTCATCTCCACGCCTGATACTAAAGAACAATCCCGAATCATTTCACCGCCCATTCGCATACGCTAACAACAACATCCCGCCGAAGGACGCGGGGTGTTTCGCTTGTAAACCTAATTGGTCCTTATCCGAACCTACATGGTTCAAATACGAACCTCGTTCAGCTCACGCAGTAGGTAATCTGCGCGCGGTCTGTCGTCCCACCCTCTCAGATGAGATGTGCACGAAGATTGCACTAGCGGTCGCTGCCGGTAGAGCAATCCATCGAACACGACGGAGACCGCAGATGCCAACAGACAATCGAGCGCGCACCGCTTCCCCGACCTCGCAACAGGGTTCGCATACTGCTTTTGAAATACGGACAGTTCAGGACGCGCGTGATGCGTTTGCGACTTTCATAGACGATGAGCGGGAGCTGAAGAGCGCCACCACGACGTTCTTCAAGCTCGGCGGCCAACTCGCCGGTGGACGCGCCAGCCGGGCCGAGCGCAACAGACTTCTAAGCGACTTTTACGAGCGGATCGTGCGCGACCCTGCGACCGGCGGCGAGCGTACGCGCGACGAAAAGGCGCGTGAGCTGCGCCGCACGTTGGCCGAAATGCGCGAACAAAATTTCGTGGCTCACGCTTCGCCGACCGCGCGCCGCGCGCACGCGGAGATTGACAGCTTCGTGCCTACTACTGACGACCTGCGCGCGTCTTTCACCGTGCCGGACGGAAGCTCGCGCGCCGAACACGCGAGCCACCTCAACGGCACGAACAATGAGGCGCGCGACCTGTTCGAGCGCGGCGCGACCCTTTATGGCGAAACGCTCGTCATCCCGCGCGAGGCGAGCAACTCGTTTGACCTCGGCGAGCAGGTTCGTATCGGCACACTCGCCCACGCGGTGCGCGAGTTCGAGCCTTTGGTCGGCGCTGACGAGGCCAAGCTGAAGGCTGCCGAGTTCGTCCAACTGGGCAGGGAGATCGCGGGTTCGACCGCCGACGGAGACACGCCGCTCGTCGTCTTCCGCGCCTTCTATCAGGAGATCAAACGGGACGAGAACGGGAACTTCCGCACCCGCGATGAGCAGTCCGCGCAGCTTGAGGGCGTGCTGGGAAGGATGCGCGAACTGGCCGCCGCCATGCGCGCCGAAGAGTGGCAGCGCACGCCTGTCGAAATCATCTCCTTTGATGATTGGGAGAGGGGGCTTGAGGAGCGGCAACGAGACGCCGAGATCGAAGCGCACGGACGTTTGACGTACCGGCTGGAGGAGACGCTTGAACTCGAAACAGACGACGAGAGGGCCGCCCAAGAGCGAGACCGAACGCTAGAACAAACAGCAGATCGAAACTTTGTCGGCGGCGCAACTGCCGGCGTCGAATACGAGCGCGTTCGCCTCGACGAGTTGCCGCCGCGCGTGCCCGCTGGACTCACGCAAGAAGACGAAGCGCGCCTTCGTTACGAGGTGATTCCACACCTTGATCGCCAGCTCGAAACGGGAGCGCGACCTGCGGACATCCTGCGCGGAGTGGTGATTCAGGTTGAAGCGGAAGAGCGTCGCTCACGCGAGACAGAGATCGCGCACATCCTCACTACGCGCGCGCCGGCGGCCAATCAAGAGCACCCGCTAAACCGCGGCGAAGAAGCCGTCGCGCTATACACCTTGAGTGCGCTTAGAAGCTTCGACCCTGCTTCCGATCACGCGCTCAATGAGGAGTTCGGACACCGCGCATTCCTGCCACACGAGCGCGCCGTCGCCATAGACACTGTTGGCGCAAGGTTGGCGCAGGATTACCGAGGCCTGAACGCGCGCTTGAACGCTTTCGCGGCGCTCGAAGCAGAACACGCGCGACTACGAGAAGAAGCAGTCCAGTTCCGCGAACAGGTACGCGCGACGCCTGAATTTCAAAACCTCCTCGAAGCCCTACGCGCGCAAGAACGTGACAGCAAGCTATCCGAGCATGAGGCTCTTGTAAGAGGCAGCAGCGCACGCATCTCGACGCCTGAGAGGGAGCGGTCTGGCAGCGATTCGACTCGCTCAGCCCCGACCTCGCAGACTGCTTTCTCCAACTATCCTGAACTCGTCGGAGAGCCACGCTCGCCCTCAGACTACGCCTCCCTGCGCGAGAAAAATGAACGAGCGAACAGCGATCTACGGCAGCGGCTCACTTCGCTCCTCGTCAACCCCGAAATCGAGCAGGCGTTAGCGGAAAACGCGAGGCGCATCGAAGAGTCGGCGCAGCACTTTCGCGGCCTGACGGGGAGCGACATCAGCAACGCCGACGAAGCGCGGGCTGTCCTCACGCCCGAACTCCGCTGGATGCGTGCCACGCTCGGTCAATTGGCGGAGGAACGCGCGAGCATAAACATCGAACGAACGCGCCCCGTCGGTGAGAAGCAGATCAATCCTCTCTACGTCGGCCTTCCCGAACACCGTAACCACCGGCTAGCGGTCGAGAATATCAACGAGTACCGGACGCTCGTTAGCGTCGCCGAAAGTCTAGAGACGAGGGTTCTGGCGTTTTCTTCCTTACGCGGGCGCGAGATCACCGGCGCGACGGAAGCGCGCGAGCTGGAGGTGAATTTCGCACGCGACTACGTCGCCTACCGGCAACGAGACGACACCACGCGGAAGCTGAACGAACACCGCCTGTTTCGTGAATACAACGCTCGGTTGAGCGGCGCGATGTCAGCTTCCGAACTGCTCGCCACGATCAAAGAGATTCGGCAGGACAACTACGCCCGCGCGCAGCACCCGGAGCGTTACCGCGACGAAGCGGACACGGCGCGAAGGCAGGGCGAACAGGTGCGTCGCCCCTTGACCGAAAGGGAGATGCAGCAGCTCTTCCTTGACCTGACGCCGGCGCACTTCACCGCAGAGATGCGCGAGGTCCTGCTCAATCACAGCGGAACAGCGCGTGACAAGGCGGAGCGCATCAGGGGACTTGAAGACGGCACAATTGAACCCTCTGCCACGCTCAAGTTGCTGCTCACGGAGTTTGCGAAGACGCGCGCGGACAATCTCAGGCAGTACGGCAGGAACATAAGGGCGTTCCTCGCCGATTACCTGAACCCGCCGACCCCGAACCGCCTCCGGTTTTCGGTTCACGACCTCTACAAGCTGCGCGAAAGACTCTCACCATCCGAGCGCGATTATTTCTTCAAGGTCGTTGACGGCACGAGACAGTCTGTCACCTCCGGCGAGGCCGAGAGGCATCTTGGCTCGCGACAAGCACGGCAGACCGTCTTTGGCGACCGCACGGATGTCTCCACCAGCCCAACACCTCGCGGGAGTCACCCGCGCCATTCGTTCGACGAGTTGCGTGAGCGACTGGAAGAAAGGCTGACCAGCTATCTCGTGTCTGTGGTGAGAGAGCGGGGCGTTAGAACGCTAGAGTCCGACCACGAAAGTCTCAGCCACGCCGCGGAGGTTGCGCGCATCATCAAAGAGACTCTCACGGAGAAGGGGCACAGCTTGCATGATTTTAGACTGAACGACGAGCGTGTCGCCGCAGTCTCCAGCAAGCTGGTCGGCGAACTCCCTTACGCCCTTACTGCCGGTCGCAACCGCGATCTCGTCCAAGATTACAGCCTCGACCAGCCGACACGACGAGAGCCGAGACCAGGCGCTCGTGAATCGAAGACAAATGATCCTCAGTTGGTTACGACGGACTTCGGGCGCAACATGGATGATGAGATAGTCGAGCAGAAAGTAAGCCGGGCTGTCGGGCAGATCACGATACAGAGTATCAACGGCAACTCAGGTCTCGCCGACTCAAATGGTCATAACGGCAAGCAGCATTCAACTGTGCGTGATATGACTGCCAACAAAGAACAGATTGCGCGTTCACATATCTTTACAAGGTAGGGGCCATCAGTACTATTAAGCGAAAAACCTTGGCAGCCATGCCCCACGTGCCCACATTAACTGGGCTACCGGATTTTGATCCCACAACAGTTTATGCTGCTAATCTGTAGATAACAAAACTCTTGACGAGGGATAAAGGCAAGGTATAAAGTGCGCGGCAATCAACAGGCTTCTGCTGGAGTGAGAACGGTAGGAGCAGGCCGTCAACGGCTAGCGAGCGAATAACTGTATGATTGAGCGCTATCCGGTGCTGCGGGAATTCGGATAGGCCCACGTGAGTGTGTGAGATGCTTACGTGGGTCATTCATTCTTTGAAGGTTAAGGATAAGAGCGAATCCTGCTTCGGAAGGAAGGCGAATAGGTGTCGTAACCACCCTATCGCTGTACACAACGTACATCATTGGAGGAATGATATGGCAAATAAGAAAGGATTATGGTCCGTTCGGATTTCTATAGCGTTAACCACGCTATCGGTTCTCGCGGCTGTCGGCTGCGGCGATGGTGAGCCGCCGAAACCACCGCCACCCTCTGCCCCCGATGTTGTCACTGCCTGCTGTAGCAGCGGGCCTCAGCAAGGTTACCTTAAGACAGATGATGCTTGGAGTCCGACTTCGTGCGGGAATCCTACTAACATCACCTACAACGTCTGCACGTACACGCGCTACGACAATAAGCCGGTAGGCGCGAGGATGAACATCTGCGCCAGTCAGACAGTCCCAACGGGGTGGGTAATAAAAGACTCAATATGGAGCCCAACCTCATGCGGACATCCCGCTAACATTACCTACAATGTTAATACCATTGAAAGGATAAGCTGAGTGCTGATGTCTGAAACATTCTGTCTGTGGTGATAGCTGTAAGTCTATATTATATCTAAATCAGAATTGCACCTGATCCGTTCTACATGTGAGCTTAAGCTGACGCCCCGGGCGGGTGAATAGTGAATCAAAGGCGATGAAGAGTGTGAGCCGCAGCTGACAGATCAATGAAGAGCGCCGCAGCGTAGTGGAGTAGTAGCCCCGGCCAGAGCGAGCAGCTCTCTAGGGCAAGAGCGCTGAGAAAAATTCCAGCCGCGACCGAACCTAAAACCTCAGGTAAGGGCTTATGGATATGTATGAATACGTATGGAACGGTCGCGACGAGTATGGCAATGTCGCCGATATAGTGTTCTAAACGGAAGAGCAAGAAACCTCGAAAGAAAAACTCGGCGGCGAAAATACGAATAAAATAAATAACCTCGTAAAAGAGCCAAGCGCGGACGCCAATGGGTCTATAAAACGGGTAGAAATTGTTGATCATGCTCGTCCCGCCAATTGCCCAAGCGATGGGCATCGTTAATGTGACTAGAACGAAGCAAAATGGCATGTACGATAGCGAGCGTCCCCATCCAAGACCGAGGTAGTTGTGTTCTGGCACTGGAACGAACCGATAAACTGCAACGGGTATCAAGACATAGGTAACCAAGCAGGCTGAGGAAGCGTATGCCTGCGAAAGTACATCGCTGGGCAGTCTAAAAGCTTCCATTAGTAACAATGGAAATCCTCCCAGTCTGAAAAAGACTTCCTGCGTACTGTACCGCTCCTGAAGAATAATGATGATTGGGGTGAGAATGAGTGCGAGCGAGAGCGGTGGCTGGCTGAAAAGGCCAGCTACGCGTTTCCAGAGTGGACGCCAAATAATCTGAATTGGCCCTCCAATTAGAACATCGTCTGTACCAGTATAAAGAAACTACAAGGTTAAATAGTAGCTATACGTTGACGATCATAAGAAGCCGCAAGAATCGAAAATGATTGCCGCCTGTCTGCTATTGTTTTAGCGTATAATGGAATTTTGAAACCATATCTCGAACTTTGTGATTAACCCATTCGTCTGGCGACTCTTCTCCAGTAACCATTCTCCAAGTCTTGGCAATTACGATACAAGGATTTAATTCACATCCTTCACTATCCCATTGCACATTTTCACCAACTTGTAATCCTCCAATATCAACAACCGGCTTGCTATTATTCAGTCCAATCTTAAGATTAGCCGTTGCAGCGTAGGTGTGCGGTATCAAGTAGACATGGAGTCTGCACTTAGCTAAGGGCGCACAGTATGTGTCAGTATAAACTTCTTGATATGGTGCCTTGTGGCCATTCGTATTATTAAAGTCACCGTCAGGGTGCTCTCCATTCCCTGACACTACTTCTATAGTAAGATTTGCAGTTTTGGCTGGCATATCACAAAGGCTCACATTCTTTCCATTCAGTATAATAAGGCTGGTAAAACTTGTGTCGGATGCTGTCTTGATATTGAGATTTACTTTGAAGATATGCTGGTCTCCGCCTTTATCTTCTTGAGGTATAGTCTTCGGGATCGAAAGGCCCGCAGGTATCCGAACATTAAGAGTCCCCGAGAGTCTGGTTGGTTTCCCAACCTGTCTTGTAAGAACTCCATCGGATATTTCAACATCAATTGAGATATCGAATGTGGAATCAGGATCTGTAATCGTTATGACTAGATTGCCACGTATATTACAGTTACTCCCGATAATGCTTCCGTCGGCGACATTCTGCAAAGGCAAAATAGCCCTACCATCTTTGAGTTTGAAAGTAGCATCATTCGAGTTATAAAAAGTAAAGAACGGAACGTCGAGTACAAAACCACCCTGAAGGAAAGACCCCGACTGAGGTACGGTTAAAGACGCGGCCTGGTTAGCGGTCAAATGTCCCCCATCTTTCGTCTCCAGTGTTGAGCCATCCGGGATTACAACAGTCGAGGGCCCAAGTGTAAGATCAACATCCGCCAGCGCGCCTGTGATGCCTTCATTGTCCGATACAGTCAAAGCATTCGCTTTGAGACGCGAACCGCCTTTTAATGCGACGTGCGTACCCTGAATTGGCTCTATAGAGCCGCTCCCGATGGTTATATCGACGTTCGCCGTGATACTTTCAGTCTGGCCAACCCTCCTTGTCCAATACAGATCCACCGTGCCACCGGTTAGACCTACCGTTCCTACTTTTCCGAGCTTCATGTCGCCGGTCTTGACGAGCATATGCAAGTGATATGACCCATATACTTTACCGCCGGGTCCGATCTGAATCGTCAACGGCCCACCGTTAGCGTCCAACGTTGCGGCCGAGAAGTGAGCCCCGAGTAAGGAATTCGGTATTGTGATGCTAGATTCGGCGAACTGGAATTCAACGAGGTTGAAGTCCCCTGTAAGCGTGTCGGGGTTTTGGAAAGCCAACCGGTCCGCCTTGACGTGGCCGCGAGTAATATGAAGCTTGGTGTCACCATTAAAATCGAACGTGCCGCTGTTTGTTGTGGCGTCCAGAGCGAGCGTGCCGCTTAATGGCCTGGTTCCGGCAATAGTTGCCTGGGCGTCAATCGTGCCGCCCTCAAGCGGAACGGCAAAAATACCTCCCATTAAAAGCAATCCTTGTTGAATCTGAAAATGCAGAGCGCTCTTTCCCGTCAAATCACCGCTGCCGTTAAGGGTTAAAGGCGAAGAAGCGTCCTCAGCCTTAAACGTCCCACCCGGGGCGGTTAAGGCCATGAGCTTGTCAGAGAAGGTAGCTGTGGTTGATTGGAGCGAGAAACTGGCTGACTCTACCGCCCCGGTAAGGCCAAGCGCGTCCGAAAGATTAAGGTCCTTAAAGCGAAGCGTCCCATTATTAATCGGGTAGGTGTTGCTTGTGTCAAGCTCTATAGAACCCGTGCCCACGCCCAGAGTTCCGGACACCTTTCCGTTCACCCCAGAGTCGGGATTTCGTGTAATTAGAGCGTTGATTGTGCCTGAATTGAGTTCAATTGTCCCCTGATTACCTAGTTTCATATTGCCGCTTTGAAGCGCCAGGTCCTTCAAAGTGAATTGGCCTGCAGGGCCTTCTTTTCCAGAATCGAAGACCAGGGGGGTTGTAGTGGTTGCTGCATCGAGAGTCCCGCCTGAAATGAGCGCCGAGAGTTGATCTTTAACGCCCAGACTCGTTCCAGATGCTAGTACAAATCTGGCAGACGTAAAGGCCCCGGAGGAAGGTCGCGGCACAGTAGAGTTAATCGTTATCCCTGTCGAGGCCACCTGACCTGAGCTGATCTTCAATAAAGATTGACTATTTAGGATTATCTGTCCGCCCAGAGCATCAGCAGAAAAAGCCGGGACGCTCCCTGAGAAAATGGGCGGCTGGTCTGACTGCCATACGCTTTTACCGCCGCTCAAATTAATAGGTGGTGCGTCTTTTACGCTGAGTAATAGATAGTTCCTATCACCGAAAGGTACATTTATTTTCGCCCCGGCAACAGGCAGTGTGGCGGTCTCAACACTTATTGTAAATGACGGACTGTCCGTCGAAACCAATCTGAGATTTTTCAAGCTGGATGTTTCGGAAGAGTTAATTTCAAACTGAGCCGGGCCGAGGTCGGTGCGGGCGACTTCAATGCGAGAGGCCCGCTTCAACCGCCCTGCCAAGACCCCTCCGCTTGCCGTTACTGAGGCGGGGG
>JGI25406J46586_10000340_pt1 | contig 21105 bp, 21 predicted proteins | sample TabmetS4T2R2_FD_46586 | JGI IMG/M metagenome (IMG submission 46586) | reverse complement strand
CAACAACGCGCCGAAGCCCTTCGTTTGGACGAAAACAGCTGACGAGATCCTCACGAAGGTCGCGAGATTTTGTCAGCGAACTTCTAACCCGGGACACTAGCAATGCGCAAATCTTTGCCGCGCGTGAGTGTCACCAGAAGATCCAGGATTGCAATCACGGCGCCGCCTTTGGTCGCGGGGTTGGCCGCGTCGTGATTGCGCCGGCCCGCACGAGCGCCTTTCATGCGTTGCGCGCGCTCGCGGCCGCACGCATCGACCTGCCGGCTGCGCTCGTTCGCACGCGAGCACACCTGCCCGAGGAACGAGACCGATCGCTGGCCGCAGAGATCGTCAGCGGCACCATCCGTTGGCAGCGCAGCCTCAATCACGTCATCAGCCACTTCGCACGACGGCCGCTGAACAAGCTCGACGCCGACGTGGTGACCATTCTGCGCCTCAGCGTCTACCAACTGCTCCACCTCGATCGTGTTCCGGCATCGGCGGTTGTCGATGACGCCGTGGATCTGACGCGAGCGGCGCGGAAGCCGAGTGCCGCCGGCTTCGTCAATGCGGTGCTGCGCGCAATTCTGCGACAGCGACACCGGCTGCCGTTCCCGCCGCGCGCGATGGCTCCTGAAGGCGCGCTCGCCTACCTTGGGATCACCCACTCGCATCCCGATTGGCTGGTCCAGCGCTGGTTGGATCGATATGGATTCGACGCAACGGAGCAATGGGTTCGGTTCAACAACGAGGCACCGCGACTCACGATTCGCGCCAACCTGCTGCGCACTGATCGCGCACTGCTTGCGCCCGCGCTGGCGCGCGAGGGGGTCGACACCGAACCCACCCGCTACGCACCAGACGGGCTGACGGTCATCACCGGCAATCCTTTGCGTCTTCCGCCCGACGGATCGTTCTTCGTACAGGACGAAGCCTCGCAGTTGGTTTCCGTCGTTGTCGGCGCGCAAGCAGGGCAGCGCGTGCTCGATTTGTGCGCCTCACCGGGGGGCAAGACCACCGCCATGGCTGCCGATATGCGCGATTCCGGCGTCCTTGTATCGTGCGACGTACGCGACAAGCGTGTGGCTCTGCTCCGTCAGACGGTAGCGGCAAGCGGTGCGCGCCACGCCCACATCGTGCACGTGGCGACGGCTGGAGCGTTGCCCTTTGCTCCATTATTCGACAGCGTGCTGGTTGACGCTCCGTGTTCGGGGGTCGGCACGCTGCGCCGCGATCCGGATATCAAGTGGCGCCGCGTCGAGGCCGACCTTCCGCCGCTTGCCCGGGACCAGCTCGCGCTGCTCGAACGGGCGGCCACGGTTGTCAAACCGGCGGGACGACTCGTGTACGCCACGTGCTCGAGCGAGCCGGAAGAGAACGAGCAGGTGGTCGACGCATTCTTATCCGCACACCCCGAATTCCGGCTGATCGATCTTCGCTCCGAGCTCTCGCCTCCGTTGCAGCCACTGCTCGACAACCGCGGCATGCTGCGGACACTCCCATTTGCGCACGGCCTCGAGGCGTTCTTCGCGGCTGCGCTAACCCGCACGTAAGACACCGCCACGGCCTTAGCCACAAAGGACACCAAGGACACAAGGCAAGGACACGAAAGAAGGGCCGAAGGCTCTGCGTTCTTATGTCCGTCTTCGTGTGCTTCGTGCCCCGAAACTCTGTGTGTCTCCATGGTTCGTAATCAGTCGTGGTACGATCGACGCCGATCATGGCGCTCGGAACACGCGTGCTTGGCGTCGGCAAGTTTTTGCTGCTGATTGGTGCCTTGGCCGCGACCTTCCTGCTGTTCTTCGGGATCTCGATGCGTGTGGCGCTCCGGTCACGCGAGGTCGAAGTACCGCAACTGGTCGGCCATACCGTCAACGAAGCGACGCAGACGCTGCTCGATCTTGGGCTTGGCCTCAGGATCGATGACAACCGGCGCGCGGATGACAAGGTGCCCGCCGGCCGCATCATGCAGCAGGACCCACCCGCCGGCGTGCAGGCACGGCAACAGCGCACCGTTCGGGTGTGGGTCAGCTCCGGGGCTCGAGCGACGACGATTCCGGTGCTGGTCGGCCAGACCGAACGCACGGCGCGCATTCGTCTCGAGCAGGATGGCCTGGACGTGGCGTCGGTGTCGGAGTTCCGCTCGCCCGACTACGCGGCCGATGCCGTCGTCGCACAGGACCCGCCGCCTGGCTCGCGGGCGCCGCGCGTCGCGCTGCTGCTGAACCGCGGCGAGAGCAGCACGACGTACGTGATGCCCGACGTGATCGGGATGGACGCTGAGCGCGTGGCCGCGATGCTACGCGGCCGCGGCTTTCGTGTTGCCATCGTCGGCTCGCAGCCGTATCCGGATGTACCCGCGGGAACCATCGTTCGGCAGCAGCCTGCGGGAGGGTTCCAGGTGGCGCCATCGGATCCGATTTCGCTCGAGGTGAGCCGGTGACGCGACCGCGCGCGCCACTGCAGATCGCGCCGTCGATTCTTTCCGCGGACTTTGCGGCACTGGGTCGAGACGTTGCCGCCGTCGAGCGCGGCGGCGCCGATCTGATTCACGTCGATGTGATGGACGGACACTTCGTGCCGAACATCACCATCGGTCCGCCGGTCGTCCGCGCCCTCAAACGAACCGCAGCCCGTCCGCTCGACGTCCACCTGATGATCGAGGAACCGGACCGCTACATCGAGGAGTTCGCCGCCGCCGGCGCGAACATGATCTCGGTTCACGTCGAAGCGGTGCCGCACTTGAACCGCACGATCGCGTTGATCAAAAAGCACGGTGTCAAGGCCGGCGCCGTGCTCAATCCATCCACGCCCGCGGTCCTGCTCGAAGACATCGCCGCCGATGTCGACTTCGTGCTCGTGATGTCGGTCAATCCGGGCTTCGGCGGTCAGGCCTTCATTCCTCACAGCATCGAGAAGCTGCAACGCGTGCGCGCCGTCCTCGACCGGGCGCACTGCTCCGCTCCCATCGAGATCGATGGTGGCATCGATCGGAGCAACGCGGCCGACGTCGTGGCCGCCGGCGCCGACATCCTCGTCGCCGGCCAGTCGATCTTCGGCGACGGTGATCCCGAATCGGCGACCCGGGCGCTGCGTCAGGCGGCGGTCGGCGCCGGACTCGTGCGTTGACCCGCATCACGCGCGTGCGCGTGCGCTACGCCGAAACCGACCGCATGGGCGTCGTCTACTACGCGAATTATTTCGTCTGGTTCGAGGTCGGCCGCACCGAGTGGCTGCGCGAAACCGGTGCGACCTATCGCGAGATGGAGCGGGAAGGCATCGCGCTGCCGGTTATCGAAGCGCACTGCGAATACCGGCAGCCGGCGCGCTATGACGACGAGGTCGAAATCCATACGCGTGCCACGCTACTGACGCCGGTGCGCATCCGCTTCGACTACGAGCTGCGTCGCAGCGGTGACACGCAGGCCGCCGCCATCGGCCATACGATTCATGCCGCCATCGACGGCACTGGCCGGCCCTGCCGGCTGCCCGCACGTGTTCGCGAGATGCTCGGATGAGCCCGCAGGGAGGGCACTCACCCGGGGCGGACCGCTATGCGCCTCGTTGAGCGACTTGTCTCCGTTGCCGTTCGCATAGCCGTCCAGGGGCGCGACGCACGCCCAGAAAGACACTATTCGACGCCAGCCGAGCCTCCGTCCACAGATCACGCCAAGCTCGTCGCTGGCGTCGGACGTCTATACTGAAAAGGAGGCATGACCCACCAGTTGACCCGTCATCCGCGCCGTTGGCGTACTGTCGCATTGCTCGTCCTCGCCATTGCCGCGGCTGCATGCGGCGGACCGAAGAAAAACGTCATCCCGAACAACGTTCAACCCGATCGCTATCTGATGGACCGCGCCAACGAGGCGGTCATGAAGAAGGATTGGATGCGTGCGCGGGAGTACTTCCGGCAGGTCGTCGACAACTATCCGCAAAGTCCGCTGCGTCCGGACGCGAAGCTGGGAATCGGCGACACTTACTTGAACGACGGGGGCACCGAAAATCTCGTGCTGGGGGCCAACGAGTTCCGCGAGTTCCTGACGTTCTATCCGACGCACCCGCGCGCCGATTACGCGCAGTATCACCTCGCGCTGTGCCATTACAAGCAGATGCGCGCGCCGCAGCGCGATCAAACCGAAACGAAGGAAGCGGTGAAAGAGTTTCAGAACTTCCTGAGCCGCTTCCCCAACAGCCCGCTGCTGCCCGAAGTGCGACAGAAGTTCCGCGAGTCGCGCGACCGTTTGAGCGACGCGTCATTTCTCGTCGGCAAGCACTATTTCACCGTGCGGTGGTATCCCGGCGCCAACAGCCGCTTCAAGGAGGTACTCGACGAGGATCCCGAGTACAGCCACCGGGACGACCTCTACTTCTATCTGGCGGAGTCTCTCGTCCGGACCGATAAGAAGAACGGCGCAGCCCAAGCGATTCCGTACCTCGATCGCCTGCTCACGGAATTCCCGATGAGCGAGCACGCGGAGGACGCGAGGAAGCGCCTGGAGGAGCTGAAGGCCGAACAGCAGGCCCAGGCTCAGTAGGGCGGACCTTGTCGGGTCCGCCGGCTAGGGCGCGCCTTGCCAGGCGCGCCATCCGGGAGAGAGACCCATGACACGCGCTTTCTGTGTGGCCGCGCTGCTGGCGGCGGCCGTGCCGCTCTCCGCCCAGCGCGGACCCGCGGCTTCGTCGTCCAACCTGCCCGCGAACGTGCTTGCCCTTGCCTGCGCACCGGCGCTTGCTTACGAGGCGCCGCCGATGCCACTGCATATCACCGGCGGTCAGGACACGATCGTGCGGCGCAATTACGCACCGGGCGACCTCGTCACGATCAACGCGGGCACGCAAAACGGCATTACGGTCGGTCAGGAGTTCTACATCCGACGCGTGCAGCCGGCGGAGCGCACGCCGGTGACGCCCGCTACGCCTGGTGTCATCCGCACCGCCGGATGGCTGCGCGTCTATGCCGTGGACGACGCGATGTCGCTGGCGACGATCGAGCATGCCTGCGATGCGATCGAGGTCGGCGATTACCTCGAGCCGTTCGCGTTGCCGCAGCCGCCGACGGTCTCGGAAGACAAGCCGAAGGCCGAGCGGGACAACTATGCGCACGTGATGCCTGGCACCGATCGCCGGCGGTCGTTCGGGAAGGGCGACTTTTTCGTGATCGATCGCGGGAGCAGTCAGGGCGTGACGCCTGGTGCGCAGTTCGTCGTCTATCGGGACAAGCACCAGGCGCAGAACTTCCTGTTCGAACTGGGCGAAGCCGTGGCGGTGGATGTGAAACAGGACACGGCCACGCTGCAGGTGACCTTGTCGCGGGATGCGTTTATGGAGGGCGACTACGTCGCGCAACGTAGGTAGCTCGGTTCCCCCAGCTACCTAGCTCGCCCTCCTCTGCTCGCGCGCGACGTTCACGTCGACGACCTTGGCGCTGAGGCGCACCTGGAAGCGGCGGTAGTAATCCACAGCCGATACCACCGCCGCGATCATCACGAACCAGAGCGCAAGACGCCCGATCGGCAGCAGCGCCGGCAGCGGTCCCCATCCGAGCATCAGTATCAGGATGGTCGTCACCTGCGACGCCATCTTGATCTTGCCCAGCGGCGAGGCCGCGATCGTGATCCCCTTGGTATACGCGAGGCTTCGCAGCGCCGTGACCGCGAACTCGCGTCCGATGATCAGCGCCACCATCCACGCCGGCGCCAGGTCGAGCTGTACGAGAGAGATGAACGCGGCCGACGTGAGCAGCTTGTCGGCGATCGGATCGAGCATCTGGCCGAGCCACGTCACCTGGCGACGGCGGCGCGCCAGATAACCGTCCAGCCAATCCGTGACTGACGCGATCGCGAAGATTGCCGCACCCAACACTTCCTTCGGCACGCCGAGCACATGTCGTCCCTCGAACTCGGTGAGCAGCACCACCACCAGCAGCGGGACGAGGAACATGCGGACGAGCGTGAGCGTATTGGGCAGGTTCATCAGTTCATGCGCATTCTAGCAGGCCGTGGTGAAAACACGTGTGGCAATCGAGAAACTCCCCGTGTCCTCGCGCCCGTGGCTTCGCCACCGGCTGCTAGCGTAATATCGGAGATTGTCATGAAGGCGATTCTTCTGGCCGGGGGCAAGGGCACCCGGCTCAGACCACTCACGATTCATACTCCGAAACCGATCGTTCCGATCTTCAACCGGCCGTTCCTGCATTACCAGATCGACCTGCTGAAGCAGGTGCCCGAGATCGACGAAGTCATCCTGAGCCTCAACTATCAGCCGCGCCGTATCGAAGAGATCTTCGGCGACGGCTCGGAGCTCGGCATCAAGATTCGCTACGTCGTCGAACCGGTACCGCTCGGTACCGCAGGCGCGATCAAATACGCGGGCGACAACCTCACCGAGTCGGTCGTCGTCTTCAACGGCGACGTGTTGACACAGATCGATCTCGCCGCCGTCATCCGCCTCCATCGTCAGCGCCAGGCGCGCGCGACGATCGTGCTGACGCCGGTGGAGAATCCCAGCGCGTACGGGTTGGTTGAGACCGACCCGGACGGCAACATTCTCCGGTTTCTGGAAAAACCGCGGCTGGAAGAAATCACCACCAACAACATCAATGCCGGCATTTATGTGCTCGAGCCCGATACCTTCGATCGCATTCCGAGCGACGTCTCCTGGTCGATCGAGCGCAGCTACTTTCCGTCGCTGGTCGAGCGGCAGGAAACGTTTGTCGCCTTCATCTACCAGGGCTATTGGATCGACATCGGCACGCCGGAGAAATACACGCAGGTGCATCGCGACATCATGGACGGGCGCTATGCTGCGCCGCCCTTTTCGAGCGTGTCCGGACCGCACACCTGGATCGCGCCCGATGCACGCGTCGAAGACGGGGCCACGGTGGAAGGTCCGTGCTTCATCGACGAGGGAGTCCTGATCAAGACGGGGGCACGCGTCGGCCCGTATTCGGTCCTCGGCCGTCAAACACAAGTCGAAGAAGAAGCCGTCGTCGAAGGGGCCATCATCTGGCCGAACTGTCGCGTGGGGCGCGACGCGTCGGTGCGCCAGGCCATCCTCGGACGCAACTGCCATCTGGGACGCAACGTGAGCGTCGATGGCGGCGCGGTGCTCGGCGACAAGACGACGCTGACGGATTACACAAGGGCATGATGAAAGATCCCAAACCCCAAACCCCAAATCCCAAATCCCAAACCCCAACCCCCGGGAAACCGGAGCGGCGCCTCGGGATTTTGGGAATTGGGATGTTGGGAATTGGGAAATTGGAAATTGGAAATTGGGAATTGGGAATTGGGATTTGGGATTTGACCTTCGATTCTACTAACTAGCCAGGTCACATGCGTATCAATCCTGGAATCTTCAAGGCCTACGACATTCGAGGCCTCTATCCCCGTGAGATCAACGAAGAGGTGGCGCACCAGATTGGACGCGGCTTCGTCACCTACTTGAAAGCGTCGCAGATTGGCGTCTCGCGCGATATGCGGCTGTCCTCGCCGGCAATTGCGTCGGCGTTCATCGACGGCGCGCGACAACAGGGCGCCAATGTCATCGACTACGGCATGCTCGGCACCGACATGATGTATTACGCCGTGGTCAAGGACAATCTGCAGGGCGGCGCGCAGATCACCGCGTCGCACAATCCGAAGCAGTACAACGGCATCAAGATGGTGCGCGAACGGGCGCAGGCGCTGAGCGGCGACGCCGGCATCGGCGACATCCGCGACATGATTGCCCAGGATCGGCTGCCGGCTCCCTCCGCCGGCAAAGGTTCGCTGCGCAGTCACAACATCCTGCCGCAATACATCGAGAAGGTGCTGTCGTTCATCGACCCGTCGATCGTCAAGCCGTTCACCACCGTGCTCGACGCCGGCAGCGGCATGGCGGGGCTGGTCGCCCCGACGCTCTTCGATCGCCTGCCGTGCCGCACGACGCGGTTGTGTTTCAACATCGACGGCAGTTTCCCCAACCACGAAGCCAATCCGCTCATCGAGGAGAACCGGCAGGACATCACGGCGGAAGTGTTGAAGCAGCGCGCAGACGTCGGGATCGCGTGGGACGGCGACGCCGATCGCTGCTTCTTCATCGATGGTGCCGGCGAATTCGTTCCCGGCGATTTCGTCACGGCGTTATTGGCCGAAGCGTTCCTGCTGAAGAATCCCGGCGCCACGATTATTTACGACTTGCGCGCCAGCCACGCCGTCCGCGACGTCGTCGTCAAGTACGGCGGCCGCGCGCTCATGAACCGCGTCGGCCACGCCTTCATCAAGCAGCGCATGCGCCAGGAGGATGCGATTTTCGCCGGTGAGGTCACCGGCCACTATTACTTCCGCGACTTCTATTACGCCGACAACGGGTTCATCCCGGCGCTGCTGATGCTGGAGCTGATGTCGAAGAAGGGTCAGTCGCTGCGCGATCTGCTGCGCCCGTTCCGCGAAAAATACTTCCTGTCAGGCGAGATCAACACGCGGCTGTCGAGCATGGCGGAGGTGCCCAAGAAGCTCTCCGCGATCGAATCGCGGTACAAGGACGCGGAGCTGCAGACGATGGATGGGATATCGGTCGATTATTCAGACTGGCACTTCAACCTGCGCGCGTCGAATACCGAGCCGCTGCTCCGGTTGAACCTGGAGGCGACCACCCCGGAGCTGATGGAACAGAAGCGCGACGAGGTATTGGACGTCATTCGGGGGTGAGCTATACTCAAATCCCAAGCCCCAAATTCCAAATCCCAAATCCCAACTCCGATCTTGGAATTCGGGATTCGGTCATGGGGATTTGGGATTTGTCTCTGTGCGGGAGTAGTTCAGCGGTAGAACGCGAGCTTCCCAAGCTCGATGTCGCGGGTTCGATCCCCGTCTCCCGCTCCATCATTTCCTACGCTACACACTCCCATCCTGCGTTGGGCGTAACCCTCCCGTGGCCCTGACTCGCACGTCGCCCTCACCACCAACATGGGTGACGCAGAAGCTGATCTCTTGGCGCCCGTCTTCAGTGCGCAACGTCGCCAAGGTGCCATCCTTCAACAGGTCCTCAGCCACCTTCTGGTCGAGTTCAATTGCCACATCGGTGTGGCGCGCCCCGCCTTGCTCCGCCGGCTCTGTGACATCCAACTCGTAGCGGGCGCGCGTCAAGAACGCCTGCGTTTTGCTCAGAAGCACGTCGCCTTCCCCGGATAGATGCTGTGCCATGTCAGGCCGCCTTTCCGCCCGCGAGGGCGTGCAAGGTCGAAACCACAAAGGCGCCCCTTCACCTCACCGAGACTCCAGCCGACAGCGAAAACAGACCGGCGCCTCCGAGCCGGTGCAACCGCAGGTCGAATCCGACCGCCAGGTGCTCGCTCATGAACCATCGCGCGCCGCCGCCGGCGTTGTAACCAGTCAGCCCCGAACTCTCACGTGACGTCGCCGGTGAGCCGTTGCCCTTCGACGTGATCGCTCCGGTGTCGTAGCCGACGCTCAGATAGCTCCAGCCATCGTGCGTCCCGAAGTTGAACGACACCTGCGGCGCGGCAATTCGCGCCGTCGTCGCCACGTCGGGAAACGTCGTTGCTGTGGCGGTGGTGGAAGAGCTGGTGCTCGACGAGGTCGACGTGGACGTCGTGCCGAGGGTCTGCGTGGTGCCGCGCACCTGGATCCAGTTCGCGCCAACGCCGACGCGTGCCACGCCGAGGCGGAACAGGTACACGTGCGCGCCGACGTCGAATCCGAAACCGCGCGCGGGAATACGAGTGCCGGCTGGAAACTCTGGATAGAACGTCCGCGCCTGCGGGAGTCCCGTCGTCGCGCCCCGCAGGTCGAAGGCGTACGGTCCCGGCGGCCCGGGACCAGCTGTTTGTGCGTGGGCTGGCGGCCCGGCGAGCACGCCGGCTGCCAGCAGCAGCCAGACGGCTGCCGTTGCTCGCACGCTACCGGCCCGCAGCTTTAGCTTTCCGGCGGTCGGCCCAATAGCGCTTCATCCGCTCGGAGACGGCCCTGCGTGCGGCCGCCGACATCGGACGCCGCCGGCGCCGCCTCACGCCGGACGTTGCACTGGCACTCTGCGCGCCAGGAGGACGCCCGCGCCGGCGGCCTCTACGTCCCCTTCCGCCGCTCGTCGCGGATCCGCTGCCAAAGAGCTCCGGGAACTCCGCCCGAATCGCAGCCTCTTCCTCTCTCATCTGTTCGAGTCGTGCGACAGCACCGAGGCGCGCCAGGCGGCGGAGCTGCTCGTTGTTCAAATTTGCCACGTAATCCTCCGATCGAAGCGGCGGCTCCCATCAAGCCGCCCGTAGGGGAACCTCGTGAGGTCCGCCGTCGCGCGGACCTTGTCCGGTCCGCGTGTCAGTACCCGTCAGTACCCCTTCGTTGCCGCGGTGGGCGTCTGCCCGCGCGACTCCTGCACGATCCGCACACCGGCGCTGGCGCCGATACGCGTCGCACCAGCGGCCACCATCGCCTTCAGCGCGTCGAGATCGCGTACGCCACCGGCCGCCTTTACTCCCATCGCTTCGCCCACGACGCGGCGCATGAGCGCGACGTCGGCCGCCGTCGCTCCTCCCGGGCCGAAGCCGGTCGACGTCTTCACGTAGTCGGCCGCCGCCGCCTTTGCCAGGGTGCAGGCGGTGATTTTCTCCTCGTCACTGAGGAGCGCTGCTTCGATGATCACTTTGCTGATCGCGCCAACTTCCCGACACGGCAGCGTCACCGCCTCGATGTCCTGTTCGACGACGCGCAGCTCACTGGATTTGAGCGCGCCGACGTTGATCACCATGTCGATCTCGCGAGCGCCGTCGAAAATGGCTCGTCGCGTCTCGTAATGCTTCGTATCACTGGTCGTCGCTCCCAGCGGGAACCCGACGACAGAGCACACTTTGACAGGACTGTCATGCAGCAATCGCGCGCACGTCGAGACCCACGTCGGATTGACGCACACGCTCGCGAATCGGTATTCGGCGGCCTCTCGACAGAGCGTTTCGATCTCCTTCCTCGTGGCGTCCGGCTTCAGCAGCGTGTGATCGATCATCGAGGCGATGCCGTCGGCCGTGCCGCCAACGGCATGCAATCCCAGACGCGTCGCTCCCGCGTCGATGACACCGCGCAGGCGATCGGGGCAGCACTCGACGCGTAACGAATGACACGCGCACTGTGTCGCCGTCGCGCCAGACAGACTTGCCGCGCCAAGCTCCTCGACAATGATTGCAATCAGTCGTTGCAGTTCTGCCGGCGTCATCAAGCCCCACCGCGCAGCTCGAGGTCGCGTATCTTGGCAAGCCTGCGAATGTACCGCGGTTCGCGCATCGGCGTATCGATGAACGTGTCGACGATGGCCAGCGCCTCTTCTTTGGTGACGAGCGTGGCGCCGAGCGCCAGCACGTTGGCGCCATTGTGCTGACGCGCATATCGCGCCAGCGTCACGTTCACGCACATCGCGGCTCTGACGCCTGCAACCTTGTTCGCGGCGATCGTCGAGCCGAGTCCGGCGCCGTCGATCACGATTCCGGCGTCGGCTTCACCGCGCGATACCTGAATCGCCACTGCTGCCGCGGTATCCGGGTAATCCACGGGATCTGAACTCGTTGTTCCGACATCGTGAGCGGCAAGGCCGCGTCCGCGCAGGTGCTGAACGATGGCGCTCTTCAGCGCCAGCGATGTGTGATCACCCCCGATGGTCACCGTCCGCACGCTGGCGGGGGGAGCCAGCGAGGTCAGGTCAGGATCGTCGCCATCTCTGACGACGGTGATGCGTCTGGCGCGCAACGTGTCGGCGGCCAGCGGCGTGATGTGACCTCCGGAAACAAGAACGATTGTGGTGCCGTGCTCGAGGACGCGCGCATCCGCCTCGGTCACCATCTGAAAACGTTTCACGACGTGACGCTATGTTACTCTTGCGGCTTATTCGTCTCAAGATATGCAAACGCTGCTTGCGGCCCGCGATATCCAGGAACGCATAGTATCGCTGGCCGCTGATATCGGCCGCGATCATCCCGACGGCGTCCATCTGGTCTGCGTCCTCAAAGGCGCGTTCATGTTTCTCGCCGATTTGACGCGTGCACTCGAAGGCGATGCGACGCTCGATTTCATCGCGGTGTCCAGTTATGGCACGAGCACCAAATCGTCGGGTCAGGTACAGCTCCTGAAGGATCTCGACGCCAGCATCGAAGGACGTGACGTTGTCATTGTCGAAGACATCGTCGATACAGGGCTGACGTTGAATTACCTGCAGGACATCTTACGAGCGCGGGCGCCGCGGTCACTAAGAAGTGCCTGTCTCCTGAGTAAGCCGTCACGCCGCGTCATGGCCGTCAAGGTCGAGTATGTTGGCTTCGAAATTCCTGACAAATTCGTCGTCGGCTACGGCCTCGATTATGGCGACAAGTATCGGAACCTTCCTTATATTGCCGTCATGGACTAGGCAGCCGACAACACTGTGCCTCTTCACCTAGTCGAACACCCGCTGGTCCACGATGCGCTGATGGAACTGCGGGACGTCCGCACGGAACCGCCGGCGTTCCGTCGTGCCGCCAATCGAATCAGCGTCCTGCTTGCCGCCGAAGCCTTGAAGGACGTTCCCGTCGTGAACGCCACCGTCAGCACTCCGCTGGGGTCCGCAGATGGTCGCGTCCTTCGCTCCGATGTGGTCGTGGTTCCGGTGCTGCGAGCGGGCCTGGGAATGCTCGATGCGGTGCTCGAGCTTCTCCCGTCGGCCCGCGTCGGACATATCGGTTTGCAACGCGATGAAACGACGGCCGTCGCCTCCTGGTATTACTCGAAGCTTCCGCCCAATATCGCCAGCAGCTACGTGCTCATCATCGATCCGATGCTGGCGACGGGAGGAAGTGCGGTCGCGGCGATCGATCTGCTGAAGCGGGCCGGCGCGCGAACGATAACCATGATCTGCATCGTGTCGGCGCCAGACGGCGTGGCGGCGGTCGACGTGCATCATCCCGACGTGGCAATCTACACCCCGGTCATCGACCGCGAGCTCAACGCGCACAAGTTCATCGTGCCGGGCCTCGGCGATTTCGGCGACCGGCTGTATGGCACCACCTGACAATCGACGTCATATCGTCAGCGTGTCCTGGGCCGATCACCTGACTTTTGGGGAAGGTGACGGCCGGCTCGACACACCTGACGCACTGGCACGACGCCTGGAGGCCTGGCGCGACGAGCTTGGCGCGCACGCACTCCACTGGCGGATGCTCCGAGCGCGAATTCCCGGCAGGTTCTCCGCCGCGCGCGGGTATCGCCATCCTTCTCTGACCGCCGCCCGCTCGCTGACGTGGGACGACTTCGAGCACCTGCCCCGGCTGGCGCACCAAGCCGGCCTGACGGCCTGGCTCTATGTCAGCGTCTTCGACGAAGGGTGGCCGCTGCCGCCGGCAGCCGTCCGCGAGAAGAGTCATCACAACGCGATGCACGGCCAGCACGTCTCCTGGCAAAGTCATCTCACGCGCTCACATCCAGAATGGATCGTCGTTGATCGAACAGGACGCCGGCGTCAGCACGGTGTCGTGTCGCTGGCTTATCCGGAGGCGCGTCAAGCATTCATCGACCGCTGGCTCAGGCTTGTCCGGCCGACGAAGTTCGACGGTCTGTTCGTGTGTCTGCGATCGCAGTCCAGACCTGCGGACCATGGCGATCAATTCGGGTTCAATGAGCCGGCCTGTGCCGATTTCAAGGCGAGGTACGGCATCGACGTCAGGCGTGATGAATTCGATCGCCAGGCCTGGCGCGATCTGCTCGGTGACTATTTGACAGTGCTGCTGACGGAATTACACGAGTGCCTGGAAAGAGAGGGCCGACAACTGGGCATCGGCACCGCACGCGGTGATGTTATCGGTCCGCCAATCGGCAATGCGACGCTTCACTGGCGCGAATGGATTCGTCACGGGCTCCTCAATCACCTCGTTATCGATCAAAGCTCGTCGCAGTGCCCGTCGATGTGGCACCAGCTGTGGCCCATGCATCGCGGTGATGATTACGTTCAGAACTATCTCGACACGCACACGTTTCCGTCATTAGATGAGCACGTCCGATCGACGTATGCGCCCGTGATCGGTCGATCGCCGACACAGCTATTTCTTGCGCGTCAATGGCATGTACGATGTGAAGAAGCCGAGCGGTCGCTTATGTCTCTCCCTGCGCTCTCCGGGCTCGTCTTCAGTTCCTTTCGCCATGACAATGTCGAAGCAATCAGACGAGCCGACTGGCGAGCCGGACGTATTCAGCATCCGTAACGAGTCTTACGTGGATTGTCACCGGCTGAGTTCGCCTATACCAGTTTTCGAGGGCTTGACGCGAGGTACGCCGCTTGCGGTCAACAGCGTCGTGCGATGGATCACATACGGCGTGCTTGTCGGAATGGTTTCTGTAGCCGGGTGTGGTCGATCGCAAGCCACACACGAGGCTGAAGCTGAAGCTGCACCTGCGCCTGCCGCGGTGAACCAAGCGGCCAGCGACTCGGCTCCCCCCGGCCCGGTCAGTGTCTCGTTCCGCAATGTACACCTGCACGTTGCCCCAGGCGTCATCGCGGAAATTCGGTATCTGGAAGGCGCGATGATCGGCGTTGCCGGTCGACCGCCCTCATTCGACGACCAGCACTCCTTTACTCTTCGCGTCGACGCCGGTGAAGTGGCAATGACGCCGGCAAGCCTGTCACGCCTCCTCAACGATTACGTGTTCAAGTACGACAAAGCGCCGATCAGCAATATTGACGTCTCAATCGAATCCGGCCGCCTCAAACAAAAAGGCACGCTCCACAAAGGCGTCTCCGTTCCGTTCACCATCGTCTCCGATATTTCAGCGACCAGCGATGGGCGGATCCGGCTGCATCCGGCCACCGTGAAGGCCGCGGGGATCCCAGCCGGCGGGCTGATGAAGGCGTTCGGGATCGAGCTCGATGACTTGATCAAATCCAATCGAGCGCACGGCATTGAAATTCGTGACGACGACATGTTCCTGTCGGCTGAACATCTCCTGCCGGCGCCGGCGTTGAAAGGACGCCTCACGTCCGTCCGCCTCGAAAGCGACCGCATCGTCGAAATCTTCGGCAAGAACGGGCCGGGAGCNTCGACACGTGGCGGTGGCAATTACATGCGCTATCGCGGCGGCACACTCAGGTTTGGGAAACTGACAATGACGAATGCTGATATGGACCTGATCGACGCAGACCCGCGTGACCCATTCGATTTCTCGCAACCGGAGTACATCAAACAGCTGGTTGCGGGATATTCGAAGAACACCCCAAGCGGAGGCTTGCGCGTGTTCATGCCCGATTACAACGACGCAGCGAGCACAGACCTTCGTCCGACGGCAACGACCGGTCGTTGAGTCCTTCAATCAAGTAACTCGCTTCAGCCCGGCCCGAAACGTCCATTCTCGACAACCTGGCAGCCGAGTGAGGATCGCGGCTGGAATTCCCATTCACAATCTGTTCGCGCGGGCCTCGGCCCCGGAACGCTCAGGTTGCTGTGTTAGACTGACTTTCTGGTCGGGCGCGTGGCTCAGCGGTAGAGCATCCGCTTCACACGCGGGGGGTCGATGGTTCGATTCCATCCGCGCCCACCATTCAAGTTTTGAAGGCAAACTTACCGACGCCTTCGCGCGCCGTTCGCTCAGCCACTTATCCATTTCCGACCGAGTGAAATACTGATCGCGCGATCGCTGGTCCCGTGGCTGGACACCGGATCAGCGCGCTTCTACAATTGCTCTCACGACTTTCCAATGCCGCCGTGCCGACGTGAACTCTCGGGATAACGTCGGCACATCCAACCAGCCAGCCCCCTACCCCGCCGACGGAGCCAACGTGCCGCTGCATTATCGACGTGACGACGCGAACCATCTGATCCGAGTGACCGCGACCGATCCGGTCACCCTCACCGACATGATTACGTTCCTGCATGAACTTGTTGCGACCGGCGCCTGGCAGTACGGGAGAATTTTCGATACGCGGGCGAGCACCACTCCCATGCCGGAAGAGGAGGCCACCGTGATCGGCTATATGCAGACGCTTGCGGCGGAATATGGACCGCCGGGTCCGTTGGCGGTCGTGGCTCGGGAACCGTCGATGATTGCTCGGTGTGAAGTGCACGCGTGGCGAATGGCGACGGTGCGATCCGGCAGTGTGTTTTGGGACCCGGACGATGCCGCCGAGTGGTTGATTAACGCGCGACGCTCCGCGACAGACTAATCCCAGAGTTCGCCGGTGTTGAGACCACGGAGAACGTTGACACGGAGGTCACGGAGAAACCACGCGAGCTCCGAGACTAGGGCCGGCTGTTTACGCTGCCTTGTCCAGCAGCGCCCTGATCCGGTCCACGAGCTTGGCGGCCTGAAACGGTTTCACGAGGTACGCGTCGGCGTGAAGTGCGGATGCGCGGCGAACGTTGTCCTGTTCTGCGCTGCCGGTAAGCATGAGAACCCGGGTGCGGGCCAGCCCGGGATCGTTGCGAATCTCCTGCAACACGGCGAAACCATTTCGGCGCGGCATATACAGGTCGAGGATGACAGCCGCGGGGCGCAGGCGTCGGATCAATTCCAGGGCATCCTGACCGTTCCCGACGGCGTGACAGGTAAACCCTGCCTTGACGAGCCACGCCTCGATCATCGCGCGCGTCACGCGATCGTCATCGGCGATGACCACGGTCGCGTCCTTTTGTGACTGGGCCTCGCCCTGCAGCAACGAGACGCGCAGCTGAAGTTCGCTCGCCTTGCACGGCTCGATGGCGAAGCTGCGGCGCGGCTGTCGCAGCGCCGGCGCGAGTCGCTGCAACGCGGCTTCATCGCCAATCACCAGTACGGGACGCGTGCACGACTTCAGCAGAGTGCCTTCGCCCTCCGGCGAAACGAAGGTTCCGCCGGCGCGGAGGATCACCAGATCGAAGGAGTTGCAGGCCTGCGTGGCATCGCGTTCGATCTGCTCACAGGCGGCGCCGTCTCCTCGCAGGGCATCGGCGTACTCTGTCGCTTCGCTCTCGGCCCACCCGACAAACGCGATACGGCGTCCTTGCAGGACTGGCACCCCTCCTCGGAGATTTATCGGCCGAATATGGCAGAGCAACAGGTACTGCACGTGGTTTCCTGGTGCGTCGATCACCGGATGGCGAGCGGATTGCCAGGCGAGCCGGTTGCCCCCTTCAATCGCAACGGTGCAAAGATGAAGGCGAACTCATAGGCATTGTCGCGCGCGAGCACTTCGGTGGCGAGGTTCTCGAAGATGTAGATGCCATTACGTGGAATGAACAACTGGTGTACCGGAAACGCGAGTGAAGCGTCGGGATTGGGCACCACCTCCACCGCCCACGTATCGGAGCCGGCCATGGCGATCTCGCGATCGACCAGATACTGAGCGGCGGCCAGGCCGATACCGGGTGCGTGCTGATTGAATCGCGCGTTGTCCTTCATCCACAGCGATCCCCAGCCGGTGTGGACCAGCACGACGTCACCCGATCGGATGCTCGTGTTCTCGCGCCGCAAGGCACCCTCGAGGTCGGCACGAGTGATCTCGTAGCCGCCCTCCAGCAGCGGCACACCTTTGAACGCGGCGACGTCCACCAGCACGCCGCGCGTGGCCAGCGCACCGACATTTTCTATTCCGAGCCTGGCGAGCCCTTCAGCCTTCGCGAACTCGCTGCCGCGATTGCCGTTGTAGAACAGGTCGCCGATGCCGACATGACCGAGACCATCGAACTGCGTGCCGATCTGACCCAGCTCGCCGCTGATGATTTCGTCGTGATAGAACATCTGATTCGTGCCGTTGGGCCCGAACACTTTCGGGATCCGCAGACTGTAATGACGCGTGCCGAAGATCGGCATGCCTGACTCGTACACGCGACCCAGTTGATACGTCTGGCCGCGCGTGATCAGGTTCTTCGCCTCGAGCACTTTGGCGGGCGTGATGCGATTGGCCGCACCCCGCTGATCCTCGGCACCCCATCGCGACGGGTACCACCCGTTTTGCGCGACCACAATTCCTGCAGCAAACAGCACCGCCACTACCGTCGTCCACATCGTCCGGCTCATCTGGGCGCCTCCATGGCTGCGGATGATTCCACCAGCGCCGACGACCGGCCGCTCTGGACGGCCGGCCGTCCTTTCTCCGAATGGCTATTGCGTGATCGAGCCGACGATGGTCGGCGGGAACGGGTTGTGATCGAGAAGGCCGGTGAAGTCCATTGTTCCCGTGCCGCCGCTCGTCAACACCATCGTCAGCGACACGGTAAACGTGTTATTCGCGTTGAAGGTCAACGTTCCGCCGGGTTGGACGACGCCGGCATACACCCTCGTCCGAGTCCTGATCGTCCAGGTGCCGCCGGTGATCGCTGTTATCGCTCCAGGTATCTCCTGCAGATCGTCATGGGTGATGCCGGTCCAGAACACGCCGACCGTCGCCTTGCGATTAATCGTGCCGGCGAAGTTACCGGCGAAGATCGCTTCTTTGCAGATGTCCTGCGGACACAGCTCGATGCCGGAGATCGTGCCGGTGATGGGCGGCGACGATACAGCCAGCAGCGGAACCGCGAACAAAACAGTAGCCAGGATGACAATGGCACTCACACGTCGGCGCATACGGGACCTCCAGGATGGGATTCGGGTTCGCCGAGTATAATCCGCACCACTTCGGACCGACGCGGATGAAGCTTCTTGTTTGCGCCCTCGCAACGCTCTTCGTGACGCCGATCACAGCGTCGGCGCAGTGGATCAACTATCCGACGCCCGGCATTCCCCGTACCGCTGACGGCAAGCCGGATCTGAGCGCACCCACCCCCAAAGCGATCGACGGCAAGCCCGATCTTTCAGGCATGTGGCAGGTCGCCGAGCTGCTTCCCTGCGACGACGTTCGCCGCATCTGCACCGACCTGCCGATCAGCGCGCAGTTCGGAAACCTTGGCGCCGGCCTGCAGGACGGACTTCCCTACCAATCGTGGGTGCGTGAGCGGATGATGACGAGAGGCTTGGCCGACGATCCCTATACACGGTGCCTGACCCCTGGCGGTCCGCGCATGCACCTGCTGCCGACGATGAAGAAGTTCGTGCAGACGCCGGGCCTGCTCATCCTCCTGAACGAGTACAACGCGAGCTATCGCCAGGTGTTCCTCGACGGCCGGCCGCTGCCCGTCGATCCGCAGCCAACCTGGAACGGCTATTCCGTCGGCCACTGGGAGGGCGATGCGCTGGTCGTCGAAAGCATCGGCTATCGTGACGATCAATGGCTGGATGCGGCGGGCAGTCCGCTCACGAACGCCGCAAAGGTCACCGAACGATTTCGTCGGCCTGATTTCGGCCATCTGACCATCGAGATCACAATCGACGACCCCAAGGGCTACACGCGGTCGTGGACGACGACGGTGCGTCTGAGAGCGATCCCGGACACGGAGATGCTGGACGCGCAGTGTCTGGAAAACGAGAAGGATGTGCCGCATCTCAAGAACGCCAGATAGTCCGCGCCTCACCACTTGCGTCGGGTGCCATTCGTTCCGAGAATGACACGTCACACCCATGGAAAAAAGGCACACGGGGATGGCGCTCGCCATACGGCTGCTCGGCGTGTTTCAGGTGGCGGTACGCGGCCAGGCCGTGAAGGACGCGCAATGGACGCGGCCACAAGCCAGGACGCTGTTGAAGCTGCTCGCGCTGGAACCGACGCAGCAGATGCACCGGCAACGTCTGATCGAGTTGATGTGGCCTACCGTCGATCCCGAGTCCGGTGCCGCCAACCTCCACAAGATCATTCACATGGCGCGGCGGGCNCTCGAGCCGAAGCTGCGGTCGGGTGCCGATTCCCAGTTCATCGTCACCTCTCACCAGCACGTCCAGCTGTGCGCGCCGGGCGAGCTGTGGATCGATGCGAACGTGTTCGAACGGCTGGCCGCACGTGCCCGGCACAGTCACAGTGTCGCCGACTACGAAGAAGCGCTCGCGCTGTATCGTGGCGATCTGCTCGCGGAGGACGCGTACGCCGACTGGTGTGCGCAGAAGCGTGAGCAGCTGCGCGGAGTGCGGGACGAGCTGCTGCTCGGGCTGGGCCGTGCCTGTGCGACGCGGGGTCACTACGAACGCGCGATTCGGCAGTTCGACGCCCTGCTGGCCAACGCGCCGGCCAATGAGGAAGCGCATCGCGAGTTGATGCATCTCTACGCGATCACCGGCCGCCGATCGGCGGCGCTTCGTCAGTTCGCGCGTTGCTCAGAGGCGGTCCGCGCCGATCTCGACGCCGGCGTCGAGGATGCCACGCTGCAGTTGTATCGGCAGATCGTCGCCCGCGACATTCGGCCGCTTGCGCCAGGGGCATCGCCGACCGAAGATCGGTCGATCGATGCCGTCGCCGTACTTCTCTTCGACAACGACACCCACGATCCCGATCTCGACTACCTGGCGTCGGGCATCGCCGACAGTCTGATCAAGAACCTGTCACAGGCCGCAGGGCTGCGCGTGCTCGCCTATAGCACGGTCGCCCGCTATCGTAGAAAGAGCGTCAGCCCGCATCGCATCGGTCGCGAGCTGGACGTTCGCGCCCTTGTGACGGGACGTATCGGTCGGGCCGGCGACGATCTGATGATCGCCCCCGAGCTGGTGAACGCTGCCGACGGATCGCGGTTGTGGGGCGAACAGTACCGGCGTCCACAAGGGGACCTCCTCGCGGTTCAGGAAGAGATCTCACGCGAGATCGCGGAGAAGCTGCGCGTGCGAATGACGGTCGAGGAACGTCGGCTCGTCGTCCGACGCTACACGGCTGATCCGGAAGCCTATCGGCTGTATCTGAAGGGCCGGTTTCATTGGAACAAGCGAACGGCTGACGGCTTGACGAAAGGGATCGCGTACTTCGAGCAGGCCATCCAACGCGATTGCGCGTACGCGCTCGCTTACTCGGGCCTCGCCGACTGTTACAACCTTCTCAGTCTCTACAGCGTGCTGCCGCCTGGGGAGACGATGGCGCGCGCCAAGGCTGCCGCGGAAAAGGCGCTGGCGCTCGATGCGTCGCTCGGCGAAGCCCACACCTCACTCGCCTACGTGCATCTCTATTACGACTGGGACTGGGCGGCCGCAGAACGCGAGTTCCGGCGCGCGCTCAGCATCAACCCGAACTACGCGACGGCGCATCACTGGTACCACGAATTCCTGACCGCCATGGGACGCTTCGAAGAAGCGGCCG
>JGI25406J46586_10000289_pt1 | contig 22587 bp, 14 predicted proteins | sample TabmetS4T2R2_FD_46586 | JGI IMG/M metagenome (IMG submission 46586) | reverse complement strand
ACCTGTGGATGGGGGTGTCTGTCGAGACCGAGCGGGAGCTAACCCGCGTGGATGACCTTCGGACTGTCGGAGCTGCGGTTCGTTTCATCTCGGCGGAACCGCTGCTGGGCCCGCTGTCAGGGCTTCGTCTTGACGGTGTGCATTGGGTGATCACCGGTGGCGAATCCGGGCCGGGGTCTCGGCCGTGTTCACCGGATTGGGTGCGGTCGATCCGTGACCGCTGCGCGCAGGCGGGAGTGCCGTTCTTCCACAAGCAGTGGGGTGGGCTACACGCGAAGTCCGGAGGCCGTGAACTGGACGGGGTAGTCCACGACGCCATGCCGGCCGTCACGCACGTGGTATGACGTCACGTGTGGTTGATCCAGACCTGGCCGCTGGCGCGTACACGCTCCGGAGGGCTTGATCTGATCGTTCCAGCCTCGAGTTGTGGTTGAAGGGCGGGTGCGACGTGTTGGGGACGGTAGATCGTCTGATGGAGTGCGAAGTCCCGCAGATCACGGACCAAGACACCGTCTGAGCCTGCTTGGTCGATTCTCGGTAGCAACAGCCGAGCCAGCGGGGTCAGGATGGGCTCGTTGACGTCGAACAGTGTCTCGCGTTGCTCGTCGCGTGGATCCCGGAAGCCGACGCCACGGACGGGGTCGACCTCCCACAGGGTGTCCTTCATCTTCTCCACCCCGCGGGGATGGTTCGTGGCGAAGATCAGGTACAGGACCTCTCCGCGACGGTCGACGAGTTCGAAGTCGAGCAGGTGCTGGAATCCGGCGGTCTGGAGCGTGCGGCGGTAGCAGTCGAGCAGGTGCTGGCGTTTGGCCTCGCCGTCGGGTTGGTCCCGCACTTCGCGCCACTGCTGCTCACCGCCGAACACCTCATCGGCTTTGGGGCCGAGGTCGGTCACGAACCGGACGAAGTGCTGTGGGCCGAAGGTGACGATGACCTCGCTGCCTGGGTTGTGGGCGATGCGCCGCAACAAACGGTAGGAGATCGGCGCGTTGCCCCACGAATCCAGCACCGCGAGAATCGGTTGACCCCAGGCCTCATGGTGCGTCAGCTGCTCGCCGAGCACTTCGACACATTTACCCTCGACAACTTTGACCCGGAGCTCCTCATCGTGGCGCGGGCGCTGCGGAAAGTGCAGGCGCAGCTGCTCGTTCAGCATCTTGACGCAACGTGGATCGTCGTCGATGAAGACGAACTTCGTCAGCGCCTTGCCGGCCGGCACCTTGTCTAGATAAGCCTTTAAGGCGATTATCGGCGACCCTTCGTCACCGGATTTGTAGATCCCGGGGCCGGCGAATCCTTCCGCGTACGTTGCTGACGGGAAGGCGTTGGCACCATTGAGCAGGATGGGGAACCATCGCTCCAGGTAGCGTCGATAGATATCGTGCTTGGCGAGAGTGTGCTCAGCGATATCCCACGGCACCTCGCCCTTGACCGGCATCAGCACCCCCTACACAACTATCGGGTCACTTGCACTCTAACCAAGATCAGTCACGAACCGACTGCTCCAAACGTGTCACTATCACGCCGATTAATCAGTAACCGCGTCGATATCCCAGCGCTGGATGCCTCACTCCCCTGACACGTCGCGTGGTCTACACCGTCGGCAGCGGGTATAACTCGGGTTCGACGAGACTGGATATAGCCGTGGCACGGGCGCCACTGCCGACGGTTGAGGAGAGAACGGGATTGATGACCGCGTCCGAGCCTGATCCGACCGTGATGACGCGGTTCTGCCGTGAGGTCGTGCCGTCGATGTTGACCGACGGCTGCGGTGTGGAGGCTGCGCTCGCCTCGGCGATCGGTGAGGACGTGCTGGCGCGGGCGGTGTCGTTCGTCGCGCTCGATGTCTCGGACCGGGAAGTCCTCATGACCCCGTTCATCGAGGAGGTCTTCGACCACGACCCGCCCGAGTCCACGCTGACAACGAAGGCCGCGGTCGCGGTGGTGGTGCGCAACAGCTTGCTCGAGGAAGCCCACACCAACGGTCCCCTCAACCCCGGCGGTATCCAGGCGATCACCACCGCCGCGACGGCACCGCTGTCCCACCTCCTCGCCGCAGGCCGTCGCGGCCTTGTGCAGCCGGACGGCGAGAACCTCTTCGCCAGCCTGCCCGACAGGTATCCCCGTGCGTGGGCATGCCTTGGCGCGCTCGCGGACACCCTCGGCCCCGGCGGACGTAGTCCCTATCGCGCACCGGATGGCCCCATACCCAGCTTGCCGACGCCTAGCGAACTGGTCGACACGCCCGCAGCCACCAGCGACGACCGTGTCTCGGTCTTGAGCGCTATCGATCCCCGGTTCGACCGGCGCCTGGTCGAGATGCTGGACGCGGCCGCCTTCCACGGCGTGGTCCTGTGGCTGTCAGCGTTGAGCAGAATCTCCCGCAACCTCGACAAACTACTCCGCGCACTCGAGTTCCTCATCGCCCACAACGCCACCATCCTGACCACGAACTACATGATCCGCGGCAGCGACGTCTGGGTACGACGCGGCTCCTTCGTGAAATCCGTCAGCAACGACCCAGCTGCCTGCCTCCGCGACACTGCTGGCCTCAGTGGTGCGCACAAGAAGGCATACGAACAGATCGCCAAGCGACTCGCCCAACCTCGCTCAAGGTGACCATCACCCGGCACCCGGCATGGCCTGTCGCTTGACACTAATCGCGTGACCCTGCGACGCGAGACAGGCCTGGATGGTGCCGGAGCGGGTGCTGATGCCGCGAATCCGGCTGAACCCCTGGTCGCGGTCAGTCACGCACTCGCAATTCCCACCTCGTGGCGCGGTTGCGGGCTTGGTCGGCGAGGCGACCATGGAGGTCGTGAACCGTGTCAACAAGGTCTCATGGCGGCCCAGTCGGGTGCAGGAGCGGCTGATCGCCGCACTCGTCCCGGACGCACTCGGCACCCACGATGGCACTGTCGCCGCGCCACTGCCGGTACTGCCCACGCTGAGCCGGCTCGACGGTGTCGCGCCCGGCCGGTTGTGGGTGTCGACAACCCGGATGGACCGCTCAGGTCGTGTGCATGAGCGGTTCCTACTCCGCGAACTCGGCTGGGAACCCGGTCGCCGACTGGACATGGACACACTGCACGGCATGATCCTCATCGCCCCGACATCGTCCGGCCAACACGCCGTCGATGCCCGCGGCGCGATCGGCCTGCCAGCGACGTTGCGGCACCTGTGCGACATTGAGTGCGGCCCACCGCTGGTGTTGGCAGCGGCTGTACCCGAACAGGTGATGGTGATTCACCCGTCCACCACCGTCGCCCGGCTGCTGGCCGCCCACTACACCGACCTGATCCGCACCACCCACCACAACTCGCCCGTCGTGACGGCAAGAGCAGCTGGATCACGTCATGACGATTGACCACGAGCGCGTCACCACCGCCCGCCGACTGCTGGCCGACCTCGGCGTCACCCTCGCCGATCTCCACCTCCTCGAACCCACCCCGCGACCGATGCCCACCATGGCCGAGTACCTGCCCCGAGTCATCGCAGCCGCCGGCACGGGTGCCCTACGCACCTACAGCACCTACTGGACCCGCATGGCCACCGCCTGGGCCGACCGCCGTCTGAATGAGATCACCGCCAGCGACATCGAAGCCCTGCAGCGCCTGACCGTCGCGACAGCGCGGAAACGACGCTCCAGTCGCAACGGCCGCAACGCCGGCGAACACGTCATCGCCGCCGCCCGCGCCATCTACCTCCGCGCCATCGCCGACGGCCACATCGACCCCACCGCCAGCCCCGCCCACCAAGTCGCCAAACCCCGCCGTCTCCCCAGCACCCGCCGCGCCCTCACCGCATGGGAGCTCGAGGAGATCAACGCCACCGCCCGCATCAGCGGCAACGACGTCATCCTCGACGCGCTGATCCTCCGGCTGCACACCGAGACCGCCTGCCGCCGTGGCGGCGCCCTCGCCATCCAACTCGAAGACCTCGACGCGGACCGGTGCCTGGTCAAGCTGCGAGAGAAAGGCAGCACCCTCCGCTGGCAACCCATCACACCAGCCCTCGCCAACTGCCTGGTCGACCACGCCACCGCCCGTGGCGCTGTCCTACCCACCGACCCGCTCCTGCGCTACCGCGACGGGCATCCGCTCACCACCCGCCGCTACGACCACCTCTGGAAACGCCTCGGCGACCAACTCCCCTGGGTCGCCACCCAAGGCATCTCCACCCACTGGCTCCGCCACACCACCCTCACCTGGGTCGAACGCCACTTCGGCTACGGCATAGCGCGCGCCTACGCCGGCCACACCGACAACACCGGCCCCGCCACCACCACCTACATCAAAGCCAGCCTCCAAGAAGTCGCCACCGCCCTCGCCATCATGACCGGACAACCCCACCCCCTCGCCCTGCCACAAACCCCGAACACATCACCACGACCAGACCAAACCGCGTCACCCAACCAAGCGACATACCGCGACGAACCGCCGAAGTTGTGCCACACTCGACCTACGGGCAACACAGGCTGCTAGCCTGATCACATGAGCAAATCTCCCGGAATCCGGGAGATTGCCGGGGAACAGGTGTCCGCGTCCCCCCTCGGACACGTTCACTATCCCTACCAGGCCGAATGACTACTTCAACAGCCTTCTCCTCCGCGTGGTAGATCATCTCCAGCCTCAGAGCTTCGTAGAGCTTCTGCAACTCCGCTGGGTCACTCCGCTTCAACGCTGCACCAACGTCACCGAGGTAATCGATCATCGCGTACACCTCTGCACGCGTGATCGTCCGCACCTCGGGTTGGTTCGCCTGCTCGGCCTCGGCCGCCTCCAACCCAGCCTGCGCCTCGTTGATCGAGTCCACCAGCGCGACCGGGTTCACGCCGGCCTTGATCGCGTCCTGCAGCCTGCGCAGCATGGCACGCGCTTGTGTGATCTTCGTCTTGGCCTTCGTCACCGATGCCGCCTCGGCGCCGGTGACACCGACGGACGCCAGGAGCTGATCGACTGTCTCATCGCGATGCTCAGGATCGAATACCCGCCCGATCCACTCATTGAGCACGTCCAGCACGGCCCGTTCAGGCAAATACACGTTCTTCGGATGCCGCTCCAGGACTGGCGAACCCGGCACGATCGTCCGTGCTGCGCACCGGTAGTAGGTGCGGTTGTCGCGCGGTGTCCCTTCCATCCGCCGCTCGCACACTCCACACCGGACTCGCCCACGCAGCGGATACACCCGCTTGGTCGGCTTCGGCCCCCGCTCCAGCTTCCGGCTCCCAGCCAACCCGCCAGCCGCACGGGCACGACGGCGTAGCTGAACGTCGATGAACGTCTGCACGTCGACAATCGCCGGATGGGCCGGCTTCCGCGACCGCACAACTCGGTCCGGAGTGGAGCGCCGGAACCGCACCACATGCCCGGCCGCCACGTCATCCGGGTCCAACAGCGTCTCGTGCTTGGTCCACCGACCGAACACGGCGTATCCCGTGTAGCGAGGGTTCTCCAAAATGGAACGAACGGTGCTCCCCTGCCACCCGTCGGCCAACCGGTGCGTGTTCTGCTCCGGCCGCCGCGCCGACGGACACGGGATACCGTCCCGGTTCAACCCGTTGGCGATCGCCCGGTCACCGAGCCCATCCAGATACTCAGCGAAGATCCGTCGAACGACCTCCGCTGCCGGCTCGTCGAGCGCCAGGACCCGCAGCCGGTAGCCCTCGACGGCCTTGCGCGGGTTCGGGTGCGGCCCGCCGTCAACCACGACGTACCCATACGGAGCACGGCCGCCCTGGTGCCGGCCCTCGTTGACCACCTGGGCATCCATCGCCGCACGCACCCTGGCCTGAACATGCTGGCGCTCCGACTCACTCATCGCGCCGAGTTGGCTCATCAGCATCTTGTGCGAGGGGTTACGCGGATCGTACTTGCCTCCCAACTCCGGCACCCACAAGTCCACCCCGTACGCCTCGAACTTGGGTGCGATCAACGAGAACTGGTTGCCGTACCAACACCGCGTGCCTTCTCCGACCACGACACCGGACCAACCTCGGTCCGGGCGCTTCAGCTCGGCGAGGAGTCGCGCGGACTCCGGCCGTCGCTCCCACGGCACCGACCGCGAGTAACCGATGTCGAAGAAGTCGGCCACGATCTCCCCGCCCCGCGGCTCGACGACATGCCGCGCGTTGGCTATCTGCCAGTCGTGCGACGTCTTCGGATCCTGGTTGTCCTCCGTCGAACACCGACCGAAGAACGCCAGTGGACCGATCCCATCGTCGATCTCGTCGACCACCTGAAGCCCCATGATCTCATCGAGCGTCGCCCNTGGGTCTCGGCTGATCTCAGCTGTCATCTGACTCCCCTCCTTCCAACCGGTCCAGCACCGGCGCCTCGGCCAGTCCAACCAGTATGCCAAGCAAAACACGAGCCGCACGCTGCGTCAGCACCGGCCGCTCCGTCGGGAACCGGATGGTCAGGTCGATCTCCTGCGAGCTGATTTCAACGCGCGGAGACCTACTAGCCTCCTCGGGACGTGTGACGGCATCCCGCAGGCACTTCGATTGGGCCTCCGCCGATGGTGTTTGCGGCCGTTTGTGACGGCATTCGTGGGCCGCACTGATGCCGTCACAATGCTCGTTTCCGCAGGTCAAAGCCCGAGTCTTGCTGTCACACGGGTTGTGACGGCACGACGCCATCGACCGCCCGGTGTGACGGCACTCAGGCTGTGCCGTCACGGCTCACCGCCCGGTTGTTCGCCTGCCTGAGCTGCCTCAGCGGCCGCGAACAGGTCAGCCGTCAGGTAACCGCGGATCTGACGAGTACGGCCGTCCTCCGTGGTGACCCGCTCACGCGTGGACTGGCAACCCAGCTCGACCAGCCGCCGACCGAGCCAAGCTGGCTCGAAGTCGAGCACTTCGGCAAGGTCCGCCGTCGAGACGAACCCCGGCACGTCGCTCAGCCCGTCGAGGTGATCAACGATGCTGGCCAGTGGCTCAGGCACGTCCGCCGAGGGCGACCGGCCAGCGGTACCAGAACCGATCGCCCGGACGGCCGCCGAGTGGTCAACCTCCGGCGCCATGTCGTCGCCGGCCGCATGGCCGGTCAACGTGCCCTCAGCTTGTCGCAACGCCCGGCCACGCTGACAGATGACCTGCCAGTCCTCGTTCGGCATGTAATACGTCCGCACGGTCAGCGCGAGCACATCCGCGCCCGCCTGCGTGTCGCCGTCCGGCCGAAGGATGCCCACGCCCTTGTGCGAAGCAAGCAGCCGACTGCTGTCGTACCCGCGCGTGTTCATCTGCTCGCCGAGCACGATGTTCGAGTCCCGCCAGTCCATCACCCGTAGCGCGAACCGTGACCCGAGTACGGCCCGCAGTCCACTCGGGATCGTCTTCGAGTCCGGCCGCTGCGTGGCCATGACGAGCACGACCCCTGCCGCCGGCCCCTTCTTCGCCAGCCACGTCAGCAGCTCCCCGATGTACTCACCCGCCGGGTGCCTCTTGCTCTCGACTTCAACCGGCGTCCGATCTTCCAACGGCACCTGTACCTCATCGATGAAGATCGCCGTAATCGGCATGTTCAACGCCCGATCACGCGACATCTCCGGCGTCACCTTCGACTCCGGACACACCACGTCGTCCAAGTCCCGCATCCGCCGGTAGCGACCCTGCACCTCCGCAACCAGCTCGACGAGCCACCGGACCAACATCAGCACGTGCGCCGACTCGTCACCGGACATGAACCGGTGCGCCACGTGTGCCGCCGCGTCCCAATCCTTCCCAGCCTTGAAGTCAGCGACATACAGCCGCGTGAACGGGTCGAGCACCAGGCCAGCCGCCGCCAGCCGAGCGGCAAACGTCTTGCCTTGCCGCGGAATAGCACCCACAAGCAGCGAGGTCCATACCAAAGGAAGGTCGATCTGCCGGTCTCGTGCGTCCCGCCCGAAGGGCACCGGCCGCCACGCGTCCCACCGCTCTACCGCGAGCAAAGGCGTCCGCAGCGGAGGAGTCGCGTAAGGATCGGAGTCAGCAACCCACATCGACACGCGCCCGGCATGCCCTCCGTTGCCCCGGACCCGCTCGACGATCAGCTGAACTTCGTCAACGGCGAGCGCGGACGCCAGTGCCTCCCGATTCTTGATCACGTCCGCGGCCTTGCGCGTCGCAGGTAGGTCAACGGTGATCGCCCACCCGTCACCCATTCGGGTAGCCCGCTCGACGAGCCGAAGCGTCTCGTCCTTACCGATCAGCTTCGCATCCCGGAACGCGTCCACCAGGACCTGAGGGTCCATCGTCCACGTCAGCGTGTGCGGCCCCGCTAGCACGGCCTTGCGTCCGGGGTTGCCGTCCTTGCGCCGGCCGAGCACCGCCAACGCCACCGACACGGCACCACTCGCGACCCACAAAGCCCACGAGCCATACACAAGGCCAGCAACTCCCAGGCCGAGGGCGACCACGACGACCACGACCCCAGTCACCTTCCACCGGAACAACGTGAGCACACGGATCTGGGCGAACTTGTCGGCAAGCTTCTCGGCGGACTCGGCAGCCTCCCGGAAGTCCCGCACGGTCACCCACCGACGCCACCATCGCAGCCCCACGGCCACGCCCCGCGCCACCGCGCCCACGAACCGGAACGGTGCCCGAAGCATCGCGGCCACGAGATCCATGGACGCCTGCCGCGCCTGCCGTCGACTCTTCAGCCAGCCCGGCACACGCGGCGACCGCAGCCACCACGACATGAACCGGCCCAGCCGAGGCGTGTAGTAGACCGGCTCGTCTACCAACTCGGCGTCGTACACCGGATCGACCGGCCGGACATCCCGACCCTGAGCAGGTACGGGCAACGGCGCAGCGTTCACGTCAGCCGGCACGCGCCCAGTCGATTCATGAGCGTTCATGGCCGACCACCACCGTCAGCCGCGCTGGTGATCTCGTCGACAAGCGCCTTCGCCAGCCGAGGGGACAACCCACGAGAGCAGCCGGTGACCTCCCGGACCCAGGCCGGCGTGATCACGACTCCGGGCGACCACGCCGCCTGAGCGATAGCGAGGTATTCGCCGAACGACCGGCGGTGCTTGGCCGGCCGCGTCGGCTCGTCAACGCGTTCATGAACGGCCTGACGCGCCTCCGTGAACGCCACCAGCACCGCATCGGAGAGCTTGTCACGAAGGTCCGTGATCGCCTCGGCGGCCACGAACACCAGCAACGGCGGAACGGAGTGTAGGACCACACCGGACAACGAGCCGGCTGCGTAGGACGCCCACGTGTTCATGACGTACGTGGCCGCGAGCGCGAACCACTTCGCCACGCGTACCCAAGGACCCGTGTGGACCTGATACCGGGAGGTGACTTGCTCGCCACGCAGAATCGCCAGCAGCACCAGAGAGACCGTCGGGTCCAGGACCCACGCGGCGAACCACTGCCGGCCGCCTACGGGGAGAACAAACTGGCCATTGACACGCTCATCCATGACTCGTGGGAAGCCGCCCCAGCTGAGCTCCTTCGCGATCGCTCACTCACACCCCATCGCCAGCGCTACCGGCGATGACCCGGAACTCGACTCGCTGCGCTGTGGTTGCACACGGAGTCCGGGCTACCGTGGTCATCGCGGCCGCACTCGTTCTGCATCACATCGAGACCAGCCGACAATCACGGCTCATCGCGCCTGACTCCGGCATCAATACCGACGAGCCGCTGGCCGGTTCCCGCTGCGACCAGCCGCTCGGCCCGTGCTTCGGGTCAGTGCTGCCCGGCAGGCTGTTCGACGTCGGCCAGCGCCCGGCGAACCGCCTCGACCACCTCGTGCGACCGGCCGTACGCCTCGATGCTCTCCGTAAGGAGCACACGTAGGTTGGAACCGGCTTTCGCGGTATCCCCGGTCGTGACCTGCCGCTCGGCGTCGGCGATCCGTTTCCTGATCATGTCGCGGGTCAGGTAGGTGACCTGACGGGACCGGCGGAACTTCGACTTCGGCACCGAATTCGGGCGGCGCCGCCGGTCATTCCTCCGCGCCTGTTCCGGCTCGCGGTAGGGCCGGGTGAGGTCGATGTCGAACCCGGGGTTCGGCTCGGCTTCCCCTTCGGCGGGCAGGAGTGGGGTCAGGATGTCGATCACGTCGTCGCACGTGGGCCGGTGGGTCATGTCCTTCTCAAGCAGCCCGAGTACGAGTGCGTCGACCTCGGTCGGGAGGTCGCGCACCGATCCGGTCAGGCGTTTCGGAGTCTCGTTGAGGTGCCGTGTCTCCACCACGTCTCGGTCCGCATTGACGTCGAAGGGTTCGCGGCCGCTCAGCATCAGGTAGAGGACGCAGCCGAGGCTGTACAGGTCAGAGGCTCGAGCGTCGTGGGAACGCAGGATCTGCTCCGGGGCCATGTATCCGGTGGTGCCGACGCCGAGCCGGGTGTACCTGGTGGGATCGCCATCTGTCGGCAGGGCGATCCCGAAGTCGATCACGTACACCCAACCGCCGTGGGTGATCATGATGTTCTCGGGCTTGAGGTCCCGGTGGAGGACACCACCTTCGTGGGTGGCCCGCAGCGCTCGGGCCACCGACACCGCCAGGCAGGCGGCCTCGGTCACCCTGGGGCGGTTCAGGCGCAGGTACCGCTTCAGGTCCATGCCATCGATGAACTGCATGGCGATGTACGGCCGCCCGTTGTGCAGACCCTGTCCGTAGAATTCCGGGATGTTCTCGTGGCGGAGTCTAGCGAGTATCCGCGCCTCACGACGGAATCGGTTGCGACGCTTTTCCTCGGCTTCCTCGTCCTCCCTGGTGAACGTCCCGAACGACGGCGTCTTGAGCACTACAGCGCGATTCCCGTTGAACTCCGTTGCCTTGTACGTGAGCGCCATCCCGCCCTGACCGAGCAGTGTTTCCACCCGATAGCGGAATTCCACCACATCGCCGCCCTGCACCACTGCTCCTAAGTCCGGAACCCCGTTGGTAGCGGGGGTTCGGGTGGACTGTAGTGGATGGTCGACCAGGCCCAGGGGGTAGGATGCCGTCGGCGTGTCGAACGATCTTCAGGGTGGTTCCAGTTGTCAGTGCCAGGCGCTTAATGGTGGGTGGCCCTCCTTGACTCCCAATAGTGCGGAATCAATTCGCATCGGCGTGGGCGACCTCCGTCCAGACGAATGGGGCTGCCCGAGGTCCCTCGCGGCAAAGATTCGGCGACGAGGTCCGGATGCCCGCCGGTTCGACCTGCCGCTGGAGGGGTTCACCCTCGGCCCGCTGATGATCGCGCTCGACCGTGTCGAATTCTCCGGGGAGTCACCGGAAGAAGTGGCCGCGGAGCTCGCCAGGCCGGACTACGGCCGTGCCGGAGGTCGCAAGCCGGTGCACCCCGGACTGGCGGTATGGACGATCACGGCACTGCGCAACTACCTGGCGGCTCGGGAGGACGTCGACACCCCGGCGGTGGTCCCGGTGCCGTTCACCTGGGTGGTGCGGAAGGGGCTGGACGCCCCGGACTCCCGCGGCGTGGATCTGTACGAGTGGACCAGTTGGGGCAGGCGCTACCGCTCGGCGGACGGGCGGGTCCGCGAGATGTGGCTGATGTCGTTCGACGAACCCACGTCGAAATCCGCGGCGGAGCTGGTGGCGGCGGCGCACGTGGCGGCGCACGGCGATCCGCTCGAAGGGCTCCGCCGGGGCGCATCGCGGACGGAACAGCCCGGGGCCACCGACAGCGTACGCCCGGAGGAGGTCAGGCTTGTGGCCTTCGGCGCCGGCTCGGCCCGGGCGGTGCCACTGGGCCGGTGGAACGGGTCCGCCACCCCGGATCTGTTCCGGGCGGATGTCCTCCGGCGGGCGATGGAGGTGATGGACGGCAGTCGAACAGTTCCCGGTGGCGGCTGTGCCGACTGCAAGGTGATCGACAGCTGCCCGTCCGCACCACCGCACGACCTGTTGCCGAACGTTCGCGTGGCGGTGCGGGGCCGCCGCACCATCTCCGCGACCGACCTCCGCAACTACGCCATGTGCCCGGCCCGGTACCACCTCGGCCGCGAGGTCGGCCTGCCCCGCTCGGACCTGCCCGAGTCGCCTCCCATCGTGCTCGGGCGTGCGGTCGACTCCTGGCTGAACGACCAGCACCGGGCGGCCCGGGCCAGATGCGGGCCGCACGAGGTGCGGACCGCCGCGTTTCCCGGGCTGCCCGCGGACCTGGTCGAGGCAGCGACCCGGATCGTCGCCCAGCACACCGGTCTCTGCCCGGTGTCGGCGAACCCGACGGCGGAGCCCCGCGTGCAGGCGCAGGTGTCGGCGTACGACCCGCGCCTGGACGTGATCCTGCTGGCCACCCCGGATCTGCTCTACCGGCGCCGCGGCGGATGGATGTGGCGGGAGACGAAGACGGCGTCGAGGCCCTTGTGGCGTGGGCGTTCGCTGCTGCGCCAGATCCCGCAGCTGGCGGTCGGCGTCATACTGCTTGCCGCGGGCGCCGTCGGCGAGACCACAAAATACTCACGGGTGGAACTGGAACACCTCCGCGTGGACGACCGCGCGTTCGAGGAGTTCGACCCGAACCAGCCCGAGGTCTTGGCCGAAGCACGCGAAGTGGTCGGGGACATGCTCACGCCTTTGCTGCGGGACACCAGGTACGAGCCCACACCGGGTGATGGGTGCCTCGACTGCCCGGTGCGCCGGTGGTGCCGGGACGGGACGACGTACGTCGCCGTGCAGGGCCGACGAGAGGACTTGGTGGAGGCCGATCTTGCCGTGGGATGACCCGGACGTGCTTTTCGTCGGGGACGTGGCGCGAGCACTGGTGGACCTGGACCGGGTGGAGGGACTGCTGGCCTTCCGCCTGCCCTATCCCGCGAGCGCCCAGCGCGCGCTGAACCGGTGGGTGCTGCGCGCGCTCCAGGAGCGGACGACACCGCCCGCAAGTGTGCCCGGAATGGTGGAGCTCTGCCAGGAACGCCCGGTGGTGGACTGGCCGCTGAACCTGCCGGGATGCGTCTTCACCGAGCGAAGCCTGCTGCTGGACGGGGAGCACGGCCTGCTGACCGACCTGTGCCACGAGGTGGCGCTCACCGTCGGCGTGGCGAATCCGTGGTCAGAGATCCTCCAGGTCCTGGACGGCGCTGCGGACCTCTGCCGCGACCGGCGCGACGCACAGGCCTACGAGGCGTTCCGCCGACTGCTGGTCGAGAGGCCGGTGTTGGACAACGACGCGGTCACGTCGATCGCGTTCGAGATGCACCTTGGCCCGCTCGAAAGCCTCCCCGGGGAGTTGTACACGGAGGTCGGCGGCCGGTGGCGCGAGGGTGGCGAGGCCCGCGAGTGCGAGGTGTGCCACCACCTGGCCGTCCCCTTGGACGACGACACCTGGGTCTGCGAGAGCGACCGGTGCGGTGGCGCGGGAACCGACCAGGAGTGGTTCGACGACAGTCGGCTGTTCCACCTCGACCGTGTGCACCGCCAGTTCGTGTCGCGTCCTGGCCGGGTGGTGCTCGACCTCGCCGCCCGCCTGGCGAAGTGCGGCGTCGAGGTGGCGACGTGGGCGGGCTATGGCTCGTATGATCTGCGGATCGTGTTCGACGGCGGGCACTCGTGGGCGGTCCAGGTCGTGGACTGGAGCAGTCCGGCGCTGGCGGGAGCGGCGGCGCTCCCGGTCGTCGACTCGCCGCAGGCGGACCAGGTGTTCCGGGTCGTACCGGCCCACCGGCTCGTCAGCGAACCCGACTACATCTCGACCTTCGAACAGTTCCAGCCGGATCAGGGCACCGTGCCGCTGCTATCCGATGCCGAACTCCTCGCGCGCGTGCGGCGCCGACTTGACGCTCACGCGCGGTGGTCCGATCGGGGTGGGGATGCGTAAAGCCGACGCCTGGCTCCGCCCCTTGGTCAAGGACCTGGTGGAGAACTGGCCCGAGGACGACTCGAACGTGTCGCCGACCCTGCTGTGCCGCGTGGAACTGGGATTGCGACTGCTCCAACACCTCGACGCGGATCAGCCGGCCGCAGGCGCCTGGGTGCTGTTCGGCGGGTACCCGTTCGGCCAGGCGGCAGGCATCGTCACCACTCCGGAGCAGGAATGGATGGTGACCTGCGCACGGCACCGGCTGTGGACCCTGCGCCGGCGCCGGTCCTGGATCGATGACGTCATGACGTACCGGAAGCTCTCCGCGCAAGTCCGCGCGTACTCGGTGCCGGAGGACCTGGGGCCGGCGGTGTTCACCGGTCCTGGCGCCACCGCGGCGGACCGGCTGACCCACTACGACCGCGCCCTGACCGAACTGCCCGAGTTCAGCGAGAACACACTGCGCCCGGCCGAGCCGGGTCGGTACTACTACTTCCGTCGGGGCAAGCCCACCTGGGTCGAGATCCCCGAGGACTTGGTGGAAAGCCGCCGACCGCCGGTGAGACATCCCACCGATGGGCACTCCCGGCTCAGCAGGGAGTCGATCGAGATCACTCGGAACGACCTGGAGGCCACCGCCCGGTGGCTCATGGACCGTGAACTCGATTTCCCGCACATCGAGCCGCGAAACTGGCTGGAACACCTCGGTGACGTGAACTTCGACGTGCTGGCGCCGGACGGTTCGGCGTACGTCGAGCGCGAGTCGTTCACGCTCGACGGCCTACTCAACGCCGTGGGCATCGTGGGTGCGGGCAAGAGCACGCTCATGGTGCTCATCGCCGTGTGGGCGGCGCGCCGGGAACCCGCGCTGCGCACGACACTCGTGGTCGGCGATGTCGCGGAGCAGCTGCGGTTGACCGCCTACCTCCGTGACGTGCTGGGTCCCGACCTCGCTTCGCCCGTCATCGGTTTCTCAACCAGGGGGCGGCACATTCAGAACCTGCACCGCCGCCTGGCGGCACAGGGGCGGGCGTCGCTGATCGACCACCGCGGCGAGGTGGCGTTCGGCGACCTGAGCACGGCCTGCCCGCTCGACGCTCTCCGCGAGGACGACACAGGCGAGCCGACCCGCCTCATCGACGCCCCGTGCAATGGACTCCACCCTGTCCGGGAAGGGGACGACGATGCGGACGACCCACCGACCCCGACCAACACGCGCGGTTGCCCCGTGTGGCACGACTGCCCTCGCAACGGCGCCGCGCGCACCCTGGTCGGCGCGCAGGTCTGGATCGCCAACATGGCCTCGTTGGTGACCAGCCCGCTCTCCCCACACGTGAGCGATGCGCGGTTGCGGCATCTGGAGCTCGCGTGCATGCGCAGCGACATCGTCGTCGTGGACGAGTCGGACCGCGTGATGATGAACCTCGACGACATCTTCGCCCCTGTGGCGACGCTCGTCGTCAAGGGACCGGAGTCGTGGCTGGACGTGCTGGACATCCACAACTCCCGGGAGCTGTCGCGCGAGGGTCGCGTCCAGCTCCGCGAGGACCACGTCACGCAGTGGGAGGCTTCGCTGGAGGTGGTTACCAGCGTGACGAACCGGCTGTACCGGGAACTAATCGGCAACAAGGACATACGCGACTGGGTCGGTATCGAGTTCTTCAACTCCTGGACGCTCCAGGAGCGGCTGCTCAACGAGTTCCTGCCGAGGGACGACCAAGGCACGCCGTTGCTGCGGGAGGAGGACCTCGCGATCGAGGACCCGGACTACGACGAGCGCGGGCGCGTCCGCACCGCCCAGACACCCGACCCTGCCAGGGCGGATCGGCGGACCCAGGTCGAGAAGGTGTTCGACCTGTTCCGGGATGACCCCATGGGGGACGCGGGTTCCACCGAAACCGAGGCGGGTCCACTGGTCGCGGCGCTGTGGGCGGTCCTGCACCCACTCGATCACACGAGTGCGCGCCGACAGGTGGCGGCAGTCTTCTCCAGCCTGTTCGGCAGCGCCACCGACGGCCCGGCAGACCTGAACGTCCGGAAATTGGAGTTCCTGCTGCTGTTGTCGGCGCTGCACCACCGGCTGGACCTGTTGACCCTTCTTTGGCCCGAGGTAGAGGCCGCGATGCGACTGGAGCTGACGGACAACGAACTCGTCCGCAGGCCGCCGCTGGACTACATGCCACTGGTCCCCGAGTCCCCCATGGGCAACCTGCTGGGGTTCCAGTACATCCCGGACGAGGTCGAGACCCAGGCCAACCGCGACCATCTGACCGGANCCCTCCGGTTCTTCCGGTGCTCCGGGGTCGGCCGGCAGTTGCTCGTCACACTGTCCGGCCTCGCCGCGGACCCGGTCACGGGCCGCTCCGGACCGCACGTGATGCTGATGTCGGGCACCAGTTGGGCGGGAACCTCCACACGGGCGCACATCCCGGCACCGGTGGGCGTCGTCCTGCGGCCCGATCCCGACCGGTTGAAGGCGGTGAGCAGGTCCACCTTCACCACCCGGTTTCTCTATGACGGCGGCCGGCCGATCACCCTGTCCGGGCAGCCGCTGGACAAGAGGCCCGCGATGCTGCGGCTGATGGTCCAGCGGCTGGGCGAGGAGCGTCTGGGCGCGCGCAGCCTGCTCGACGAGGAACTGGACCAGGTCGAGCACAGCCGCAGGCGAGCCCTGGTGCTGGTCGGCAGCTACCGGGAAGCCGAGATCGCGGCCGACCAGCTGCACGGCATCGGCCGGTGGAAGGGCCACGTGCGCGTGCTTACCGCTGATGACGCCGACCTTGACGAGGCGGCTACCGGCGCGCGGGACGCCCCGGACGCCGGGGTGGGCTCCATCCGGCGGGGCAACGTCGGCGCGTTCGCCCACGATCCGCACGCCATCATCCTGGTGGCACCGCTGCTGGCCGTGGAGCGCGGACACAACATCCTCAACCAGGAGGGCAAGGCCGCGTTCGGCGTCGTGCTGTTCCTGTCGCGACCGCATCCAGTGCCCAACGACCTGGGGCTGGCGGTGTTCGCGATCAACGACTGGGTCAGCCGGTTCGTGGACGGCACCGCGGAGAAGCCGGCCGACCCGGAGGAACCAGCCAGCTTCCGGGAGCTGGTGTCCCGCGCCGGAACGCTGGACGCCGCCGGGCAGGCGTTCCGTGACCTCGCCCGGCACCGCTGGGGCCGGCTGCTCACCCGGCGGTACTCCTACCCGCGACTGTCCAAACCGGAACGCCGGTCGTTCGCTTGGGACCAGTTGGTGACGATGTGGCAGGTGATCGGCAGGCTCGTGCGCGGTGGCGTTCCCGCTCGGGTCGTGTTCGTCGACGCGAAGTTCGCGCCTCGGTTGGCGGAGGCCCAGGCACCGGGAGCGACCGGCAGCGTGCGGTCCGCCTTCGACACGGCCGCGACGAGCCTGCTGGTCAACATGAAGGAGGTGTTGGACCCGTACTTCGCGGCGACCGACGCCGACGCTCAGTTGGTCCGCATGCTCTACGCGCCGGTCTACCACGGGTTGAAGGAACTCTTCGAACGCGAACGCACGCGGGTACTGGCGGCATCAACGACGGATAGTGAGTGAGCATGGGATTCGAGTACGCCCAGATCCGCCGGAGCGTGTACGAACCCGCGCCGGGCATGGACCTGGTGGTCGTCCGCTACGACACGCTGCCTTTCCCCGAGCAGTTCGCCTCCGGGGTCGTGGAACTGCTCAACCGCGACCGCGAGGGCAAGGAAAACCTGCGGACCGCACCCACCCACCAGCTGAACGAGCTGTTGCAGGCGCTGGCGTCGGACGTGTCGGTGATGCGGCGCGGACGGGCCCCGGAGGGCTACCGAGGCCACGACTGGCTCTACCACCCGCTGGGAACGCCGAACCCGCTGCCCGGGCCTGTGCTCCACCGCCTGTTCGACTACTGGACCTCGGGGCTGGGATCCGGGGAGGAGTACGAGCGGGCGGTTCGGCACCTGGGCGAGCAGCTGCGCGCATTACCGCCGCAGTGGTCTCCGGTCGACGTGCCGCTGCTGCGGACCCGGGTCGGCGACGGAGGTACCGCCGCGCCGGACAACCTCCAGTACACGCTGGTTCCCGACCACTTCGCCCGGCGCATCCAGCGACTGCCGCCATTCCGGCACAAGTCCAGGGTGCTGGAGTTCCGCGCGATCGCCCGAGGCCCGCGCCAGCAGGGGGCCGAGCTGATGTCGCAGCCGCTGGATCACGTGGGAGAGGACGGCCGCGTCTGGTGGTTCTCAGTGCTCATCAACGTCACCCTGCACACCGTGCCGTTCGACCCGCTGCCCAAGATCCACCTGCACACCGGCCTCCGGCGCTGGGCGACGCACCCGGACGCGGAGAAGGGTGTGCTCCGGCTCGGCTACGGCCACGACACCTCAGTCTACCTCAGACCGACCACCCCGTGGCTGCCGGGCGCCCCGGTGAGCGAGCGGTTCGGCGTGGCCCGGCTCGGCTGGGACCGGAAACCCGGGCAGCACGCGTGGAAGCGCGGCGGGCCCGCGCAGTTGCTCAGCAGGCTCGCCGGTTGCCGGCCGTTCCCCGACATCGACGCCCTGCTCCGGGAACCGGGACCGTGGCTGCGCGGCGAGGACGGGCTGGAAGCCCTCGTGGTGCACGCCACGACGATGGGACAGCACGGGGTGGGCGCCGGGCTGATGTCCCACCAGCGGTCGGAGATCCTCGAATGGGCCGCCCAGGCGCTGGAGCCCGAGCTGGTGCGGGTGCCCGACCTCGTGCGTTCGGAAGTCTCGTCGGACGCACCGGTGAACGTCCGCAGGGCGGTCCCGAAGGAACGGCGGCCTGCCAGCGAGGAGGAGACCGCCCGCCGACTGCGCTCCTCGCTCGGCGCACTGAGCGCGCACCGGTCGGAGCGCAGCGAGGCCGTGTTCGAGGCGCGGGTGCTGTGGCAGTCGCACGGGGTCCGCCAGGCCGCGATCATGGCACTGGCCGGTGTTCTCGGACTCCCCGGCGACGGCGGTGCCGGGAAGGTGGACGATCTCGCCTACGAGTCCAGCGTCCCTGGCGGTCCAGTCGTGCTGACCTGGGAGACCCCGGAACTCACCGTCCGGCTGAGCTGTCTGCGCCTGGGCGCGGGACTCGGGGGCTCCCTGGGAGTCAACCCGAAGTCCCGGACCAGGCGGGTCGACCGGGCGAACGCGATCGGCCTGCGCCGCCAGGAGCTGGCGAAGTTCCTGGCGGCGGACGGCGCAGGCGTCGCCCAGCCGGGCCTGGCCCTGGTCGAGATCCCACGGCGACGTAGCTTCAACTACCGCGGGAACGACCCCAAGTTCCCCATCCGGCTGGGGTGTGCCGACGCGGGCATCGTCACGCAGTTCATCGCCGACCGGGGATCCCAGCGCGCGCACCGGACCCGGGCTGCCTGGCTGGACGGCTTGCGGCAGATTGGCGCGAGCACCATCCCGATGCCGGACCTCCCAGCCGGCATGCCCGCGGACACCCAGTTCCTGGCGATCTGGTTGGCCGGTACCCAACGGGACAGCCCGGCCGCCCCGCGGCGCAAGCTCCCGGTCGCGGTACTCGTCCGCCCGGACGCGGCAACGGGGGAACGGGTTCTCGGATGGGACCCGGAGACGTTCGCCGACGTCGGGGCATGGACGTCGTACCCCAGGCTGCTGACCCGACTCCCCGCGCTCTCCCGCGTCGAACTGGAGGAGCTGGACGAGGACCCGCAGAAGCGCTGGGTGCCGTGGTCGGTGCACCACCGTGACCTCGAGCAGCAGAAGGCGGTGGTGGAGGGCTTCGTCCAGAAGGTTCTGCGGTCGCCGGAGGTGGCCGATCACCCGACGGTCGTGGTGGTACATGCACAGAACGCCCGCCAGCACTGGACTTGGATCCAGGACGGTGTGGTGCGCCGGGACCTACTGCGCACCGGGCTGGCACCAGCCGGCGGCCTCGGTCCGGAGCTGCGGCTGGTCCGCGTCCGCACGGGTGAGCAGCGCGAGACGGGGGCGTGGTGGGCGATCGGTCACCCGGACGGGATCAACGGCATCTCGGCCGGCCTGTGGACCGCGGGGAAGCACGCCCCGGACGACCTGCGGGTTTTCTACAGCACGACGGCCAAGGCCTCGTCGGCGGGCGGCGCGGCCGTCTCGGCCGACAAGCTCGCGCCCCGCCCGCTACGCACCGGAATGCGCAAGGGGGAGTTGACCATCGACACCGGGGTCCCCGGCTGGAACCCGGCGCTGGTCGAGTTGGCGGTGCTGGGCTGCCACCGCGACCAGGGCGACCGCCCGGAGGTGCTGGCCATGGCCCTGCACCAGCTCCGGCAGGCGCCGGACCACATCAATGCGCTGCGCATGCCACTGCCACTGCACCTGGCGCGGCACGCCCAGGAGTACGTCCTACCGGTGCTGGTCCCCGACGAGGAGCGGGACGAGGACTTCGACCAGGTGCAGGAGGAGGTGGAGGGCGGGCAGACCGAGGTCGTGGAAGACTGATCGGCCGCGGTCAGCCGGACAACCGGGCGGTCAGGTCGGCGAGCACCTCGTCGTCCCGGCCCCGCCTGCTGGGGAGACCGCGCAGGAGGTCCCGGGCCCGTTGCGCGGCCCGCCGTTCGTCCGCGGGCCGGTCGAGTCTGCGGTAGGCATCCAACAGCGAGTGCAGGACGTGTGCCTCGTTGGCCGGAGAGTCGGCGACGTAGAGCGCGGCTGCGGCCTCGCCGTGTTCCACCGCGTTCGCCCAGTCCCCCAAGGCCTCGTAGGCACGTTGCAGATTGCGGTGGACCGACGCCCGGCCGTAGGCGTCGGTGACCCGTTCCGTCGCCGTGACGGCCTTCAACCCGCTGGCCACGGCGTGCTCCGGCCGGCCCGCGTTCAGCTCGATGCTGACCATGGTGTTGAGGGTGTGGGCGATGCCCCGGGAATCCTTGCACTCGGTGTAGATCGAATGCGCGGCGGTGGCCTGCCGCAGCGCGTCGTCCCACTGCCGCGCGTCCTCGTGGACGACGCAGAGCTGTTGCCGCGCATGGGCTTCGTCGAGAAGCCACCCGTTCTCCTGACACAGGCGGATCGAGCGCGTGGCGTGCTGGGCCGCCAGGTCGAGCTTCCCGAGCTTACGCTGGATCATGCAGACAAGGCGGAGGTTCACGGCCTGGAAGAACAGCGCCCGCTCCGACCCGAGTTCCGACTTGTCGACCTCCAGCGCCTCGCGCAGCAGCCGCTCCGCCGTCGCCCAGTGCCCCGCCCGGTTCTGGTAGGCGCACAACGCGGCTGGCAGCAACCAGCGGTAGGACGGCCAGCGCGCGAACGCGGGCGAGCGCAGCACCGCCAGGTACGTGTCGTGCTCCTCGGCCAACCAGGCCGCAGCCTCCTCCTTCGATGCCAGGACGGGCACCGGTGCGCTCTCGTCGGGTTCGCCGACGGGCAGTTCGCGTCCCGAGTCGAGCGCCAGATCACAGCGCACCGCCGACCACAGGAGGTACTTGAGGAGGTTCTCGCGGACGTGATCCACCTCGTCCTGTGCGGACCGGGTGGCCATGTCCACCGCGTATTCCCGGATCACGTCGTGCAGCGCGATCCGGTCGCCCGTGACGGAGTGCACGAGGTTGTCAGCGAGCAGTTCGTCCAACGCCCGCAACGCGTCCCGTCGGGTCATCCCGGCGAGGTAGGCGACCACCTCCGGCCGGACTGACGGCCCCGGGTGCAGGCCGACGACGTGCAGCACGCGGACGGCATCGCTACCGAGGGCGTTGTAAGACCAGGTGAAGGACTCACGCAGGCCTGAGCGGTCCTTCATCGCGCCGACGTCCAGAATCGCACCGGTTTCCTCCAGTTCCGCCTCGATCGTGCGCAGCCGGCGGGACTTCCACAGCCTCGCCCGTGCCGCCACGAGTCTGATGGCCAGCGGCAGTCCGCTGCACCTGTCGACGATCTCCGCCGCGGACCCGGGTTCGTCGCGGACCCGCCTGTCGCCGATCGCGTCGGACAGCACGCGCAACCCGGCGGCGGGCGGGAGCGGGGCCAGTTCGATCGTGCACGAGGTGCCTCCGGTGCTGGCCGTCAGCAGCGCAGACCGACTCGTGACAACGGTCCTGCTCGCCCTGCCGATGGCGATGAGGCACTCGACCTGGGCTTGGTCCGCCGCGTTGTCCAGCACCACCAGGACCGATCGCTCGGCCAGGACGGTGCGGTAGGCGGTGACGAGTTCGCTGGGGGTCAGCCCGTTCGGCGAGACCCGGAACGCGCGGAGGAAGCGGGCGAGCACCTCGTCCGGGGGCACGGGAGCACGGCCGGCGAATCCCGCGAGGTCGATGTGGAGGTTACCGTCCGGGAATCGGTCGGCCACCTGGTTGGCCCACGCCAGCGCGAGAGCGGTCTTGCCAACGCCCGGTGGGCCGGTGATCAGTGCCAGCCCGGGGGCTGTCGGGGAGGTGTCGACGAGCAGTGCGTCAAGACGGGCGAACTCCTCATCCCGGCCGTGTATGACCGTGTCGGAGCGGGGCAGCTGGTAGGGGGCGGCGGTCGCGCTGGGCGCGGCCACCGGCCCGCCGGGGATCGCCCGCCGTGCTCTGGCTCGCAGGGCCGGCGAGAGCTTTACCCGGTCGCGGGCCGCGTTCTCCTGGTACCTGGCGAAGAAGCGCTCGACCTCGCGTCCCCGACCTGCCGCAGTAAGGGCGTCGATCAAGCGGGACCAGATCGCCTCGTCAGTCGGCCACAGCTCCGTCGAGCGTTCAGCGTCGGAAACGGCCTCGTCCAGTTCGCCCAGGTGTGACTCGGAGTCGATCAGGTCCAGGTACATGGCGTATCGGCGCGCGCGGAGCCGGTCGACCCGGGCAGCAACTGAGCCGCCGGGCTCCCGGAACGGCTCGCCGG
>JGI25406J46586_10000285_pt1 | contig 22703 bp, 16 predicted proteins | sample TabmetS4T2R2_FD_46586 | JGI IMG/M metagenome (IMG submission 46586) | reverse complement strand
TGAGCTGCGAGACCAGCCGCTCGATGACACGCCCGACGGTGTAGCTCTTCCCCGAGCCGGTCATCGCAAGCACGGCGAGGTGCTCGGTCACCAAGGTGTTCGCGTCGAGGAAGACCGGGACGATGTTCTCGCCCTTCTCGTAGCCGACGAGGTTGCCGAGATGGATGCTGGTGTCCTCCGAGAACTCGTAGAAGCTCGTGAGGAACGCGTAGTCGACTCCGTAGACCTTCGTCCCCGGCGTCAGGGGACGTCGGGGTATCCGGATCTCACCGGTGAACGGATCTTTATAGCCGACCAGCTCGAGCGTCGCGTACACGGTCTCGCCCGAGAGCCGCGACTGCGGCAGCAGCTCGACTTCACTGATCCCCTCACCGAGCGCCGGACTGAAGAGGATGTTCGACCGCGAGAGCCCCACGATGCGGCCCAGCACGTCGAGCTGCGATTCCGATTCGCGCTCCTGGTGCGCGACCCGCACGAACTCTCCACGCCGCGCCGAGAAGCTCGTACGCAGCGCGATCGTCAGCTTGTTGGGCTCCCCGGTGTTGCCGACCAGCCTGCCAATGTAGTTGTCGTCGTCTCGGAACATGCTCACTCCTCATCCATGGTGTCGACGCCCTCGAGCCAGGCTCGTTCAACGGCACGATCCTTGAGCATGCCCAGGGTCGAACGAAGGTAGTTGGACAGGACCTCGCGTGGCATCATCACGAGCTGCTCGGCGTACCAGAGCGGCAGCGGCTTCATTCGCGGGTTGTCGTTCAGCGTCAGGTAGGCGGTGATGCTGGCCAGCCTGTCGAGGGCCTCGGAGTCCCACTGCCCCGGAGCACCGACGGTCTCGATCTTCCAGATCGGCGTTCGGAGTCCGACCTGGATGTGGAAGCCGATGAGCCCGTGGTTCGCAACCGTCCGAGGCTCGAAGCGCTTCATCTGGCGCCCCAGCGCTTCGTAGTAGTAGGCCGCCGTCCGGTGCCCTGCGCGCAGGGCACCACGGAGGAAACGGAGAACACCGACGCGCCGCAGCTGCATCCACTCGCTTTGAACGAGGTCCAGGGCTTCGCTGCTGATCGCCTCGGGGGAACCCGCCGGTCCCTTCTCACGGAGCGCGTTCAAGACGGCGGCGTTGAGGTCGCGGCGCGACTGAAGCGAGACGAGGAACGGACCGTTCGGATCGTTCGGGTAGATGGACGGCAGGAACCGCTGCCAGAACGCCTCCATCGCCTCGATCAGCTCGCGCCACTCCTCCTCAACGTCGGGCTCGGCGAGGCTGAGACTCTGCTCGGCTCGTGGGACGAGGAGCGGGATGTCGACGAAGATGACATCCGGTTTCGTGTCCGAATCCAGCAGGTCTGTCAGGAGCTGGTAGACGAGGATGTACTCCTTCCATGAAAGTCGTTCGGACGCGTCCAGGAAGTTCATGTCGTTGATGTCGACGCGGCTGTCCTGGAAGCCCTCTGTCACCTGGTTGCCAGACACGACGATGTCGTGCCGGAGCGCCGCAGCTCCATAGAGGACGCCGCCAAGGGCGTGCATGCTCCGGCTCTTGGAGGAGACTCCGACGGCGTAGACGCGATCGAACCGGCGTGACTCGATGCTGCGGATGATGCCGCCACGCACGAAGAGCGGGGCATTCGAGTCGATGTACCGCATCTTGTTGGCGATCTTCCCGACGGTGCCGGGAAGCCGCAGGCTCATTGCCGCGGCGAGTGCGCGAGCCAGCTCGATGCTCTTCATGTCGTCGTCTCCTCTGAGGCGAGCAGGGCCCCAAGCTCTCGCAGGTACGGGTGCATCCCGCGCTGCTCGAGAAACCGGACGAGAGCCCCGCGATCGCTCGGTGCCGACGCGTCGGAGGCCGCGAGCCCCTGACGCGTGAGCTCCTCGAGGGCTCGACCGACGTCGTTGGCGCTCAGGTCCACGCCAAGGAGCACCCCGGCTCGAGATCGCAGGAGCTCTGCTGTCTGTGGGCCGCTGGCCGCAAGGAGCAGCGCGACGGGGACGAGCACCCCTTCGCCGAGTGCCTCGGCCTTCGGCGGGCTCGACGGCTGCCGTGCGATCTCCCTAGCCTCCACCGTGACCGACGGAGTCCACGACAAGAGGTGCCCAAGCAGGCTCTGGCGATGCGCCTCGTTGGTAAGCGCCGTGTAGGTAAGCAGCTGGAGCGCGGAGAAAAACACCGGACCCGCGGTGTTGGTCGCCTGGTACCGGAGGAGCACGGGCTTGTTCTGGGCATCTACAGCGAGCACGCCTGCGCCGAGCGCCGTGTCGAAGAAGTGGTCCGACCGGACCTTCGCCGCTCCGCCGAGTACCTCCTCGATCGCACCGTCGGTGATGCGAGCAGCCGAATCCGCGGCGCGGCGTCGGATCTCCAGCTGGACCGGCGCCTCGAAGTAGCGGCCGAGATCCAGGTCCCTGAACGGCGGCACGACTATGACGGCGACCCGCGACCGCGCGAGCGCGGATGACAGCTTGCGAATGTCGACGAGGCGCTCGGCACCCAGCAGCCCGCCGACGACGACGAGCGGAGGCCCCGACGGATCAGCCAGGAGTCGATCCATGGGAAGGCTCTCGACCTCTGCCGTCTGCGAGAGGACACTGACCTCGAACAGGTCAGCCTGTGCTTCGACGACGCGCGCTTTCATCGGAGCTCCAGCTTTGAGCGGATGAGCTTCATCTCCTTGAGCTCGCGAATCGCGTCGGCGTGGTCCGGGTGCTGGTCTTCGTCGTAGGAGCCGGCCTCCAGGTCGCCGGAGATGTCGACCCACAGACCGAAGTGGACGTCCTTGCCAGCGCCCTCAAAGAAGCCTGCGCCCTCCTGGGAGACCTGGCTGTTGAACGCCTCGTAGCGCGCCTTTGTAGTCCCGAAGGTCGCAGCCGGCGTCGGCTCCGCCTTGGCCGGCTTCCCGTTCGACTTCAGGACCCGGTTGAGCGCGCGCAGTTCCTTCTGCTGGATCACCTGCTGCCGGAGTGTCGCCTTGAGCTCGTCCAGCTTCTCTGTGACCTGCTGCGGGAGCCCCTGGACCGCTTGTGCGGTCGCGACGACCTCGGTCTCCAGATTCTTCAAGAGCTCGGTCTCCGGCACTTGATCGATCAGCGATTGCACCTGCTGCTTCAGGCCTCCCTCCACGAGGCCGCGGAACTTCTGGACCTCGAGCTTGAGCGGCTTGAGCGAGGCCTGCACCAGTTGCGGAGCGTCGGCCGTGAAGTCGCCCAGCGACTGCCACGCGGAGGCGGCGGCCTTGTAGTCCTTGACCGCCTTCGCCCACTGCTCATAGTGCTTCTTGAACCGCGCGAAGAAGCTACCGGGCAGCTCCTTGCTGATCAGGTCCTTCAGCGCGTCCATGCGCTTCCACGCATGTTCGTACTGCGAGTTGACCAGGTACTGATCGATCATCAGCAGGTACGACGCGACCGGGATCGTCGCCATCCGCGTCTGCGTGCCTGCCGCGGCGGGCCCTTTCACCGCGTTCTCGAGCTCGGACTTGATAGCCTTGAGCGGCAGCGTGACCGGGGCGACGGGGAACGGGTGGCCCTCGGCCTCATCGAGCGTGGCCGCCTCGCCTAGCAGATGGTCAATCTCCTCGATCATCTCGTCCCGAGTCTCCAGGAACGTCTTCTTCAGCCACGCCAGGAAGGCGACGCGCTCCCACAGCGAGAGCGTCGAATACCGGGTCTCGTAGGACAGGATTCGCGCCGGCGAGCAGTCGAAGTCGAGCGTCGTCTCGCCGATCTCAAGCGGGCACACTCCGAGGATGTGTTCCTCGATGTCGAAGACCTGAGCGACGACCGTCTTGAGCGATTCCTCGGTCAGGCTGTCGATGTCGGCGGTCAGGTGGTCTGAGCTCACCTGCTGGATCTGCTTTTCCGCCGTCAGCAGATGCTGCTTGGCCGTGGGGTAGTTGTTGCTCAAAAGAATGCCGGCCTGCGTGGGGAACAGGTCGGTGAGCGTCTTGACCAAGTCCTTGCACTCCCCCTCGAGCCAGGTCGACGCCGACTGACGGCGGCTCTCGAGCATCGTCCGGTCGACGGCCTTGTAGAGGTCGTTCTTCTTGCGGACGAGCCCGATGCCGATGAGCACCTCGAGGATCTGCTCGAGCTGCTGCGGTGCCTTCATCTCGCTGTCGGGCACTGCGAAAAAGAAGCTGTTGGCGAGCTTGCTCACCGCCGACTGCGTCTTGAGCTCTTGGAGGAGCGCGAAGAAGCACGGGGGCACCTTCGGAAGCAGGCTGCCGTCGGTCGTCAGCACGCCGAGGAGGTCGCCGTACTTCCACGCGGCAGGTGCATCGATGTTCTTCTTCGCCGCCTGCCGGCAGTTTTCGAACTCCACGTTGTTCAGGGGTCCGCCGGCCGTTTCGACGGCTGCATCGAGCGAGCAGTCCTTCGCCAACATGTAGCGGTAGCCCTTCGCAAAATCGGCTGTGTTGCCGGTCTTGCGGCTCCAGATGGGCGCGAGGAGGTAGCCGGTCTTGCGGAGGCCGTTCGCCCACTCCCGGCTCTTTGCTTGCCACTCGTCGCGGTAGGAACCCTCGAGTCCCTTCGCGACTTTGCTCAGGCGTGCCTCGTGAGCGTTGTAGGCGGAGCCCCGGCCCGAGTACTTGAGAAGGAACTCCTCCTCCTGCGACACGAGGCGCCGCGTCAGGACGCAGCGGCGAAGGGCTGGCGACGCATCGAGCTGCTGCTCGAACGAGGCCACGTCCGCGCTTGCCGGGAACAGGACGAGAATTGGGTGGACCCGCTCGAGGCCGATGTAGGCGCGTAGCTTGTCGAGGGTCTCTTGCACGTCCAGGCAGTACACGATCGTGCACCGACCATCCGGTGTGACCCGAAGCCCGTCGAGCGACGGCGAGCCGAACGCGGAGGTGAGTGCCTTGTGCGGAACGTCCTTGAGCCCCGAGATCTGCTTGGTAGCTTCATCCTTGAGGTGGTCGTCGAGGAGCTTCGCGAGGCCGAGGCAGATCGCCGTCCCGCGCTTCGCCTTCGTCTGGCTGATGCCGCGGACGTACTCGTCGAGTGGAGCCTCGTACTTGCCGTCCCTGAAGAAGCGAACGCTCTCAGCCGCCGAGACCAGGAGCTTGTTGAACTCGCGCCAGAGCCGGAACGACATCCCGATGAACCGGGTCCCGTCGACCCGGTATTCCGGCTTCGAGAAGATGCGGTGGAGCGACTCGGCCGCGAACTCGATGCCCTCTCGCGGGTAGAGCGCCGCCAGCTGCTCGCCCCATTGCTCGAGGTCGGCGTAGACGACGAAATCACCAGCGGCGCCCGGGGCTCCCCCGACCGCAACGGAGAACGCGCGCAAGGCCTCGAGCAGTCCGACGACGGACACCTCGCAGTTCGGGGTGAAGTACGTGTCCGTCTTCCCTTCCTTCGCCTTGAAGCCAAACTCGGGACGGGTCAGCTCGTTCGCGAGCGCGCGCTCGTCGATGTGAACCTGAAAGAGCTCCGCGAAGGCGTGTCCGCGGCCCGCGACCTCGTGGGCGAGCAGCGCATCGGCCATCTCCTCGGTCAACGCCGCCTTCGCCGCCCCGCCGACCGGAGCCGGCAGCTGGCCGTACACGAGCTGCTCCAGCTCCTGCTTGGCGACCCCGGGCACCTTGCCGAGCAGGGGCAGGACGGCGTCGTCATTGAAGATGTGCTTGGCACGGGCATCCGTCTTGGCGAAGTCCTTCAGGAGCTCCCACGCGTTCGAGCCGTCGCCGCGCTCCCTGTGCCGGGCGTACGTCTCGTGGATGGACGCCATGATCACGTTCAGCCAGCCGAAGTTCCGGTTGGCCGAAAGGAACGCGCCTTCGAGCGTCCCCGCCGGGTAGTCGACGGCCTGCGGGTCGACCAGGTTGTCCTTGATCTGGTCGACGTAGCTCTGCACGTCGGTCAGTTGGTTCGGCTCGATCGTGACCGAGCTCGCTCGGCGCAGGTTCGGACCGATATGGATCTGGTCGCGCATGCCCACGCTGCACAGCAGCAGAAAGTTCACGTCCGGATGCTGGTTCCGCCAGTTCTCGTGCTTGATGACCTCTGAGACCATCAGGAGGTACTCGTCGTCGACCTTGGTGTGCGTGTCCTCGCGAAGGCCCCGCTTCAGGTCACCGGGCGTCTCGACCTCGTCGACGACGATCCAGAGGTGATTCAGGCCAGCATCACGCAGGACCTTCTTCGCATCGCGAAGCCGGTCCTCGAACGATCGCGTGTCGTCGTCGACGAGCGAGAGCGCCGTAAGGTTCACGCCCTTGGCCTGCATCGCAGCCTTGAGGTCCTCGTAGAGGGCCCGCGGCCCGCCAGCGGCAGGGTCGGCGTGCAACGTGTGCCGCAGGGCTTCGACCGCCAGGCGAACCACCCACGTCGCAGCGTCGAGCTCGTCGTCGCACACGGTGCTGTAGCGGATGTAGAGCGGCAGGACCCCGTCCTGCAGCGCCGGCTCGAGCACACGCGGCTTCTTGTCGGCCTGATGGAAGGGCGGGATGACGTACTCGTTCTTGTTGAGTAGCCACCGGTCAACGCGATCCGTCGCTTCCGCAATGAGCTCGTAGCCAAGCCGCGTCTTGCCCAGACCCCAGTCGCCGAACGCGATGAAGAAGCCGGCGATGTCGTTCGCGGCACCGTCCCAGAAGGACCGGCGAAACTGGTGGAGTGCGTTGAACACCTGGTTCTGGCCCACCATGGAGAAGGAAGGCGGATAGAGTGCGACTCCCTTGGCGGCCCACGGCTTGGTGATGGTCATCGGTCTTCTCCCTGCATCTCCCTGGAGGAACCCGCGGGGGTCTGCTCCGCAGTCTCGACGTTCATGGTCTTGTGGACGGGCGTGAACTCGATGCGGACGCGACGTGCGCCGGGCTCGCCGAACAGCCCTCGTCCCATGCGGGGCTGTCCTGGGTGGCGGTCGAGCAATCGCAGCTGCTCGTGGTACATCACCGTCCGGATGTAGCTGTCGAGGACGATGGCTCGATCCTCGTCTGGCACCTGAAGGAGCTCGCCGAAGCGCTCGCCGAGCTGACTCACGATGAGAAAGCCCTCGGCGTCCGCGCAATCGCGAAGCGCCCGCGCGAACGCCTCGTCGTCGGTCAGCCGCACAGGCGCTGCTCCCTCGTATCCGAGCTCGACGAGGTTCTCCACCGCCAGCGCACCAGCGAGTCCACCGGCGTCCAGGCCCCAGGTCGAGGGACCACCATCGAAGGCTCGGATGTGGAAGAACACGGCCAGGGCCTTCTTGAGCGCGGTCGGGAGGTCGTTCGTCGAGGGTGTTCCACCCTGGACGCCCTCCCACACGACCGCCCCGGTTTCGCCCAGAGCCGAAAGGTCAGCGCGCCAATGCGGCCCGAGGGCGAGCTCGGCGTTGTCGCGTAGCAGCGTGTTGAAGCCGTCGCAGTTGCGCTGTGCGATCTCGAGGACGTCGTCCTCGGGCGACGTGAGCGACAATGCGCCCGTGGGGATACCGCCCGGCGCCTCGACTCCCAGCTGCCAGCCCGCGAGGCAAAGCCCGATCACCAAGCGCGTGCGAGGGTCACGTCGAAGCAGCTGCTTCGCGAGGGCGCGAGCCCAGTCGACGTCAGCGTCCGCCTCGCGAAACGCCTTCCCCAGCTCGACGCCTTCCGCGGTGGCGCGGAGGCCCTTGTCGACCCGCTCGAAGAGGCTGATTCCGTTGATGCGGTAGCGGGCGCCGCTGCGCTCCATCCCGTACGTGTTGATGACGCCGTCGGTCCCCTTGCCGCGCGGCGCCCCGCCCTTGAACTCCATCGTGGGAACGATGTCGAAGACCACGCGCTCGAGATCGGCCCGTGAATAGACGCGGCCTGGCTCGGCACGGGCCGCTGCCTCCGGGTACTCCTGGATGCGAGGCACCTCGCTCCATAGAAACAGCTTGGGGAGCGCGATGCGCACCAACGGCGTGTTCATACCTGTCCTCCGTGGAGAGCCGTCAGGAACTGCGACAGGCGAACGCGGTAGGGCTTTTCGCCCCGGTTCTGCAGGTGTCCCGGATGAGCCTTGATCTTGGATTGGTAGTCGTCGGTCAGACGCAGCACATCGCCGTCGCGCTCGAACACATCGAGCCGCTCGAGGTTCTTCAGCATCACGTGGACGGCGCTCGCCCAGCTCGAATCCTGGGTGCTGGCCACCACCGGCCAGTAGCCGACCTGCTCGAGCATCGAGCGGACGTGGCGCCACAGAGGGCCCCTCCCGGCGCCGTCGAGCTCGAGATGCGCCACACCCCCACCGACGTGGATCAGCGCCGACACATCACCCGCCAGGCTGGCGAACAGGCGGTGAACCTCGAACTGAAGGAGCGCCGCCGCGACGGGGTGTTGGAAGAGTCGCTCTGCGGCGGCCTCGCGACCGAGCGTGGCGGCAGGCTCCCACTCGCCGTGGCGACAGAGCGGTAGGCCGGCGACGACGTAGCTCCGGGCCATCACTTCGGTGCGCTCCATCTCGCCGATCAGCACCTGGCCGTCGTCAGCCACGAGCAGCTCGACGGTGCTGAGGAGCAACGGGCGCTTCCAGCTTCGACGGAGCTGCGTGCTGAGTGGCCCCTCCGACGACTTCGACGCCGCGTCGGCGCTCCAGGACTGCTGCTCCGAAAGGAACTCGGGCTCTCGAATCAGGCCCCCGATCACCTTCGGTGGAAGCTGAGCAAACAGGTCGAGTCGCTCCGAGGCCGCGACGTCGCGCGGCTCGCGGATGGGCACGCTCAGGTAGGCGTGCGTCTTCTGATCGCCGCCGTGGGGCTGCGTCAGGTGCCAATGCCCGAACCGTGCCCAGACGTGCTCCTCGAGCTCCGGAATCGGCTCCGGGGCGTGTCGCCGGAGGTGCTCGCCCATGAAGCGCGCCGCGAGTCGGGTGGTGAACGCGGACGGGCCCGCGTCTCCGTCGATGAGGTGAAGGAAGAGCGGGGTGACCACGTGTGCCTCGGGACGACGCGCCAGCAGCGAGTCGAGCCAGTCGCTCAGGTGCGCCTCATGCAGCCCGAGGTCTTCCAGATCACCCGGCGTGAGCTCGCCGAGGGTGGCGAGATGCGCGAGCAGCCTGCGATTGCGGTCGAGGGGTGAGACCTGCTTCGCCTTCGTCGACGTCTTGGCCTTCGAGCCCTTCGGCGCGTCAGGCTTGTCGTGGATCGGCGGGGGATCGTCGCCCGGTCGGTAGAGGCGAAGGCGCGCCCAGTCGTCGTCGACGCGGAAGAGGAGGTCGTGCTCTGGCGTCGCGTTGTGGTGGACGCGACTGCGGAAGTTCGTCGTGTACTTCTCGATGTGGCACTGAACGGTGATCGGTTTGAAGAGCGGGTAGTTCGCTGCGAACCAGCTTGTGATCTCGTCCCGGGAGTGCTCCTCTCCATCGGCGAACGTCTCGGCGACGAAGCGCTCGAGCAGCTCGTTGCAGCTCTCGTCGTATATCTTGCCGGCCCTGGCCCGCTTCATCGCCCACGTGAGGACCTCACGCGCCGGCTCGTGGGTCTCCTCGGTAGGCAGGAGCGGTCGCAACAGCTCCCACGCGTCAGCGTGGACGGGGAAGTTGGTGCCGTTCGGCTGCCGGAGGATCATCAGGTTGCCCAGCCCCTCCGTGGCCGCGATGGTGGTCTTGAGGAGCGGGTTGCCGAGGAACCGCTTCTCGATCGCGAGTACGACGCGGGGCTCGGTCGTGGCTCCGCTGCTCGGATCCGCCCAGAATGCTGCATCGTCGCCATCGGACTTCCGATCCGCGACGCCCTCCACGACACGAGCCTGGGCGTAGATGCCCGCGTGATTGCCTGACATCCAGAGCAGGACGATGTCGCCGATGTGGATGCGGTCCTTGTATCGGTTGGTCAGGAACTGCATCCGGTCGAGGTGCTGGAGGGCCTCGAGGATCCGGTAGAACTTGGGATTGGCCTGGAAGATCCAGACCTTTGGTTCCTTCACGTCGGGCACGGCAGCGACCTCGGCCGAGGTGACCTCAGCGATGGCGCCTTCTACGAGCTCGAACATCCCCTTGTCACCTCGAAGGAAACGGGCGTCCTGCGTCATGTCTCGATGCAGCGAAAACCACGGCGTCTTGCGATCATCACTCACGGCGAACTCGTCCGAATGGAGCTCCGCCAGCGCCGCCCATACCTCGTCCCGGTAGTGGAAGGCCCGCTGCGGCTGGCTGCGCATCCAGTCGAATGCCAGGTCGACCTTGCGAGGCCTCATGCGGCACCTCCCTCCGACGCCCGCAGCGCGAGCTCCTCGACCATGCGCTTCTGCAGCTCCTTGCCGGGCCGGAACACGGTGCGCAGGCGCGCCGCCATCAGTGACGACTGGTAGTCGTCGTCGAGCACCAGGAGCTCGTCCTGGTGTCGCAGGATTCGAAGCTCGAGGAGGTTCCGGAGCAGGTTGTCCATGAGCTCGTCGGAGACTCGGCCGTCGACGAGGCCGAAGGGTGCGTAGCCCTGCGCGCGAACGAGGTCGCCGAGCAGCTCGGCCACGCGGCCGACCCCGCGGGAGCCCACGAGCACCGAGACGTCGTGCAGGCCGCCAGAGGCGGGCACGTAGAGCTCCACGGTGGGCATCGTCGACGCTGGCGAGCGCCAGGCGCAGATGCCCAGGTGGATCACCGCGGCGTAGAACGGGTGCTCCAGCACAGCATCGCGGAGATGTTCGACGAGCACTTCGTCGAGCACTTCGTCGAGCCGCGCGTCCTCGTCGAACATGCCCTGGCCACGCGCATCGACGATCGGGGCGCCGCTCAGCACGCCGAAGCGCTGCATGTTCCACGGCTGGGGAACAGCGGCGCTGCCAAGGCCGAAGCCGTCCTCTCGATTGAGTGGCAGCGGGCGCAGCACCGCAGCGGCCTCGACAGCGACGGGCAGCGTCACGCAGGCGGGGCCGAAGCGCCGCAGCGCGAACTCGAAGAGTCCCTTCGGACGCGCGGAGTGTCCGAGTGCGTAGCTGTCCCAGGCGGCGAACGGCCGCGAGCGCTCGGGAAGGGCGGCCATGCGAGCCTCGAGCTCCGCCGGCGCGAAATCGACCAGACGCTTATCGGCCTCCAAGGACCCAAGGAAGGCGTTGAGCTCGGCCAGCAGTGGCGCGAGCTCGCCCTTCGTCCACTCCTCGAGCTCCACGGCCATGCCCGTGCGGCCGGCATCGACCAGCCCCTCGACGAGGATGCTGAGCAGGTAGGCGCGGTACTCGGGCACCGCGAAGCACAGACGACGGCCGGCCTGCTGCGCGTCGCACTCGACGAGGTGTACGAAGGGCGGCGTCAGGTGCCAGGCCACCGGACGACCGTGCTCGTCGTGAACCACATCGAGGGCGCCTGCGTTCTCGAACACCGAGACCCACGGCCCAGCGCCGAGGTCCTCGGCCTCGTAGGTTGATACCTCGCCCCACTGGGCAAGATGCGCGAAGAGCGCGACCGCGTCGTTCGGGCGGGCGGGGAGACTCATGCCGCAGCCTCCATGACGAGTTGACAGGCCGCTCGTGCGCTGTCGGCCGCGGCCCACCGGCGGAAGTTCGTCGCCGCCTGACGGGAACGCAGGACGACCCACTGCTCCGGCTTCTTCGGATCCTTCCCGATGCTCCAGTCCCAGCCTGACCATCCGTTGGCGGCGTACTGCTCACCGCAGGGAGCCAGCCTCCAGTCGGGCAGCCGGAGCGCCTCGAGATCGCCGATCATCTCGGACGGCGTCTGGTATCGGGCGGCGGGGTCGGGCGCGACCGCCTTGTTGATGATGCGCGCCAAGCTCTTGGGCACGTATGGCTGCATCCGCCCGAAGGAGATCACGCCTTTGCCAAACGCGGCCCGGGCCAGCGCACGGTCGACCACCTTCTGCCTGTCGAAATCGTCGACGCCGCCGCCCGATGCCTCTGCCAACTCGCGAAGCTCCTTCCTCGCCTCGCGGTCGAGGTAGGTGTCGTCGTTGTACGGCAGAGCGCCGTGCACCATCTCGAAGAGCACCAGGCCCACCTGGTAGAGGTCCGACCGCACGTCGTAGCGGCTCGGCGTCGCCCATCCCTCGGCCGGCACGTAGAGCGCGCTGTGGCGCGAGGCGGTCACACTCGCACTCGCATGAGCGAGTCGTGCGACCGAGCCGAAGTCGGTGATCTTCGGCCAGATGCGCCCGTGACGCTGCGAGATCAGCACGTTCGCGGGCTTGATGTCCCGGTGAACGAGGAGTGCCTGGTGAAGCTGCGCGAGCCCGTGGAGTATGCCGATCGCCGCGCAGACGGCCTCCATCATCGGGAGCGGGCCACCACTCAGGCGCGAGAGGATGCTGCCGCCGCCGACATACTCCATGGCGACGAGGACGAAGTCGTCGCCGAGGCGCTGCGCGTCGTGGACGCGCACGAGGTTGCTCTCGTTGCCCTCTGTCCTGGTCGCCTCCACGAGCAGGCGCGGCTCCGCAAAGAGGTCGTCGCTCGGATCGGGGTAGAGGACCTTCAGGAACACCGGCAGGTCGAGGGGTACGTGATGCGCACGGAAGGCGTACGCGTTCGCGCCCTCGGTGTTCTCCGCCTCGAGCCTGTACTTCCCGGTCGCAGCGATGAGCTGCTGGACGTCCTGAAGGGTCGTGCTCATTCGTCGAGCCCCCACCACGCGACGAGCACCGCGTCTCGCCAGGTCCTCGGCTTGAAGTCCGCGCCGCCGTTCAACACGTCCTCGGGAGAAGCAGACGCGATGGAGACGAAGCGCTTCTCCTGCGCGCGGAGAGATTGCGGCGCGACAAGGTCGACGGTCAGCTCGAGCTCAGCGCCCACCAGCTGGACGATCCCCTCTGCCTTGACGCGCGAAGCCGACGGCCCTCGAAACTGCGAGGAGCCGGCCTGCAGGACGCAGGTTCGCTCTACTCCCTGCTCCGCCAGGAAGATCGAGAGCAGCCGCCGAAGGCTCAGCAGCGCGTGCCCCTCACACGCGTCGGCGGGCAGCTTCTGCGACGTGGACGGGAGCGGCCGAACGCGGGGTTGAGCCCGGCTGCCGTCGAGGAGCGCCCATTTGAAATCGGTCGAGCTGGGAGCTAGGCCGAGGACCCTCATGCGGTGTACTCCGCAAGCTCCGGGATATCGTCCGCGGTCGGCGCCTTGACCGTCCCCGCGAGGATCGCCTCCACGTCGAAAGTGTCCTCGATCAAGGCTTCGACGTCGGCCTTGGCCTGCTCCACGAGGACCCGCGCCTCCTCGACAAGTCGGCATGAGGCCGCAAGTTCCCTCTCGAGCCGAGTGCAGGTCTGCGACGACAACTTCGGGAACCGGAAGCGAACAAAGTCGACGGGATACAACTCTTTCTGTCGAATTCCTTTCGAATAGCGGGTTGTTTGAAGCTGGCCAAGTGGTGAGTTCAGCATCCCGGCCACGAGGTGGGGGAACTTGAAGTGCGGTCGTAGGGCGACTCGTGCGACATGACTGTTGACCGCTGCCGGGAGGTGGAACTCCTCAACCACAACCGTTTCGCCCAGCGGCGGTCCAGTGACGGTGTAGAGGAGTTCGCCAGCTTCGATTCGAGCGCGGGAGTTCCGCGAAAGCCAAGCGTCAGTAACGAGTCCATTCGCCTCGTTTCTGTCCAGTACGAACGGGTCCACATGGGTAACCGTCAAAGCGGGGACGGTGCCGTCAGGGTCGTAACTTGGCTGCACGCCCTTCACCGGAGCCTCTACCAACTCTGAGAGACGCCAACATGGCTGACCATCTAGCCATCGGTCCACGGCCAGGAAGCTCGGGCGGTAGAACTCCGGATCGAGGCGGTCCTCGAAGATGTGCGGCTCAACCGTGTGCGCGATCTGGCTTGCGACCCCGTCCTGTAGATCGGCCGGACCTCGATTGCCCCAGGCCCAGCTCTGGGCCAGGAGCTCTAGGGCCCGACTTCGCAGCTCGACCGAATGGCTTCGACAGCGGGCGGCCAACCGAATGCGTGCCGCCACGAAGCGTTGTACTCGAAGATCAACCTTCGGGATCTCAAACTGCCGGACCTTGGACGGCGAGAGTTCAAGAAGTCGCGTACTTCCCGTGGTGCCCCACTCCGACCACGCTTTGCCGTAGTCGCAATTCAGGAACGACACCAAGAATTCGGGAAGGAGCTCGGAGGTGGAAAGGCGGACAATCGTCACATGGTTGTCAACCGTGAAGCGCGTGCCGCTTGAAACTGAACTCGGATCAAAGATGTCAGCGCGACCGATCGTCCCGATACCCGACGAGGTAAGGACCACATCCCCTGAGCGCAGGACCTTGTCGTTAGGGCAATTGGCGAGGAAACGCTCAGGCGCAGAGAATCCGTAGCCGGTCACCTCCTTCGCCTTGAATACGGCGATCACATCGGCTTCGCCCTTGCCTCCACCCACGCCGCGCGAAAGCTGAGAGCACACCCCAGGATCACCAAGGCGGACTGAACCTCCAACGAATTCGCTGCAGCGCTCCGTCCGCTCGAGAACCCAGGGCTTGTAGGGCCGGGTGTCGATGCGGTCATCGACGTGCGCAGGCCCAACCCACACTGATGCAGGCATTCGTCCGCTCATCGGATGTCCCTGGGCCCTGCGGCGTACTGGGTCGCGATCTCGACCAGGTCGTTGCCCATCGGATCGGGGAGTTCGTTCTTGCCACGCTTGAGATATCCAACGTGCTCAGCGGCAGCGAAGAAGATAGCTTCTTGCTTCTCAGCCGGGTGACGCTTCTTCTGCACGTATATGAAACTGGTCTTCGCGTCCGTTCCTGCGAGCGAGAAAGCCCGCTCGGGCAAGCCGACGACGGCCCGAACAATCGCCTTGCCACCCAGAAACTCTCCCGTGGCTTCGTCTTTCGTACCCATGATGTATTCGCGGATGTACGCGTCGCCCGAGTTACACAGAATGCCGTCGGGAACGACGATAACGAGGCGCCCTCCGGGCTTGAGAAGTTGCAGATTGCGGTCGATAAACAGCCCAGCCGGATCGGCCTTGTCGAGAGCCTTTCTCTTGCCGCGGTCCCCCGCAGGCCAAGACCAACCGAGCTCAAGCCCTGCCACCTCATCACGCATCCGGGACAATCCGCGGGGATCTTCGTAGCTCCCAGAGCCAAACGGAGGATTCGTCAGGATTAGGTCGAACTTGCCGATGAGGCGATCGATGTGCGGGTCCGTGAGCGAGTCGTCGACCTTCAGCAGCTGGTTGTGGTCCTCGCCGTACAGCAGCATGTTGATGCGAGCCTTCTGGATCGAGCCCCCGGACTGGTCGGCGCCGAAGAAGCTATGACGCTTCATGTGGCCGAGCCACTGCAGCTTGTCGTCGTCGGAATGACCGACGTGCCGGTCGTCGAGCACACGCCGCTTCACCTCGCGCAGCGCGCCGATGGGGAAGCGCCCAGTACCGCAACAGATGTCGCCGACGAGGAAGGCGGGGAGCGCGGCTTCCTCGTCGGTTTGGGGGTTCCAGCGCTCGCGTTGCCCGTCGTCGCCTCGTCGTGCCCAGAGGTCCGCGTCGGGGATGTCGTGGAAGACCATGCGGGCCATGCACTCCACGACCTGGCTGGGCGTCAGGTAGGTGGCGAGCCCTTCGTCGCTCGCGTATTTGCCGCGAAGGAACACGTCGAAGGCCCAGCCCAGCAAGTCTTCGTGGATGAGGTGCGCCCGCATCTCGCGGGCCTTCTCACCGTTGCCGAGGAGCTCGCGGTCGGGCACGGAGAGCCGGATGGGCTTGCCCTCACGATCACGCAGCTCGATGGCCTCGATGGCGAGGGCGAGGACGTCCGGGTTCTCGAGACGCAGCGGCTCGTCGTACGAGAAGATCGTGTGCACCTCGCCGGTGATGTCGGTCGCCTTGTACTGCGGGAGGTTGTTGATCTCGCGGAAGGCGTCCTTGAGCTGGATGACGGCGTCCTTCTTGTGCTCCCGCACGTGGTCGGCCGAGTAGATGTCGGCGAACCGCTTGCCCTTCGCGGCGCCGCTCGTGAGCACGTAGCCGGGCGCCTTCTCGAGGTGGACCTTAAGGAAGAGCAGCTTGCCGAGCTCGTCGATGGCGGCGTTGGTCGGCTTGACGCCGCCGCGCGAGTAGATGGCCTCGTGCAGCTGATCGAACTTGCGCTGAATCGCCCGGAAGTCGCCACGGTGGTACTCGGCCGAGAGCTCCTGCACGAGCCGGGTGCGGGAGTCGGAGATCGGCCGGGCGACGGTCTTCCACTCGTCCCGGGCCGGCAGCGCCGAGACCTGCGCGTCCTTCTCGACGTCGAAGATGAAGTCGTTCTGGCCGTCCCACACCCAGACGAAGCGAAACGGCTTACCGGCGGCGGCGCCGAGGCCGGCCTTGAACTTCGCGTCGTCCTGCACGGCAGGCCGCGAGGCATCGCCGGGCTCGCCGCTGGCGAAGAGGATGACGGGCTCGTCCTCGTCGAGCGCGACGACCTCGGCGGTCGCCGACATGGATCCGTCGCCGAGCGGATCGAAGAGCGCGAAGTCGTCTTTGATCTGCTGGTAGCCGAGCTGTGTGAGCTTCTCCCGCGCGCCATCGCGGAGCGCGTCTGTGGTGTTCTTCCTCTTGGCCATGGGTCCTCTCGCTACCGTCGCCGGTTGAAAATGTTGGTGCCTTCCACGACGAACTGCTCGGTGAGGAGCTCGCGCACCTTGTGCTCTGGCAAGCTGGTTTCGTTCGCTACCGCCCGCACCGCGCTTGCCAGCGGAACACCGGGGCGGCCGTCGAAGAACTTCTCGACGGCCTTTCGTACGTGGCTGTCGTCGGTTATCGCCGTTCCCCGCGCCGCCCACTTCTCGTTACCTGTCCGCTCGAGCGTCGGATCGAGTCTCATCAGCAAGAGGGCCCGCTCGGCACCTCCCACCTCCGTGAGCTCGGGAACGGCCTCCGCAACGCGCTCGGGCGTCGCGGAACCGCGGTCGATCAGAAAGTCGCGGATCTTCCGGGTGATTGGGCCGGTCATGCTTCTCCTTGAGCGGGAGGCGTAGCTGGGCGTCGGTCGCCTCACTCCGCGAAGTAATCTTCGAACGCTGGCTGCCCTTGACAGGCGTGAGCTGCAGGGCCGGCCAGATCGCGGCGACACCGTCGATGGCCAGCAGGTCCTGCGACTCCAACCACGCCGAGTGACCAACGAGCTTGCGCTCCTTCGGGTTCGCGGCCTCGTAGATGACGCGGCCGAAGATCGCGCAGAAGTCGCGGGCGCGTCGCGTGACCGTGCCCTTGCCGTAACGGAAGCTCCAACGCTGCAGGACGCTAGCGACGACGTCCGGGGTCGACACGTCGTCACCAGTCACGCGCATGACCTCCTCAAAGATCGCGCGGCCGCGAACCTCTTCGAGGATCACGCGAGGCTCGAAGCGAGAGCTGACGTAGCGGCGTCCGAGGCTGGTCGGGCGGAGCGCATCCTCCTCGATAAGCCGGGCCCAGCGCGCGGCCGCCAGGTAGTAGTGGACCTTGCGGAGATTCTTGAATCCGATCTTGTGCTGGAGCCACGCCGGGTCGTCTTCGCCGAATACGACCATCTCGACTTTGCGGTTCAGCGGGTCCAGTTGCGTGGCTTGTCGTACGACCCGATCGAGTGACGACATGTTGTGCCCTGGCACGACGGTAAAGCGGGGCGCCGACCCGAGTGCCCGCGTGAGCACATCACGCCGCACAAGGTGACTCCAGCCCCCAGGAGAGCTCATGCTCGTCGCCACGGCGTTCACGGCGTCGCCTTCCGGAGATAGTCGTCGGCAGCTTCGATGAGCGCAGTCCGCGCCAGCAACGCCTCGCGGCGACGCTGCATCGCTCGGGTGAGCCGGGTCTCGAAGTCCTCTCGCCAGACTTGACCCAGCACCGGGACGAGCAACTCGTCGAGGTCGCGCTTGGTGACAAATCGCTGCACGGAACCGGAGGAGAGCAGCCGGAGCTGCGTGCGAACGAGGGGATGGGCGAGCGCAACGGCGAAGACGCGGGGCGTCTCGTGGAAGCGGAGGGCGGTAAAGGTGGCGCTCCCGAGGAGCGGCTGCTCCTCGGGTCCGAGCTCCTCGTCGAGGTAAGCGACCTGGTCGCCCGAGCCCGTCGTGCACAGCAGGACATCGCCCACCTCGAGCCGCTGCCGCATGCGAGAGGACAGGTCAGACAGCGGCCGAACCTCGCCGCCCTCGACGAGGAAGGTGTTCTCGTTCACGTCGTCGGCCTGAACGGCGAAGACCTCCTCGTCATCGGCAAGGCCACGAAGGCTCGTGCCGGCGGGCTTCGCAAGCTGAAGCAACGGTCGCATGGCCGACGATGCTGCCGAAGAATGGCGGAACACGCGCCCGCGGTTGAACGGGACGTCCCACCGGTCTGCCAGCTGCGATCGGAGAACCTCGATGGCGCTGCTGGTGGGCTTGACCCCGGAGACGCGGTGGTCTATCTCGGTGTGGATCGCCGTCACCACAGCGTTGAACTCGGCGCGGGCGCTCGCGGTCAGGTCGACGGCCTGCTGGTACTGCCGCCCGAGCGACTCCTGCAGGCTGCGTGGGGGCAGCGGGATCGGGAGGCGCGCGATGTCCGAGAGGCGAAGGCGCGGCAGCGCCGACGAACCACCGCGGTACGCGAGGTCACGCAGGATCCGGTTCAGCGTCGGCGTGCAGAACACGGCGGCCAGGTACTCGGGCAAGACCGCCGGCCGGGGCCGGATGATGGTTAGCTCGGACGACACGGCGAGCTCTGCAGGCATCCCCGACTGGACCGCAGCCGCACGAAACGGCTGGGCTGCCCGCGTGAACAGGACGTCGTTCTCCTGAACGTTGATCCACTTGGCGGCGGCGCCGTCGACGTAGGCCATGCCGCTCAAGTCCAGCTCGCAGGGCCGCACGTTGTTCAAGCGGAGCATCGGGATCCCCGATGCAGCCGAAGGCAGGCGAGCCCCGTCGTGGATGGACTCAACGATATCCTCGAGGCTAACGTGTCGACTGCCCTCCGAGCTTATCGTCGACCGCACCAACTCGCGCCCGAGGTAGAAGGCCGGGTCGAGGCGAACGTGCCGCTTGCCGAGGTCGGCGCGGGAGAGCGTGGCTACGCGCATGCGGTCACCTCCCGTTCGAGAAAGTCGTCGAGCTTCGACCGCACCGCGCCGATGTCGCCGCAGAGGTCGTGCGCCTCCACGTCGACCATGAGGATCGGGTAGTCGTCGGCGGGCGCCGGCTTGCGGAGCATCACGACGGAGCACTTCACCCCCGTGCCGCGGAAGCAGGTTCCGGCAGGCAGGCTGACGACCGCCAGCAGACGTGCGTGTTCGAGCAGCCACTCGCGGAAGTCCGCCTGCCCGGCGCTCGAGAGCAGGCTTTCAGGCAAGACGGTGACGAGGAGAGCGTCATGGGCCATCGCCGCAAGCGCGTGCTCGATGAACAACAGCTCTGCAGGCACGCGGCTGCGCGCCTTGCCCCCGCGCTTCGACAGCTCGAACCGGGCCAGCTGGGCTCCGCTCAGCTGGAGGCCGAACGGTGGAACGACGATCACGCCGTCGTAGGACCCGTCGAGGTTCGACTGCAGGAAGTCAGCGAACACGCGCTCGACGCTCGGAAGCAGGCGCTCCAGTAGCGGCTCAAGTAGGCGAAGCTCGGGCGGAAGAAAGATCGTGCCCTCCGCGCCGAGGAGCGCGGCGATCTCCGCCCCTGCTCCGCCGGAGACCAGGAGACGACGAGCGCCGAGCTGATGTGCGCGCACCAACGGCGCCACGCTCTCGGTCAGCCCAGAGAACTGGCCCTTGTCGGGAAGCAGTGAGGACAGCGCGACGACAAGACGGACCAACTCATCGGGCGCGTTCGGGCGGAGTCGAAAGCCGGCCAGGAGCGCAGCCGCCGTTCGGAGCGGTTCTACTGCGACCGACTCGTCACCACCGAGACGCGAGACGGGCACGCCGCCCGTGGGGCGGACGAGGTCCGGCCCGAACACCTCATCGCCATCCAGGCGAGCGACCATTTGCGCGACGCCCAGCTTCGCCGCATCACCGTGACGGGCGGACGCGCGAATCAACTGCCCCCAGGCGCCGAGGACTCCTGCCGACGGGAAGTGGCTGCGGTCGGCCACGGGCAGTGCCCGCACGGGGACGAGCCCCTCCTGCTCGCGAGCGTAGAACGACGGATAACTGCCGCCGTCGACGATCACGAATACGTAGCCTTCGCCCGCGAGGAGCTCGAGGTAGCGGCCGGACACATCACCGCGCTTGGGGCGAAGCAGCACACCGCGCTCGCCGCCGAGCACGAACTCCCCAGCGAGCGCCAGACGTCCGATGACCGGCCGCGCGGCGTCGGTTACGTCGATCCCGAGGCTGCTGAGGTAGATTCTCGCATCCAAGACATCTCTCCATCACGCGCTCACGCGCCCATTGAGTCTCAAAGAGTAGTCAGGACGAGGAGTGCAGTCAAGAGCCATCACGCGCTCACGTCCCCAATGACTCCAGCAACGGCCCTGCCTCGCCGTAGCGGGGCGCATCAATAGTTCCAGTCTGCGGCTGCGCACGACCGGCACCCGGACACTCGGACCAGCCATCGGGTGACCTTCCGCCGGTGCCGTCCCCGGTGACCGGTGAGGTCCAGGCCCGGCTGATCGCCCTGGCGTGCTCGCAGCCACCGGTCGGCCATGCCCGGTGGTCGTTGCGGCTGCTGGAAAAACACGTCGAGCTTACCGAGGACATCCCCAGCCTGGACCACTCCACCATCGGCCGGGTTTTGAAAAACGGAACTGCGTCCTCATCTGAGGAAGTGCTGGAACATCCCGCCACGGGCGAACGCGGAGTTCGCGGCTCGCATGGAGGACGTACTCGCGGTCTACGCCCGGCCATATGACCCCGCCCGTCCCGTGGTGTGCATGGACGAGAAACCCTTCCAGCTACTCGGCCATGTCCGCGACCCGCTGCCCGCCCGGCCGGGCAAAGGATCGGTACGAGGACAGTGAATACGTTCGGTGCGGCGCCTGCTCGATCTTCGTGTGGACCGAGCCCCTGCAAGGGTGGCGCCGCGTGCACGCCCTTGCCCAGCGAACCAAGATCGACTGGGCCGGGCAGGTCAAACAAACTCCTGACACTGGACTACCCCGACGCCCAGACCGTGGTGCTGGTCATGGACAACCTCAACACCCACTTAGACGTACACGAGGTATCCGGGCACCATTACCCAAGGAAATGAATGGTTGTCTGGTTGCCAGATGTTTAAGGAGTTGCGCAGGGGTGGGCAAGGGTAAGCGCGCACGATGGCGTCGTGAGCGAGCGGGCCGGACGTCAGCACCGCTTGAGGGCTCGCCGGTTCTGAGGCAGTTCGAAGTGGATGACACCACGAGAAAATCGCTTGGCCCGGATGTACTCGAACGGGTGTTGAACAACCTCTGGCCGGTGGATTGCCAGACATGCGGACGACCACTGGGGTCGGAGCGGCCAGCGTTGCATGTGGCGGACCTTTTGGTAGTTGCGTCGGCGACCTTGCATCACAGCGCGTGCCAGGTGCCGGCGTGGTCGAAGCAACCACTTCTCGCCGGGGCGGGGCAGGTGTCGTGGAAGACGAACACGTTGATGTTGTTCGGGGCCCGCTCGACCGGCGAGCGTGATGATCGGCCGCTGATGGTGGTGAATCCGTTCCTTGAGCAGGTCCCGCTGGCGGCAACCGAGACAGGCTGGGACATAGCCACGGTGCCCCATTTCCGACGGCTGGGGCTGCGCACGCCCCGGCAGGACTTCATCGTCGACGCTCCCATCGCCGGCGCGCAAGCCCACATCCATCGGTCGCAGGTCACGGTGCAACTGGAGGGATGGACCGACGCCTGGACCGGCACTGCCACCCGGGACGTGCAAGACCGAATCCATGAGCTCGGAGGGCTGATCGTGGGCGTGACCACGGCGATCAATCCAGACGAGCTGACTCACTACGACCAACTGTTCGCCTTGATCCTCTCGGGCGAGTTACTGTTCGGCTGGATTCCGCTAGCTGGCACGGAGGACCGCCAGCCATTGGAGACCGTGACAGTGCCGGACTCGGTAACGTCCTACCTGTTGCACTGGGGCGAACGGCACGCCTCTATCGCGCAGGTACTCGCGATCACCGACCACGCGTTGAGCGAATCTGAGGTCTTCGCCTGGGCCACGGAGCAGTTGTTCGCCGAGACGCCGCAGTGGCCGGTGGAGTGGCGCCCAGTTGAGGAGGATCCGGCCGCCTGGTATCTGCTCGACCCCTTGGCAGCGCGGTTCTATTTCGTGCGGCAGCACGAAGATGGGTGGAAGCTGCTCACGGTGCTCTCCCGCATCAGTGGCGACAGCTTCGCCACCGAGCCGGAGGCGCGCGCGTGGGCCGAACAAGTCGTGCGGAGGCGCACTGACCAGCACGTATTTGACTGGAGCCCCGCAGCCGGGACCGCCCTACCCGGCTCCACGTTGACAGGCACCGCTGGATAGACAGCCCGCCGTACAAGTCATGCCGATCGCTCAGCGTGAACGAATTAGCGCCATTGTGTTACTGTCCGTGTGGTACGTATCTCCGAAAGTTGGAATTTCTTACCATGACCGTCATGATGGGGTAGAGGTGTTCCGACCAGAGGCTGAGGAGGGTTGGGTCATGACGCCGCAGGACACGGGGGACGAGGGGACTGTGGTGGGCCGCGCCCAGCTGCGGGGCAAGAGTCAACTGACGCTGCCTGCCGAGGTCCGACGCGCGCTGCACATCGAGGAAGGCGACGAGGTGACCTTCACCGTCCTAGAGGACGGGAACGTAGTGCTCCGCGGGATGACCACAATCCCAGCTGATCAGAAATGGTTCTGGGCTGAGGAGTGGCAGGAGGGAGAGCGCGAGGCCACCCGCGCACGTGCGGCTGGCGAGACGACGGT
>JGI25406J46586_10000284_pt1 | contig 22720 bp, 24 predicted proteins | sample TabmetS4T2R2_FD_46586 | JGI IMG/M metagenome (IMG submission 46586) | reverse complement strand
CGGGCGATGACGCGAGCCGCGACGCGAGCCAGCAGGTTGAGCAACCCGACGATGATGATCAGAACGAGGGCGGCTCCCCAGGCCCGCTGGAACGGCGGTGAGTCCGTGTTGCCGGCGGCGATGCCGAACTGTTCGAAGATCAGTGTGGGCAGGGACTCCTGGGGGCGCTGGCCCGACGGCCCGGCGAACGGGTCGAGTTCGATCCGTTGGTTGATGCCGACGAGCAGCAACAGCGGCGCGGTCTCGCCGGCCACCCGGGCCACCCCCAGCATCACGCCGGTGATGATGCCGCCCATGGCGGTGGGCAGCACGACGCTGACGATGGTTCGCCACTTCCGGACGCCGAGCGCGTAGGAGGCCTCACGAAGGTCGTCCGGCACGATCCGGAGCATCTGCTCGGTGCCGCGGACCACGACCGGCAGCATGACGATGAACAGCGCGAGCGATCCGGCGAGCCCGGACTTCCCGAACCCGAGCGCCAGGATCCACACCGAGTACACGAACAGACCGGCCACAATGGACGGAATGCCGGCGATCACGTCCACCGCCAGCGCGACGCACCGGGCGTACCTGCTGCCGCGTCCGTACTCCGCCAGGTAGATCGCGGTGAGCACGCCGAGCGGCACGGCCATCCCGGCGGCCAGGGCGGACTGGACCAACGTGCCCACGATCGCGTGGTAGACGCCGCCGCCAGGGGTCTCGGGGTTGACCCGGAACATCGAGTGGGACACGAACGTCAGGTTGATGACCGCGATGCCCTGTCGCAGTGTGTGCCAGACGATGAGCACCAGCGGGAGCATCGCGATCGCCGCGCCGCCGTACATCACCGAGGTGCACAACCGGTCGACCGCCCGCCTGCGCCCCTCCACGGCCAGACTGAGCCCGGTGGACGCGACGAGGTAGCCCACNAGCGACAGGATGACGAAGCTCGTGACCCCACCGGAGCCGGTGGCGGCGNANAGGGCGAGCACGAGGACGGACACGCCCGCGCCGAGCGTGATCAGCGTGCGGGGCCTGAGGGTGCGGCCGGCCAGCGAGCGCGGTGGCGGCGATGCCGTGAACACGACCGACCGGGGAGGTTCGACGACGCGGGTCATGCGCTCCGGCCTTCCCGGCGCCGGCCGATGATCACGCTGGCCGCGGTGTTGACGGCCAGCGTCAGGACGAACAGGCACAGCCCGACCGCGATCAGCGCGCCGGTGCCGACCTGTCCCGCCTCGCCGTACTTCAACGCGATGACCGCCGCGAGGGTGACACCGCCGGATTCGGTGATGTGGAAGCTGATCGTGAACATCGTGGACAGCACGAGAGTGACCGCGAGAGTCTCCCCGAGGGCGCGGCTGAGTCCGAGCAGCGACGCGGCGATCACCCCGGGCCGGGACACCGGCAACACGGCCATGCGGAGCATCTCCGCGCGGGAGGCGCCCAGTGCCAGCGCGGCTTCCACCTGGTCGTCCGGCACGCGACGGAGCACCTCGCGGGAGATCGACGCGATCGTCGGCAGGATCATGATGGCGAGCACGATGCCGGCCGCCAGCGGTGAGTAGCTGTTGGGCTGGTTGTCCGGCCGGTAGCTGAGCAAGCCCGTCCACCCGAACCACCGGTCCAGCCACTGGACGAGTCCGGTCAGGTGCGGCGCGAGGAAGGCGAACCCCCACAACCCGTACACAATGGACGGAACGGCCGCCAGGAGCTCAACCAGGTAGCCGAGAGCGTTGCCGAGTCGCCGCAGTGCGTAGAAGGTGACGAACAGCGCCGTCGTGAGCGCGACCGGCACCGCGAGGACCATCGCGATGGCCGACGTCAGGATCGTGAAGTACAGCGCCGCGGCGATACCGAAGCGGGGCGCCGCGTCGTCGGGCAGCCACACCTGGTCGGTGAAGAAGTGCCCGGTGTTGGCCTGCAACGCCGGTATGGCGCGGTAGACCAGGAAGGCCGCCATGGCGGCCACGAGTAGCAGCACCGCCGTGCTCGTGGCCGTGACTAGCAGGCGAAACGCCCGATCGGCGTTGTGCCGCGACCTGCGACGCCCAGCCCGCGTCGCGGCGGCGAGTGAACGCCGTGCCGCGACCGGTGCTCCCGGCGCGGCCGGTATGCCGGTCATGGTCCCGCCAGCTCCGCGATCGCGGCCCGCACCTTGGCCCGGGTGTTCTTCGGGAGCCGCACGTAGCCGAGCTCGTCGAGGAGCCCCTGGCCCGTGTCGCTCACCGTGAACGTCAGGAACGACTTGACGAACTTCGCCTGGTCGTCGGGCAGGCCCTCGGTACAGGTGATCTCGTAGGTGGCCAGCAGTATCGGGTAGGCGCCCTTCTCCTTAAGGTCGTAGGCGAGGTCCAGAGTGATGTCCGCGCCCTTCTGGTTGACCTTGGTGGCGTCGACCACCGCGGCCACCGACTCCGGGCTGATTTTCACCGCGCCGAAACCGAGGTCGATCNTGGCCGAGGGCAGGTCGTTCTTCAGCGCGTCGGGGTTGTCGACGTACCCGATGGCGCCGCTGGTGTTCTTGACCTGTCCCACCATCGTCGTCGAGACGGACGCGCCAAGCCCGATGCTGTTCGGCCATGCCTGCGACGCCTTGTACGGCCAGCTGTCCTTGGCCTGGGCCACGAGGAAACGCGTCAGGTTCTCAGAGGTGCCCGAGTCGGCGGAGCGGTGCACCGGGCTGATGCTGAGGTCCGGGAGGGATGCGTCCGGGTTGGCCGCCGCGATCTGCGTGTCGTTCCACCGGGTCACCTTGCCGTCGAAGATCCGCGCGATCAACGCCGGCGTGAGGGTGAGGTCGTCGACGCCCTCGACGTTGTAGACGATCGCGATCGGAGTGACCACCATCGGCAGGTCGACGGCCGAGCCGGGGGCGCAGCGCTGATCCGCCTGACTCCGCTGCGGATCCACCAGGTACGCGTCGGAGCCGGCCAGCGGCACCTGCTTCTGGATGAACTGTGTCCGGCCGTTGTTCGACCCCTGGGCGTCGTAGTTGAACGCCACGTCGGGGCACGACTGCTGGTATGCCGCCGTCCAGGCCACAATGGCCGGTTTCTGCGCACTCGAGCCAGCTCCGTTGAACGTGCCCGCCGCGCAGTCCACCGTTTCGTCGGAAGCCACCGGCGCTTCGGCGTTGGCGGGTGTGTTCTCGTCCGTGCCGCAGCCCGCGAGGAGCAGTGCTGCGACGGCGCCGCAAGCGATCAGGCTTGTTCGCTGAACACCACGAGCAGCGAGAGGCATCCAGCGCATTCCTTCGCCCCTAATTCTTTCAGACGCAGTCGCACGCACCCGCCTTGGCGGGCTTCGGGCGAATCTTTGTGCGTTCAATGGCAGACGTTCACGAAAGTAATGAAGTTGACCATAGGGGTCTACCCGCCAGTAACTGCCCCAGTTCGTGGCGACGCACATATCCCCGGCATGAGCTACCGCCCCATCGCGGGGCGGTTTCGCACCGGGGGGCGGGTGATGACAGGCTGTTCCCGCCTTCGTCCAGCGAACTCCCCATCGCCCCGTGCGCCGGCTCGTGGCGTCGTCGATGTTCATCGGGATCGGGGTGGGCCGGTCATGGTTCAACACGGTCCCGACCGCGCGGGCCGCGAAGCTGCCAGACGCCGGCCCGCCGCGCGAACAACTCGAGCGGCTGTCCGTCGCCGCCCCCGGCATGTTCAACCGCGGCCGGCAGCACATCACCGACGTCGAAACCGGCCACGAGTACCTTGTCGCCCACGAAGTCGTGGACACTCTCGTCAAGACCGCGGACAGCGCCGCCTGCTGGCAGCGGGACCAACCACGTCGGCGTCTAGCGCCCGCGCGAGCATCTCCTGTGCCAGTGCGGCCTTGGTGGCGAACTCGACCTCTCTGCGCAGCTCCGGGGAAGTCGAGACGTGCTGAGGCGTACTGTTCGCTCAGGAGCGGCTCGCCGAGATACTCGTCGAACTTGTCGCTCTCCTTGTTCTCGATCTTGCGCGAGAGTTCGACCGGGTTCGGTGTCGGTCCATCCGCGACAGACGAGAGCGCTCTGATGGCGGCGGCCTTGGTCGTGCCTGTGAGACGCAGGGCCGGCCCTTCAGCGGCCGCCTCCATCCCCGCGAGGTTGAAATCTCGATGAGTGTGTTCAACGCGCGGTCGCCTGCCCGCATCCGCGTGCGTAGGCCGGTGTGGACTTCCACGTTTCCGTTGTCCAGCACCGGCGGCACGCCGCCGCCGGCCGGTGTCAGGTGGACGACCTTGTCCTCGTCGTGAACTGCCAGCACCCGCCGTCGCCGTGCCGCGAAGACAAGTAGCAACCCTCGTAGAGAGGGAAGTCGACCGGCATGGTGCCATGACGACGGATCCGCGCAGCGGAAACAGGCTGTCGGCCGGCCTGATCAGTCGATGCGCTTGAGGAACCGCCACTGCTGATTCGGACCGCCGTGCTCGTCCCACTGGATAATCTGCGCGCCGTTATCCATCGATCCGTGGGCTACGTCGAGCACCTTGCCGGAGTGCGTGGCGCGCAAGAGGAACACCCCGCCGCCCAGATCCTCGGCGGCGAAGCACTGGTTCGGACCGCCGTGCCAGTCCCACTGGATCACTCGCGCGCCGCTTTCCACCGACCCACCCGCGATGTCGAGCACCTTCCCCGAATGCTGCGCGACGATCCGGAACAGCCCGCTGCTCAACCTCTGCAGGCGGAACAGCTGGTTGCCGGCGTCGTTGACCGTCGTCCACTGGTGGATCACCGCGCCAGAGTCCACCGACCCGCCCGCGACGTCCAGCACCTTCCCCGAATTCTGCGACCCGATCCGGCCGAACCCGTCGAATTTCATGTCGCTCTCCCATGCGGCTTCATGGCCTCATCCCATGTCGCGTCCGTCGCTACAGGAAAGGAGGCCGGTGCACGCGCGGTGATACACAGGTAATACCGAACCGGCCCAGCAACATGCTGTGACCCGCTACTTCGCCGCCATGTTACGACCACAGTCTTGCTGGACGAGATGTCACGATGTCGACGATGCCGGCTGCGGTACCAGGAGACCTGTGATCTCGGTAGTCGAGGTCCATTATGGAGAGCGAGGATCACACGCGCGCCGGGATGACCTGAGTAGTAGACCCTGGAGGTGCAGTGACACGTGGTTCTGGCGTGTATAAGCGGTGCGGGTGTGTGAACCCGGAGGATGGCCGGCGGTGGCTGGAGACCCGCCAGACGTTGCGGCCAGCCACGCGCACGATCTACGCCCAGTTGATTCGGGACTACCTCAAGCCGCGTTTGGGTGGTGTGCCGTTGCGGGATCGGGACCTGACCGTGGGCAAGGTACAGGCGATGTTCACCGCTTTGCTGCGGGCGAACGAGAAGCGGGCGCACCCGTTGGCGCCGGCCACGTTCCAGCGGATCCGCGAGGTGCTACGGGCGGCACTCAATGGGGCGATCCGTCGTGGGTTGATCACGCAGAACCCGGCTCGGTGGGTCGAGGTCCCTCGGCGCGGCGGCCGCAGGCGGTGGTGTGGACAGACGCTTGGGTCGCGGTGTGGCGGGCGACCGGCAACGCCCGGCGGTGGCGGTGTGGACCGCGGCGCAGACTGCTGCGTTCCTGGCACAGGCTCGTGGGCATGTGTTGTATCCGTTGTTCCATGTTGCCGCGCTGCTCGGGTTGCGGTGGTCTGCCTGCCCAAGAGTGAACGTAGTGGCCGCACGATCGCCCTGGACCACGGCACCCTGGCCCTGCTCCGCGGACTGCATACCGAATGGGAAGCGGCGACCGGCGGTGTGGTCGTGGACGGTTGGCTGTTCACCCATGGCGACGGCAACCACTGGAGCCCCAGCTACATCACGCACACCTTCCGGCAGTTGGTGCGGGAGGCCGACCTGCCGCCGGTCCGGTTCCGTGACCTCCGGCACGGTGCGGCCAGCCTGTCCCTGGCCGCCGGCAATGATCTGAAGATCGTGCAGGCGATGCTCGGGCACGCGAGCATCGTGCTCACCGCCGATACCTACACCAGCGTGTTGCCCTGCCTGGCCCACCAGGCGGCCGAGGCCACCGCCGAGTTGGTCCGTCGTGCGGGCCGGGACCGCTGGCAACGGCCGCCTGGCCATACTCACCCGAAGAAACGGCACGCGACAGCCCGTCATCACCGAGGAATCAAGCGTGCCCGAGCACGGGAAACGGCGATTGTCGGGTCCCACGGTGACCACACGTCGGGCTCACAGATCAACAACGCCCACCAGCAAGATCCTCTTCATCGAGAGAACCTGCTGGTGGGCGTTGATATCGCCGAGTACGCCGCCAGGGACTCGAACCCCGAACCCGCTGGTTAAGAGCGAGCGGTTCTGCGTGTCGGGTGGTGATGAGTGATGCCGCGCGATGCCGTTTCAGCACGTCAGGTCCGCTGGCTCTGTTCCGATGGTATCGCCTGGTGCCGGGTGGTGTCAGTCGTCTCGGGCACGTCTCGGGCACGCGAATGCCGGGGTCTGTCGGATCGTCCAGGTGCGGTGAGCGGGTGGTTGCGATGTCCACGATGGCAGCAACCACAAATGGTGTGCGGCGTGTCCGTGCCGAGGGCATGGGGACGGAAGTGACCACTGGTGATGTCACTCGGTCGGCCCGCCACCGGGGTGGAGACCGACCCGATGAGCAGCACGTATTCGAGCAATCTGGTCGAAGCTGAGCACGGCCGACTCCAGCGCTGGCTAAGGCCGATGCGCGGCTACCGACTGACCGAATCGCGCAAGTCGTGTTGCCGGCCACGCCTTCGCCCAGCACCCGCGCCGCGCCCCACTACGGCCTTGGCGTTGACGCCCGTCCCGCCCAGCGGGCGCTGCGGCGTTCACCGAGCGCGCCGAAGCGCTACGTGGCGCTACAGGACGGCTCCGTGTTTGTCGACGCGACGTCGCCGCGCCGACAAACACCCGCATCACTTCTTCAGACTGCGTGGACTGACAATGTGATCCATCAACGTCTTTGCCATCACCTCCCAGCTGAGCGCATCGGCGAGTTGGCTCCTGATCTTGTGTGTGTAGGTGAACGCCGCCTGCGGGTCGTCAAGCACGCGTTTCATGGCGGCAGTCCAGTTCACGACATGCTGTGTGGGGTTGTCTGCGGTCTCGACGATCATCGGCGCAGCGATAAGACCGAGGTGATGCCGCAAAGCCTCGGCCGCACCACTTTTGTCGGTCAGCAACACCGGCGTGCCAAGGCCGATCGCTTCGTAGGCCACGAGGCCGAACGGTTCCACCCGCGACGGCATGATGCACAGCGTTGCCCGTCGGAGGCTGTGCTGGATCTGGTTGACGTCGCTGGTGAACGGACGCACGTCAACCCGGTCAGGGGCGAGACCAGCAGATCTGACGAGCCGTTCGCGGAGGTTGTCGCATCCGTTCTTCTCGGCACCGCGGATGAAGAGGGCTGGCTTCGGCCGGCCCGCTGGCACAGCGATCCTGGCTAGGGCCTTCGCGGCGATGTCGAGCCCCTTCAGTTCGACCTCGTCCGCCCTACCGAGGAGGACGACTGTCGGGTTGGGTGGCACCTCACGGTAGAGGTCCGCGCTGTTCGGGATATGTATGCCAGGGTCGAGTTGCAGGACTCGCATGCCGCCGAAGCCATCGTCTACGACACCTTGGGCATAGCGGGTTATCTTGGCGCCCACACCCGCCACCACGGTGGCGCTGGAGGCGATGGCCTGGGTCATCGCCTCCCTGTCCTCGATCCGCGATTGCGCGCCGAGCCGAGGCTTGTGCGGTTCTATCTCGGGTGGAATGGTGTGGATGAGGTGGGCCAAGGCCGCATCTTTGAAGAACTCGTTCACGTACGTCGCGGCGATCGGGCCGCTGATATGGTCGTGCCCGATCACGACATCCGGCTGAAAGTCCTGAACTTCCCGCGTGAGGAGGTAGATCATCGGTCCGGATGGCGTCTGCTTCGCGGTGACGAGTCGAACGCCTCGACGACGTGCGTCCTCTAATTCGCCTGGAGAAGCCGTCAGGACCAGACACATCACCTGGAAATCCAGTTTCACGAGCGATGAAGACAATTCGCGGTTCACCATGGAAATACCACCGTGAACAGGTATCCACTCGTCACACACAAGCAGTATGCGCAACTTCCTATTGTCGGCCGAGGTCAGCGACAAAGTCCTACAGCTCCTCGTTCTAGGAGACGACGGTCTCTCTTGGTTGCCTCACTGGTGGACCTTCCGTCAAAGTCGATGCCAGGAAGGGCGATGGCGACTCCGATTGTGCCGCATCGATCATTCGCCATGTGCGGCACCCTTGTGCACTCGCGCCGTGTCAAAAAAGGACGTTTTCGACAGAGTTTGACGACGATCGACAGAATTCGACACAGTTCGCTGATCGAGTCAGCGCTATGGGAGTGAGCCACAGGGCTCCACCTCCCTGCCGTTAGGATGGTGCACCACATCGCATGGAGGGACGCTGTCGAGTCATGGAAGAGCAGTTAGGCAAACAGGCGCCCTCAGGACGCCATGCGTTGCGGAAGGAGCATGCGCGGCAATCCGATCCGACTCTTCCTGTTGGTGGCATCAGCGACTCTGCCATCGATGGTTCCGAACAGCCTAGGAAGCTACTTATTCGAGAACTGCGAAGTATCATTGATGACCACGCTGACAGTGAAATTGATGTAGTTAGAAGAATATGTGCCGCCGACCTGCCGCAGAAACCGAACTGGGTATTCAGCAAGCCAAAGCATCTTTACTACATCCTTGACGAGAAGGATGGCAAAGGAACGCCCACGTGGGTGGATGTGGAAGCAATTATTCGAGTGTTGATCGACGATGTGGACGAGGCGGAAGTTCGCCGACAGAATCTCGCTGAACTGTGGCGACTCGCGAAGGGTCGACGACGGCTACCTCCTTACCCGGATCCGTTGGCGGCCAGCGCCCGCGTGACCGGACGCAAGGGAGGGAAACATCACAGCGACGATCCCACGCAGCAGTCACTCGGGCCAGTACTTCCCAGTCAGCATGTCGAGATGGAGCGCTCCATCGGCGAACAGCGAAACTCTCTCGAAACCGACAAGCTCATCGAGGGTAATGTCGAACTGGAGCAGTTGACCAGAGCATTGAAAAAAGCCCGCGAGGAACTGGCCCACGAAAAGTTCGAACGCGACAAGACCGAAGCCGCTCAGGCAGCTCGCATTGCACAGTTGCAGGCCGAGTTGGACGATGTCAGGTTGGCCGGATGGACACGGGAGCAACGGCAACAAGAGTCGCTGAAGTGGTACAGGTTCGCAGCGAAGAGCGGCGATCGCGCGGTTGAGCAGCTTCGCGACGCATTGCATCTCGCGAAAGACGCCGATTGGCAGAGTCGTGACCAATATGCCCACTCCATTGCCATGCTCGTCGCGCATATGGACGATTTGCACAGGTTGAAGCAACAGAAGTACTACGAGGTGACACCTGGTCTGCAGTTATCAGACGAGATGGAGGCTCTGATCAACGAACCAGACATCGACCGCCACGAACCAGCCACCGCCATGATCATTCGGTATCTGCGCACATTCCTTATCGCCAGATATCGGGTGCCGGTCGAACGACCAAAGATCCCGCAGGAAGACATCGACCGTGTTGTTCGCGCCGGTGGACTTCCATCAAAGGAGATGCTTCGGACGTTACTTATTAACCATGCGGTACTTCGTGATTCGTTCCCCCAGTTGTTGGCCATCGCCGAGAGGGCAGATCAGGACATTACGAAGAGTGGCGCGAACGACACGCGTTCTGAACTGGAGAGTCTCGCCGAACTGGCTTTCGACACCATTGCTATCCTCCACAGCCCTCGCAGGCAGTTGGACAAGCAAGACACCGACACCGCGGTGATACCCCTGCTAAGGGCCGACCCGTTCGTTGCCTGACTGTCGACCACATCGACGAGAGGACTGATCGGTCCGGCATGGCTTGCAGTCGAACTTAGTGCGCACGTCGTTCTCGTTCTGCTTGACGGATCCGTGCTGCCGAACCTGCTCTCCTACCAGTCGATATCCGGCCCCTCGTGCTGCACCAAGCGGCAAATCCACCACCACCTCGGGCTGATGTGACTCGGCTCGCCGATCATTCGTCACGCTGATGACAGACCTCGCGCCGTGCGATCCCTGCTCCCGCTGCAGCAGCTACCGGCTGCCCGGATCCACCTCGCTGTTCCACGCCAGCAGGCGGTGGTTGTGGCAGCACCGGGACTCTCTCATCCTGGTCGTTGTAGAAGGCTGTTGTCTTGAACTGAGGTCGCCATGGCTAACTCGCAACGTGCGGTACATCGCACGATTCTCGTGGTGGACGTTGAGCGGTTCGGGTCGCCGACCCGGACAGATCGCGATCGAGTCGCGGTTCGGTCTGGTCTCTACGGTGTGCTGACCGCCGCGTTGGCAGCGACATCGGTGGCGCTGTCCGACTGTGATCACCTGAACTGCGGTGACGGCGTGCTTGTGATTATTCCACCCGCGGTGCCGAAGAGCGTCCTCGTCGAGGCTCTGCCCGGCCAGTTGATCGTCGAACTCCGCGCGCACAACGAGATTAACGACTCCGCTCGGCGGATCCGGTTGCGGATGGCATTGCACGCCGGGGAGGTGCGGTACGACGACCACGGAGTCGTGGGAACGCCGATCAACCACGCTTTCCGGTTGCTGGACGCGGCGGTGTTCAAGGCCGCGTTCGCCCGGTCGGCGGGACCGCTGGGGGTGATCGCGTCGTCGTGGTTCTTCGATGACGTGGTGCGGCACAGCGACAAGTTCGCCGAGTACCGCCGCGTGCGGGTGAAGGTCAAGGAGACCGACGCGACCGCGTGGATGTGCCTGCAAGGTGGGGCACCGACGCCGCCGTCGCCGGCGGGTGCGTCGGCACCGCGTCAGCTGCCGCCCGCCGGTCGGCACTTCGTCGGTCGCGTGGACGAGTTGGACCGTCTCGGCGCGGTGCTCGACCAGCACGACGCCCCGACAGTGGTGATCACCGCGATCGCGGGCACCGCGGGCATCGGGAAGACGACGCTGGCGACCCGGTGGGCCAACACCGTCCATGGCCGGTTCCCGGATGGACAACTGCACGTCGACCTGCGGGGTTTCGACTCCCGCGCGCAGCTCGACCCCGCACAGGCACTGCACGGGTTCCTGGAGGCACTCGGTGTCGCACCGTCGGCGATCCCGGGCGAGTTGGGTGCGCGGTGCGCGCTGTACCGGAGCCTGCTCGCCGAGCGCCGGATGCTGGTCCTGCTCGACAACGCGCGATCGGCGGACCAGGTGCGGCCGCTGCTGCCTAACTCACCCACCTGCCTGGTGGTCATCACCAGCCGCAACCGACTGGACAGCCTGGTCGTCCGCGAAGGCGCACACCGGCTCGAGCTGGACACCCTGCCCTTCGAGGACTCGGTCCAGGTCCTCGCCTGCCGCATCTCACCAAGCCGGGTGGCCGCCGAACCGACAGCCGTCACACAGTTGGTGGAACAATGCGCCGGCCTGCCCCTCGCACTCAGCATCGTCGCGGCCCGGGCGGCGAACCAACCGAACTTGCCGCTGAGCCAGTTGGCCGGGCAGTTGCGCGACGAACGCGAACGCCTGGACGTGCTGAACCTCGGCGAACACGACCTCGACGTCCGGGCGGTGCTCTCCTGGTCCTACCAGGTGCTCTCCGAACCCGCCACGCGGCTGTTCCGCCTGCTGGGCGTGCATCCGGGGCCGGACATCGACCTGCTCGCCTGCGGTGCACTCGTCGAAGACGGCAAAGCCGGCCCGCTACTCACCGAACTCACGGCCGCCCACCTGCTCGAGGAACACCAACCAGGCCGCTACCGCTTCCACGACCTACTCCGCGTGTACGCCAAGGAGTGCGCCGAACGCGACGAGCCCGACCTCGACACCACCAAAGCACGCATCGCCGACTTCTACGTGGACACCGTGACCGTGGCCGATACCTACATCCAGCCATGGCGAGACGGCAAACGCCGTCCCACACCCTCGCCCGCGATGCCTCCATACCTGTCCAGCTACCACGACGCCATGGGATGGCTGGCACGGGAGAACGCGACCGTGCTCGCGGTTATGGACTTCGCCGCACGCAACGAACTCGCTTACCACGTGCGACGCCTGGCACGAGCGCTCAACACCTTCCTCAGTCGCAGCGGGCAACTCTTCGAACGCGCGGCTATACATCGCAAGGCACTGGACACGGCGACCGACAACCACACCCGACTGGCCGTGATGCCGTCGCTCGCGCGTGCCCTCGCTCGCCTGGGACGGCTCGACGAGGCCCAGCTCATCCTGGACGAGGCCGCCACCCTGCTGACCAGCACGGATACCGAGGCCTACGCCGCCGCCATCTACCACGGGTACGTCCTCGTGTTCGAACTGCGGGAGAACTACCGCGACGCGTTACGCCACGCCCTGCGCGTCCGGGAAATCACACGTAAGCAGCCGAATCCCGAGCCCCAAGCCAGCGCACTAAACTCTGTCGCGCGTCAACGCGCGTTCCTTGGCTCCCCGGCCGAGGCACTGCCTCTGAGCGAACAGGCACTCACCCTGTACCGGGAGCTCGGCCACCGAGAGGGCGAAGCCATGGCCCTGAACACCGTCGGTTACGTCCATCAACAACTACGCCAGTACCACCGCGCGATCGAGGCATACGAGCAATCGCTGGCGATAGACCGCGAGCTCAAGTCCCGATACTGGGAAGCGCGCACCCTGAACCAGGTTGGCGACGTGCATGCCCTCGTCGGTGTACGAGACAAAGCGCTGACGGCTTGGCAAGAGGCGATGGCGATATTCGACAACCTGCACCACCCGGACAGCGCCGATGTTCGAGCGAAGCTGGACGGGCTACAGAGATTGAAAGAACAGGGTTGAGTCACAGTTTGCCGGCCGCGTTGGGAAGGCCGCGCAGCCCGACCAGGAACGACACGCCTAGTGCCTCATCAAGGAACGTTGACGTTGTAATCGTGTCGCGTGGACATCCGGGCTGGTGATCGCGAGGCTTGCCGTGGAGGTGAGTCATGGCGCGTAGGCCTGAGGTGTTCGTGCGGGAACTGGAGCCGGAGGAAGCGCAGCGGCTGGTCAAGACACCAGGTCGGCGAAGGACCGGGTGCGGTTGCGGCGGGCCGGGGTGGTGCTGGCCTCGGTGCAGGGCCGGTCGGCGGGGGAGATCGCGGTGATGTTCGCCGCGTCGGAGGGTTATATGCGGGAGGTGATCCACGCGTTCAACGAGCAGGGGTTCGCGGCGTTGTCCCCAAAATGGAGGGGCGGCCGACCAGCTAAGTTCGGTCCGGCCGCCCGTGATCAGATCTGCCGCATCGCCGCCTGCAAGCCCACCGAACTGGGGTTGCCGTTCACAACCTGGAGCCTGACCAAGCTGGTCGACTACCTCGCCGAGCACGCATGGATCAAGGTGAGCACCGAGACCGTCCGGCAGATCTTGCGGAAGGCGGGTGTGTCCTGGCAGGCAACGAAGACCTGGAAGGCCAGCAAGGACCCGGACTTCGTGGCCAAGAAGAACCGCATCCTCGACCTCTACGACCACCCACCGCCGATGGACGGGTGATCTGCGTCGACGAGTTCGGGCCGCTGAACCTGCAACCGAGACCCGGGCACGGCTGGTTCCGCCGCGGCCAGCCGGCCAGGCGGCGTGCGACCTACACCCGCGCCAAAGGAGTGCGGCACATGTTCGCCGCGCTCGACCTCGCTTCTGGACAGATGTTCTATCGGTTCCGCGACCGCAAACGCTGGCCGCAGTTCCTCGACTTCTGCAAGCAACTACGCCGCCGCTTCCCGACCGGGAAGCTGTCTCTGGTCTGTGACAACTATGGCCCGCATACCAAGGCCGAGGTCCTGACCTGGTGCGCCGACCACGACATCGAGCTGGTCTACACGCCCACCAACGCATCGTGGTTGAACTGGATCGAGTGCGAGTTCACCGCGATCCGCTACTTCACCCTCGACGGCACCGACTACCCCACCCATGCCGCCCAGCAAGCCGCCATCGCCGGCTACATCCGCTGGCACAACCGCCACTGCCACCCCAAACGCCACTTCGCCGTCAACTCCAAGATCCGCCGCCCGGATTACCTACCCAACGTTGCTTGAGGCGGCACTAGGACACCTTTGTTCGGTTGACGTCCAGAACCTGCACCCCTTGTTGTCGTCGGCGCCGCGTCCGTCTCGCACCGGGCGGTCGCACCTTCCCCCAGTGCCGTGTACGTCGACGTAACGGATCCGCACCCGTAGATCCACCATAGGCTCCCGTGTGCGGCCATTCGCGGGCGGCTGACGCGGCGTGGCTCGTCGCGTACTGGCCGGGAACGTGCTATCGCTGTGAGTAGAGGAGGAGATGGCCGATCCTTAGTCGAGTTCGGGTCGCGCTGGGCCTGGTCGGTGTTGCTGCCGGAACCGCCTGGGCCGTTGGCGGCGTACACACTCTTGTCACCGTCGGCGCGGCAGTGCTCAAGGTGGTGCCTGCCGTCGCGATCGCGGCGGGGGTTCTGTTGGTTGTGCGAGCTGTTGTCCCACATGGCGCGATCGCTGGACCACTCGTATTGATCGTTGGCGGTTCGCTCGCGCTCGCAGCTCAGCTAGGCTGGCTGACGGTCGGCGTGTGGGACGCGATCGGCCCCACGGCGCTGGTGGCCGGAGGTGTTGTGATCGCCATGAGCAGACGTTCGCGGCCGGATCCCATGGCAGCCATCGTGACTCGTCACTGGTCAGTTTTCCTGCCCAACAAGCATGCGATACGGGAGACCGCGCCGCACAAGCTGATTCTCCGGTGCGTGCTCGGCGACCTCCTTCTCGATCTCAGCGACGCCGACTATCCGGGTTCGGCTGGTATGGTCACTGTCGATGTCACGGTGCTGGCTGGCTGGGTTGAGTTGCGCGTACCTCATGACTGGGAGGTGCTGGCCGGACGGGTCGACCTCACCGCCGGAGTGCGTTTCGTCGGAGACGTGAACTCCGAGTCGACCGAGGTCGATGACGACCTCGGTGATTCCGACGAGCCTGAGGACACCGAAGCCAGAAGACATCGCGTGGTTCTCAATGTCCAGGGCTGGGCGTCTCGGGTGATCGTGAGCCGGGCTCACTCGCCGGACTCGTCCTTACCCGGCGCAGAGCCCCCGGCCTCTTCCTGAGCTGTTACTGGAGTCGGGTGGCAGTAGGAGAGGTCGTTGCTCAGTTCGTGCTCGACGAGGCACTCCCGCTCTTGGAAAAACCGCGAAAGCGAGATATTGAAACACCATTCGTCGCCCGGCGTTTCTGGGAGCTTGTAGTGCAGGGCGGTTAACATGTCAAAACGGTGCAGGTCGACTGCGGTGGCCTGTAACTGACCCTGTTCCTTGGCGACGAGGATGGCGCCTCGATAAGCGACGGTGGACAGAACCGCAGCAGTAACCGGAACGAGGAACCAAAAACCACCATTGCTGATGAATGGCACCGAGGACGCCGCTGCCAGTGCGAGGCTGATACACATCGCAGCAGACGTGTCAAGCAGGTCGAGATTCCGGCTGTTCTCCGCGTCCAACTTGTTCGAGAGGGTTGGCCACAGTCGGTACGCCACTGTCTCGAACCGCAAACCGTACCGGTCGCCTGCCGTGTCTTCACCGTCCCGAAGGACGTTGCCCAGCAGGGTCGGCATCAACCGGTCGTCGTCATCGTCATATTGCTCAGGTCGATGCTGGGGGTAGTGCCGCTGCGTTGTCGCCGCTCGGGCCTTGGATGACGCGATCCTACGTCGGCGTCGTTGTCGTTCGGCTACATCCCGGAGCGCTTGACCCGCCGGCCCGCTGCCCGGTGTGAAATCCTCAATCACCTGCGCCGTATGGAGTATGCGCCGATGCCGCTCAATGGCCAAGTCGGCAACCTGACGGGCGCCGGGCCAGTTCGGCCAGTAGCCCTCGAGGAACTGCACGAGAGCCGCTTGGAAAGGTCGCAGCAGAACCGCAAGTACGAAGATGCCGAATATCGCGATGATCGCCCAACCAGGGTTGGCGAGACTTGTCATGACTTGGCCGATATCGCGCGGGGTTCCGGCGTAGAGACCTGCGGTCGCAGAGACGGCCCAGAAGCCTACCAAAAAGGTTGCCGGCATCAAGTTGACGAGACTGAACCTCGCGCCGCCGACGGCCTTGATCGCGGATTGCGTGACCCCGCTGAACAAGCCCGCTCACCCCTGACGACGTCGTCTGATGAGTTTCGTCTCGCCGTTACATCGATTACAGGGCGGTGGAGGGTTCTCCGAGCGCATGCGAGTGACGATGTGGCCGCAATTCTGGCATTTGTAGCGTTTTCTCTTGGGCGCTGGACCATCTTTGAAGCGACCCATACTATGGTCGCTCGGCTTGGCAAGGAAGGCGACAGCGAGTAGGGCGGCGATACCCAGGACGGTCACTCGGCCTGCCATGACCACCTCCCAGATGTCGCGAAGACACACCCAGTATGAACCCCGCGCTCGCCTGACGTAACCCATGAGGCATTGCGAGAAGTCATGCGCCCATGGTTGCCGCGTTAGTAGATGGTGTAAGCGATGATCCCGGCTTGGGCTTCCACAGACGTCTCGCGTCCGTGTAGCCAGTACGGTAGGCGCTTGCCTGGAACGACGCGTTGTCGAGGAACGCGACAAGACGCGGGCACCTCTCTGGGACGGTCAGGAGCGCCCATATTGACACCGGAGCTCTCAGATCCTCGCTGAGGGCGGTTCCCGTCGGCTTGCCGACGGCGAGGTATTGTTCCGTCTGTTCGGTTGCTGCCATCGGAGGTTGCCTTCGAGTGGCGTAGTCGACAGCCGGAACGGATCGCGGTGCCAGTACCAGCCGTTGCGCAGCACGAGCGTGGGGATGTCGGTGTAGTGGATGTCGTGCTCCTGTGTCAGGGGCTGCAACTGGTGCCAGTCGGTCGGCCCGAGTGCCAGGTGGGCGCGCAGTGCTTGCTCGATGTGGGGGTCTACTGGCCGGTTCTGCAAGTCCTCAGGCGTCTGGCCGCGGTCTGTGGTGGCGATGAAACCCCACCCGAGCGCCTGACAGAATTCGGTGGCGGCCTTGAACTTGACGACGTTTTCGTACAGGGCGAACTCGTCGATCCGTGCTTTCACCTCGACCAGTAGCCGGCGTCCGTCACGAAGGTCCACGAGCAGGTCGGGGTAGTAGTCGTGGCGGTGCCCGTAGAGCGTGTAGGAGATTCTGACGGGCTGTTCGCAGTAGGAGGCCACGAGATCATCCGAAGCGTCCAGCAGCTGGATGACTCGTAGCTCTGCCCCGGAGTCGTAGCCGATTTCACGTCCGAACCGGCTGGACATCCAGCGCCCGGACTTACCTCGTTCATCTCCCTTGTTGGGCGGGCGCAGCGGGCTCACGTCGTCGCCGCCGGCCGGTTCCACCTGGCCCGGTGGCCATGTCGCCTTGTCCACCAGTTGCTGGACCTTGGCGGTCAGCTTGCCGCGCCTCCTCTCTTCGCGAAGCAGTTCCTGGTAGCGCCGGGTGCGTTCCTTGTGGTGCTCGTCCACTGCGACCACCAGATGGCGGCTGTCTGCTGCGCTCAACCCGCACAGGCTCGCCACCAGGGTCACCGCTACCTCTCGTGGCCCGGTCGGCGTGGCCAGCTCGACGAAGGACAACACGAGTTCGGGGTCGAGTCCTGCCTTCGCCGTGCTCAATGCGGCAAGCAACGTGTCGTGGACGTGATGCCAACAGTGCCGCACCCCAATGTTCTGCGTCACTCGTGCATGCGTGAGTGCCCTGGCTTGGATCTGGTGGATGCGCTCCCTACTCAGACCGAACCGCTGCGCGATCGCGTCGAGAGTCATCGCCAGGCCCATCAGGCCGAGACGCAACCGCATGATCTCGCGGTCCCGCTTCTTGGACTGCTGCAGGCCAGCCAGCAGCAACTCGACAGCGGTATGCCGCGCCTGCTCGTCGCCTCTGCGGATCTTATCAGCGGTGATGCCGAGCCCTTCGATGCCGGGCCAGTCGCATTCCAGCACCCAGCTGGCGAGGTTGAGTTCTCCGTGCGAACGCAGCACCGTCAGCCCAGCCTCGCGGAGGCGGAGGTCGTCGGTTCCGGCGAGTACATCCAGCTCCTCGCTCGAGGAGCCCTGCGGCGCTTGCTCGTCACCAGTTCCGGCCAATGACGACCAGATCGTGATGACCTCACGTCGGCGCCTGATCGTGGCCGGCCGCACTCGCGCCGGGGTCCAGCCGGCGTCTTCGCCTTGGACCTCCGCAGCCTGTTCCGCGGGGTCACTCAATGCGGGATTCCCATTCACTGCTGCGGAGTCCGCATGTTCGACCGCCCAGCCAAGAGTCCTGGTATGCCCTTTGCATAGTTCTGATCGCGCCCACTCGAACAGCGCTTCATTGCTTGGAAACTCTTGATCGGGCGCCAGCAACTTCTCAAGTCGTGCGCAGATCGCGCCTGGTGAGCGCATATGGCGGGCAGCGATCTCCTGCAGAGAGCTGTCTCCGCGGAGCTCGTCAAGCAACATGTCCTGCTCAGCCGATGTCCACCGCTGGTTCCTTCGCACTGGTCGCACACTGCCCCCCATCGTGTCCACAGAACAACGGCGCAGAAGATATAAGAAATGCCCTCGCGGGGTCAGTCCTCGGACAGTGGAAATCCTCACAACCAGCGCGTGTTTCGCAGCAGCAAGGAAGCAAGATGTTAGACGTTTGACGGCGGCCGCTGGTCGGGTGGCACCGGTGTAGTGACCGATGGGTCAACGCGGATGACCGCACCGGTGTAGGGAGCGTTGATCATGTGGGTGGGTGAGATGGCGATGCCGACATGGCTGATGCGCCCGGAACGGTTGCGGTAGAAGACGAGGTCGCCGGGTAGAAGTGGGGTTCCGGCGGGAAGGCGGGGGCCGGCGTTGTATTGGGTTTGGACGGTGCGGGGATGGTGATGCCGGCAGCTTGGTAGGCGGCACGGGTGAGGCCGGAGCAGTCGAATCCACCTTCGTGCATGCCGTCGCCACCCCATTGATAGGGCAGACCGAGCTGCTCATGGGCGTGGTTCACGGCAATCAGCGCCGCCTGTGTGGGAGGTAACTGGTCAGGTCGCTGTGTGAGGGTTTAGCTGGTTGTGGGCATCCAGGGGTGGCCCGCGGTGAACGTGACGAGGACTTCGAAGAAGTGTTTGCCGTGTTTCGCGGCGGTGGAGAGGTAGCTGCGGATCGCGGCGGAATTGTCGGGCTCCGGTGAGGGTTCGCAGACATCCGGACACTTTCTGCCGGAGCTTGATCATGCGGATGTCGCGTTCGGATCCGTTGTTGTCAGCGGGTATTCGCCAGTCCTGGGTGAAGCGGAGGTAGTCGCCTTGGCGGTCAAGCAGTCGGTGGGCAAGCGCGTTGTGCTTCTGCATGATCTTGGTGGTGCGTGCGGCGGTCTGGTTGACACCGATCTGCACGGCCGAGTGGTAGAACACAATCTGCTGGCCGAGGGCGTCGGGGTCGATGGTGTCAGCGCCGGCCATGATTGCGTCGTCGACGAGTTTCTGCATGGCGACGAGCGCGTCAGCAGCTTGAGTGGCCCAGCACCACTCGGCGTCCGGGTCGGCGGTGTCGGCGACGGCCTGGAGTTCCCGTAGGGCGTGCGCGCAACACAGTTGGTGGTCGGCGTTGACGTAGGTGTCGTAGGGCGCCCAGGCGTCGTGCACCGCCACTCCGCGGAAGCGGGCGAGGACTCCGGCGTGGTCCATGCCCTCCGTACCGCGGTTGGGGTGGCAGGTGATCAGGGTGTAGCGGTCGGTGCGGGCGCAGTGCACTCAGTGCAGTTCACCGGCCACGCGCAGGCCGGTCTCGTCGAACCCGGCCACCCCGGACTCGGCGATCCGATCCGCGACCACATCCAGGAACTCGTCCAGCCCAGCGGCTGCCCGGCGCGTCACCGCGGCCACGGTGCCCTCGGAGACCGGAGTGCCGAACAACTCGGCCAACGCCTGCGCGGTGCGTTTCTTGGACAGGAACTGGTGAGGTCGGCCCGGGCGCCTGCCGATGTTCCCATCGGTGGGTTTCCCCGGGCCGCGCTCCCGAACCCGGCGTGCGAGTCGTCCCCGGCACCGGGCTCTCCGCATGTCCCATTCGACGCGGTGTGGGTTCCTCATCCCGCTGTTGGCCATGGTGTGGGGATGGCCGTTCCCCGGTAGCGGTACCGCGTGGTGTGCACTTCGCTGGGTTGAACAACCGTCGGCTGTTCGTGGTCGGCCACCAGCCGTGGCTGAAGTAGCGGCGCTTGAGGCGTTTCTACCCGATCCGTCGATGTTTCCGTTGCAGCCATCGGACTACCTGACGCCAAACGAACATGGTCAGGTAGCCGAAGGTTTTGCTGGAAACCCCGGGTCGGAAGTGGTTGCACCATCCCCGCAGGATCCGGTTGAGCTGGATCAGCAGGGTGTCCAGCGACTGGTTCGTGTCCCATTCCCGGCACTTTGTTTTGACCTTGGCTTTGATGGCGTGCAACGCCTTCTTGGCCGGGTAGGTGTAGACACAGTACCGGCCTGTGCCCCGGTTGCGATGCCGCTGGATACGCCATCCCAGGAAATCGAGGCCCTCGTTGATGTGGGTGATCAGAGTCTTTTCCGGCGAGAGCCGTAAGCCCATCGTGGACAAGATCTCCGCTGCCTCCGCTCACAACGCTTCGGCGTCAGTCTGAGTGCCGGCCACGGCCAGCACCCAGTCGTCGGCGAACCGGATCAGTCGGTAGTTCGGCAGGCCGGCACGACGCCGTTTCCACCGCTCATAGGTGGTGGTGTTGGGCCCGCCCGGCCCGCGAGCGATGTGCTCGTCCAGGACGGACAGGGCCACGTTGCTGAGCAGTGGGGACAGGATCGACTCCTGCGGAGTACCGGTGTCGGTGTTCTTCAGTTCGCGATCCTCGGCGAGGATCCCGGCCTTCAGGAATGCCTTCACTAACGTCAAGACGCGTTTGTCCCCGACGCGGTTCCGCACTCGCTCCGTGAGAGCGACATGCGAAATTTCGTCGAAGCAGGCTTTGATGTCACCTTCCACGACCCATTCGTAAGAACGGGACGTCAGGTAGCGCACCTCGGCCACCGCGTCATGAGTTCGGCGTTTCGGACGGAACCCATACTAGCATGGGAGGAAATCCGCCTCGAAAATCGGCTCCAGCACCAGTTTCAGGGATGCTTGGACCACCCGGTCGGTGACAGTCGCGATCCCCAGGCGACGTTTCTTGCCGCCCGCTTTCGGGATCATGCGCTCCCGCACCGGCAGCGGACGGAAGCTGTGGGCCTTCAACGAGTCCCGCAGCCGGTCGAGGAACACCTCGACCCCTTGCCCGGCCTCAATGGAGTAGGCGGTGGCTCCGTCCACCCCAGCCGAACGCGCACCCCTGTTGGTCCGCACCCGATCCCACGCCACCAGAAAGAACGCAGGATCGCAGACGAGGTTGTAGAGATCATCGAACCGGCGATGAGGACCATCAATGGCCCAACGGTGCAGCTTGGTCTGGATCCCCAGTACCGTCGCTCCGCCCGATACAGAGCGGCCTCCAGCTCATCGGTATTCACCAATGATCTCCTGGCATTCCAGCCTCCTCGCTGCCGACATGCTGGCCTCCTTCCCCATGCACCGGGCTCTCCCCGGCTCGGAGTACTACGAGGCCTCCGCCCCACCCGCGGTCCTCGGTCGGCGACGGACCTGCCCACCCCACGCGACGGCTTCGCGTCGGGCCGGGCAACCACAGGCGGTTCCCGTGTTCACCGTGTCATCGGTCGGCCAGGTCGGCGTCCAGCTCTACCCCGGCAGCCTCGCCACGCCTACGCCGCAGACCTTCGACGTGGCCTCCCCACCGACGTTGGTTCTCGGCTTCGGAGTTGACCCCACAACTCGACTCGGGGTCACGCACTGCTGACCGGCCCATATCCGCCAGATTGGAGCCGGCGCCTGTCTTACGGGGCTTCCACCACTGATTCGCTTGCGCTACGCCTTCCTTCTGACCTTGCTAGCCGAACCCGCACCGGTACGGCCTCACCGACGGCGACGAGGCCTCAGTGTTCCGTCGTCTGCAACAAACGGCACTGGCATACGAGATGCGGACGGACAGCACTGCCTGCCGCTCTCGTTGGCCGCCTTACTCGAGGTCTACGGAGGGTGCGTATCTAGCTCTTGTTCTTTCGGCGATCGACATAACGATTGATAGGAACCCAGATTCCCAGCGCGATGAACCCGGAAGCCAGCAGCCACAGCACCTTGAACAACTTGTCGGCAATAAGCAGCTGGCCAGCGGTCCCGATGACAATGAAGGTCAGGATAGGAAACACGGTTTGCCGCCAGATGTTGTTCGTGGGCGGTTCTCCCAGGTTCCGCGACATGCTGACCTCATTTCCGCTTAGAATCAAAATACCCGCTCACAGCTCCAGCGCCGCAGCCGGCGATAAAACCCCAACCCCAGTTCACCGGTCCGCCAGTCTTGGCCGCGATGATACCAGCCACACCCCAGGTGAGGCACCCGCGAATATGGGGCGATCGCCAAAGAAGGCGAGCAAAAGCGAAAGGAACGTTTCGCACCCACCGAACCACCCTTCCTGTCAGTCTCAGGGCTTTCCCTACGAGCGCCGAGCCCGCTCGTAGCCACCGCTGGCCGACCCTCTTCAGCCAGCTCCACCATTTGCCGTCGAGGTCGGTGCGGTTGATGGGGTCGGCGTTGGTGTAGTCGTAGTCGTTGGCGGAGCCGCCGTCGACGGGGTCGACGGAGAGGAAGCGGCCGAGGGCGGGGCTGTAGGGGCGGGCGCCCATTTGGACGAGGGCGAGGGCTCCTGCGTGTTCGTAGGGGCGT